>Ga0207422_1001553_pt1 | contig 43099 bp, 31 predicted proteins | sample MarCyaLeptolynsp_FD_187757 | JGI IMG/M metagenome (GOLD analysis project Ga0207422, IMG submission 187757) | Marine cyanobacterial communities from Panama - species 1 Leptolyngbya sp. (SPAdes) | ecosystem: Environmental > Aquatic > Marine > Unclassified | place: Panama: Panama City | collected... | reverse complement strand
ATTACCCAGGAAAACAAAGGGAAGGGCACTGCGGGTCTTGATGGTCAGGTTGCCCTCACCTCCGACCAACGGGTCAGTTTAGTGAAGCAGATGCAGGAATATCGTCTTTGGCAGGTGCGCCCGACCAAACGGGTTTATATCCCGAAATCAAACGGGAAACTTAGGCCACTAGGCATTCCCTGCATCGCCGAGCGCGTCGCACAGGCAATTGTCAAAAATGCTCTCGAACCCAGTTGGGAAGCTCGCTTTGAGGCTCAAAGTTATGGTTTCCGTCCGGGGCGCAGTGTCCATGATGCCTTAGAGCAATGCTTCCAAAGACTCCGAAAAGGGGTCGATACTTGGATACTTGACGCGGACATCAAAGGGGCATTTGACAACCTGAGCCACAAATTCATCCTTAAGACCCTGGGAAAGATACCAGGGAGAGAGCTGATTAAACAGTGGCTCAAAGCAGGCTATGTAGAGGCTGGAATGTTCCATGCTACAACAACAGGAACCCCACAAGGGGGGACAATTTCGCCCCTGTTGTTGAACGTGGCGCTCAATGGCCTGGAAGCGCTTCTCGCTGGTTATACAACAGTCAGGGTATATCAACCTTCGGCTAAAGCCAAGCGACAGAAGCCCCAAAAGGAGAAATCACCAACCTATGGCTACATACGGTACTGTGACGATTTCCTGATTACGGCTAAGAGTAAAAGGGACATCGAGGCTATCATCCCAGTCATCCAAACATGGTTGGCAGAGCGAGGACTGGAACTGAACACAGAGAAAACCAAGATTGTACATATCGAACAGGGATGTCAATTCCTGGGGTTCACTCTGCGCCAGTTCAACCACAAGTGCCTGTGTATGCCGCAAAAAGAGAAAGTCAAAGCATTCTTGCAACGAATTCGGGAATGGCTCAAAACCAACCCACAAGCGGAGACAGCAAGCGTGATTAACTTTCTCAATCCAATCCTACGAGGCTGGGGAAATTACTACAGACATGGGGTCAGCAAACGGGTGTTTAGCTACGTGGACGACCAAATCTGGAAAGCGCTCTGGAGATGGTGCCGCAGACGACACCCGAATAAAGGCGGCAAGTGGGTGGCGAGGAAATACTTCCAGACCGTTCGAGGTCGAAGTTGGACATTTGCCACCACCACTAAAGACCGACGGGGAGACCCCAAAACCATCTCCCTGATGCGATTGGCGCACATCCCGATTGAGCGTCACGTTAAGGTCAAAGGAACTGCATCCCCGGATGATGCTACGCTTGCTGACTATTGGCAGCATCGTCAGACCCGATATGGGAAAACCTATTGGGGTAGAGGCTCAAAGTACTACCAAGTGGCTGAGAACCAGAACTGGCGCTGTCCAATTTGTGGAGACCCCTTGTTCAATGGAGAAGCAGTTGAGACTCATCATCGAATCCCTGTGAGTCAGGGTGGTAGCGACCAGGTGGACAATTTACTCCACCTTCATCATGCTTGCCATCAGCACTCACACGAGATGAGCCGACAGGGTTCTGAACGGCGGAGGGCTTGAGCGGCTTGATGGGCAACTGTCACGAGCCGTTCTTAGGGGAGGGGGACGCGGCGACGTGTTCCCTCTTACCCGACAAGTGGGGGCATGGGTGTTGATGGTGGGAGTGAAACTGGGTAGGGGACCCGAAAATTGTGAAGAGATGTTGCAAGTCGCATAAAACTGGAATCCATTTTTTGAGAACTACACAGAAGATCCCTGCTTGCCCCGGAGGAAGACCCATGAAACTTGTCCATAAGGCATTAGTATCAGTCGTGTTCTCATTATGTTCAATCCAGCCTGTCAAGGCTGCCGTAATCACGTACTCAACGGGCGATTTTATCTCGAGCGAATGGTCAAGTCACATTTGGAACGAAAGCACCGGAACAAGCACTGCTTCCACTTCAACTGTAGGCGGTAACCCAGATGCTTATCGACGTGTCAGCATGACTGTCGATCCATTTGAAACTGTCTTGAATAATCAGCTTTGGAGTGTCGCTGAGTTCACGCCAGCAACCCAGGGGATGATTACTTCAGTGGCTTTATCCTACGATATTAGCCGTGTTTTTACGAGTCACGCTGCAGCAACCCAAGTTGCCAAAGGTATATCGGTTCAACAAGATGGGGTTATCCACACGAGTTTGCTTGGGGTCTCCACTACTAGCCTACCTATTTGGGAATCTGTTTCAGTGGAAAACTTACTACCACTCTTTCCTTCGGTAGACTGGACAAGCGGTAGTAAGATTTCCTTCGGATTTTTCAATGCTGTGAGCACTCAAGAACAAGGTTTCACAATTGACGGAGGATATGACAACTATAATGTAACTGTTAATTTCAACCCCAATGCTACTCAAGTCCCAGAAACTGTGAATTTGTTGGGTACAGGAATGGTGTTTGCAATTGGCCTTTTATTGAACAAGAGAGCTTTGAAGGATCGCAGCAAGCAATCTCATCATTGGCCGCAAGCTGGATCGATACACTGATGAGTGGCCTGGTTAAGTTTTTACCTTGCTTTACCCGATCGATGGTGGATTCAGCGATGCAGATGCCTGTCATTCAACTGTATTACCCGAGTAACAGTTTTAGGGCTAGTCGCTTGACGAATTTGAAGGCCTTGGGAAAGCGGGTTTCGATGTAAAAAATGGCGCGATTTTTCAGCTGGCTTTGATCTTTGGGACAGTGGACTTGAAAGGAGTTGAATTGACGCAGGTTCAGGGCGTTCTGTTTTTTCTGGAAGGTGACGAATCCGGTGGAGTCGGGGATGTAGTGGACGGTAAGGGATGAGCGCGAAATGCTGGGGGTGCGGGTTTCCAGGCTACCGTGGATGGTTTTGGAGTTCCAGAAGAGGACGTCGCCTTTGCGTAGGGCAGGGGCGCGACATTCCAGTCCTTCTTGTTCGATGATGTCGAGAACCAGTTGTTTGTATTTGTCGTGGTGGAAGGCGATGTCGAAGCCGCCGCTGTTTTTGGCCATGTCGATGCTGTGGCTGCCGGGATAGACGTAGAAGCGACCGGCACCGGGATGGATGTCTTCGAGGGCGATCCAGGCGGCGACGAGGCGGCCCAGTTCTGAGGCATCCAGGTAATAGGAGTCTTGATGGGCGGGGGTGGCGGGGTTGCCTTCGAAGTACATGCTTTGCACGAGTTTGCCGGGTTCGCCCAGCATGGCTTGCAGGGCGGTGGCCATGTTGTCGTGGGTCATGACGTTCAGGGCGGCGTCTTTGAAGTGGGGGAACTGTTCTTTGCGGATATCCTGGACGTTCAGGAGGGGGTTGATGACGTAGCCGTGGTCGGTGAGGCGGTTGGTTTCGGGGGCGGTGCTTTGGCGGTAGACGGGGGTGTTGGTGGCTTTGATTTCGGTGTCAAAGGTGGCTCTGGCGCGATCGCACAACTCCTCAGGAATGAGATTGCGAACCACCACATAGCCTTCGCGATCGTAGTAAGCGCGAATTTGGTCTGGATTGTCGAGGCAGGGGTACGGATCGGAGGCAGCATCAACCTGCACTGGAATGGCGATCTCTTTGCCAGTGGGGGTATGAATTTTGAAACCAACTTCTGTAGTCATATTCTTAGTTCAATCTACCGTTTCAATTTAATTAGATCCTGGTTCTGGGGTTGGGTGCAGGTGCACCGAGTGGCATGCCTCATTTTAAGACTAGTACCATCAGAACCCGAAAATTGTGTACTTTTTAAGACTTTTTCAAGTTGAGGGTTCATTGTTGAGGGTTCATTGTTTGTTCTACTTCACTCGTTACCTCTCCTGTCCTCTTCCTAATTCCCTGTTCCCTGTTCCCCGTTCCCTATTCCCCGTTCCCCGTTCCCCGTTTCCCCGAACCCGATCGTAGATTTGCATCAGCATCTGGTAGTTGGCCTCGGCGGTGTAGTGGGTTTCGAAGGTCGTGCGGGCGCTCTGGCGCATGCGGGCCAGGTCTGCGGGGTGCGATCGCAGCCAGTCCACTTTTGCAAGCAGATCCTGGGGATCGCCGGGGCGAAAGCGCAGGCCGTTTTGGCTGGGGGTGACCAGTTCTGAGATCGCGCCAATGTTCGCCACCAGGGCGGGAGTGCCCTTGGCGAACGCTTCAATCGCCACCAAACCAAAGGTTTCGTACCATTCCGACGGCACGATCAGGAAGGCTGCGTTGCCCATGAGATCGTAGACCGCGTCGCGGGGTTGCAGGCCCAACCATTCGACTTGAGGGAGTCGCTCTGCTGCTGCAGCCACCTGTTGGGCGCAGGGACCGTCCCCGACGATCTTCAACGGCAGGTCTGGCACTTGCTCCCAGGCGGCAAGCAAGGTCTCTAAGCCTTTTTCTGGAGCAAATCGCCCAACGAAGAGGGCATAGCCTCCCTCCCCCTGGCCCGGTTCTGGGGCAGGATAGAGAAAGTTGGGCTTGCAAACGAGTTTTTCTGGGGACAGACCTCCGGCCACAAATTTGTCGCGGGCAAACTGACTGCAGGCAATGAAGACATCGACGGCCTTTTTCCAGGTCTGCAGAAGACGATGAAACGCCAACATGGCGGCAGTAGCACCGCTGGCGGCTCGGCTGCCCCGATAGCAGGCATGGACAACTCCAGGCCAGGGGATCGCTTTGCCGGCGCAGTCTTCGCAAATGCGGCCATCGCGAAAGAAGATGGCGCTGGGGCAAAGCAGACGATAGTTATGCAGGGTCTGCACCACGGGGACGCCTTCGGCTCTGGCAGCATAGTAGCCAGCGGGGGAGATCAGAGGAAAGGTATTGTGAAAGTGAACGACATGGGGCTGAGTTTGACGAATGCGCGATCGCAACTGTCTGTAAATCTGGCGATTCCATAAGGTTGCCCCTGCCAGGGCCAGCGATCCCATGTTGGCGATCTGGTCATTGCGGATGGAGTAGCGGCTGACCTCATGGCCTTTTGTCTCCAGGAGATTTGCTTCATCGGCAAAGACCCGATCTTCGCCCCCCGCTTGCTGATAGTAGTTATGCGCGATCAGAATACGCATAAATCAGGAATAAATTACAATCCATGGATTAATTTCGCTTTGCTCATTCTACGCTTAAGGTGATTTCTGGAAAAGATTGTACCGAAATTGATCGGTTGTAGGGTGCTGTTAGCACTAGCGTAACGCACCCTAACCTTAGCTTTGCCGGGATATTCATTCTAAGAAACTACCTCAGTCAGCACCATTCACCTGTAGAGGGCAAGGCAATGCCATGGCCCTACGTGAGCTATCAATTCTCGTTTCTAAATCGAACAGTATTCGTTCCCAACCCAGCTCTATAGCAACAAATTAGTCGCGTCAGTCCACTACAAATTGCTAATTTTGCTAACTTGACATCAGGCATTAACGTTTAGGCTCTTTTGGTTTGAACGAGATAACTGGAATTTTGCTCATTCAGGGCTGTTTGATATAGGGTCAGATAGTTTGAAGCGACCGTGCGGGGATGAAAATATTGGTGAGCAAAAGTGCGGCTCTGCTCTGACCAGGCTTGCAAGCGGGTTGGCTGGGCTAGCGCCTCGGTTAAGGCGGCAGCGGCAGCTTGCGGTTCTGCAGGTAGGGTCAGGCCCAGATCGGCTTGGCGAAAATTTTCAGCGATATTCAGTCTGTCGGCAATGGCGCAGGGCACTCCTAAGGCCATGGCTTCTGCGATCGCGATGGGAAAGCCTTCCCAACGGGATAGCTGAATATACAGTGTCGCCTCAGTCAGCACCCGGATCTTGTCTGCTCCAAACACCGGCTTGTGGAAGGTGACATTAGCAGGCAAATTTTGTTTCAGGCGCGCCAACCAGTTTGTAGACCTGCCATCTTCAGCCCCATAGAGATGGAATTCAACTGCGGGCAAAAGACGTGCCACTTCAACCAGCCCATCAAGTCCCTTCTGGAAAACATCAAACCGTCCCAGAAAAACCACCCGGCAGGGGTCGTATTTTCCCTGCCAGCGGCGATTTTCTAACTGCTGCAAGGCGATCGGGTTAAAAATTTGCTGGATTTTTCCCTGATATCGGGGCACAAAGGCGCGAACTTCTCCAGCCTCCCCCGCTGTCAGAGCCGCGATCGCAGCCGCACTGCAGAACCTGGCCTTTTCCAGAAATGCGCTGTACAGCAACTTTTTCAGCCAGCCGCGTCGCAGCACTCGGGGCGACAACCCCCCGTGAGGCGCGATCGCATATGGGATCCCCAATTGAGTCAGCTGTCGGGCCAGGGTTGCCTGTTGAGGAATGAACACTGAATGCATCTGGACAATATCCGGTGGCTCCTGCTCGATCAGCGAGCGCACCGCAACCGGATCGTAGCGCCATCGATTAGCGGGCAAGCTGAAAAAGCGCAGCCCTGTCCGATCGGCAATTGAATGTGCCGCTGCCTCCTCATGGTTGCCACCTAGCAAATACACCTGATGGCCTAACATCGCCTGCTCGCTTGCTAGTAACCAAACTGTATTTGTAACCCCACAGACTTGCTGAGGAGAGGTTTCAGCCCCAACAACATGCCAGATTCTCATAGCTATCTCCCAAAAACAGCAGAGTTTGCAACTAACAGATCGTTCCATCTCTACATTGAGAAAAATGGCAACGAGAAAAATGGCAACGAGAAAAATGACAACCAGTGCCGTAGGGTGTGTTAGCGAAGTGTAACGCACCGAGATCTAAACGGGTGGTGCGTTAGCCGACAGGCGTAACGCACCCTACGGAGCTACTATTGCACAAATTAGCGGTGTTCAGTCCACTTCATTGACCTGGTTCTCACCATTTCAGAGCCTTCATACTTAGAATGCCCTGGTAAAGCCAGGGCACAACAAAATATTAGAGCGGGTGGCGATTCGCGGGTGGCGATTCGTGGTTAACAATAAACAATAAGCATCTACCCTCCCCGTTCCCTATTCCCCGTTCCCTATTCCCCGTTCCCTATTCCCCGTTCCCTCTGCCTCCTGCCTCAAATCGCTAAAGCAGGACGCCGATTATTCCAGGGATGAGCCGCTTCGAGCTGAGCTGCCAGGGCAATCAGGGTCGCTTCCGCAGCGGGCCGACCCACCAGTTGGATGCCAATGGGTAAACCTTCGGGGCTGAAACCTGTGGGAATTGCGATCGCAGGTTGACCGCTGACATTAAACGGCGGACAGGGCGCAATCCATTGAATCATTTTCTCCAGGGTTTCCTCTGGGCTGCAGCTTGCCCACTCGCCTACCCGAATCGGCGGTCTCATATACGTCGGCAACACCAGCACATCCACCTGCTGAAAAAAGGCAACAATCTGTCGTGCCACCACCTGCAGCGCCGCCGTTGCCTGCACATACTCTCCCGCCGAGCACATGCGAGAGAGCAACCACTGATTCATTGACCCCAGGGCCGCTGCAGGGATCCCAGATGCCGCCACCGCCGTTTGCCAGACCCGAATAAACGGCTCAATCGCTCCCTCAAAACTAGGACAGCCTGGTTCCACCCGATGCCCCATCCCTTCCAACCGTTTGACCGTTTCCAGCACCGCTTGCGCACAGATCGGATCCGCCTCTGCCACTGCTGGAATAGCAGTTGAAAAAGCAATGGTGAGAGGCTTTGGTGTTTGTTCCTGAATTGCTGCTGCCTGCTGTGCAACCGTCAAAAACGAAGGATTCGGATCGGGCAACCAGGCCAGATCTCCGGGCAGATAGCCAGACATCACATCCAGTAGCGCTGCCGCATCCGCCACCGTATGCGCCAGCGAACCATTGGCCGCCATGCCATTAAAGTTGTCCCCGGCCGGAGCCTGGGAAATGCGTCCACGGGATGGCTTAATTCCCACCAAACCGCAGCAGAATGCAGGCCCGCGAATCGATCCGCCTCCATCCGACCCCTGGGCAATGGAGCACAAACCTGCTGCCACCGCCGCTGCCGCCCCACCGCTCGACCCGCCAGCAGTGTAATCCAGATGCCAGGGGTTGCGCGTCGGCGGTAGCCCCTCTGGTTCGATGTAAGGCAGCGCCCCGAGTTCAGAGGTCGTCGTTTTACCCAAAATCGTAAACCCAGCACGCTTAATTTGACTGACTACCCCATCGTCGTAGTTTGCCAGCTGGCCTCGTAGTGCTGGACAGCCATAGGCACAAGGCACTCCTGCAACTGCATTGAGATCTTTAATGGGAATGGGTACACCAAAAAAAGGGGGCAAATCATCAATATTCTGTCTCCCGGCGAGCTGCTCTGTCTTTGTCTTCGCATCTGCCAGCGCTAGTTCCGCCGTCACAGTTGCATAACTGCTCAGTTGCGCATCAAGTCGCTGAATGCGCTGCAGATAAAGTTCCACCAACTCAATGGGAGACACCTCGCCCTTGCGAATGAGTTGGGCCTGTTCTAATGCTGAGGTAAACGCCAGGTCAACCGGATTCATAATTTCCTCACCCACGGGGAACAACAGTAACAGGCTCGCCTTGAGTCGAACCTTGACTTCACCATAGGCAATTTTCAGACCCTACAAACAAAAAATTGGGCCAATTTTGCGATCGCACCTCGATCGGCAAGACCAAACCAGAGTATTAGCCCTGCATTACCCGACCACTTTTTAGATTGGTTGCGAACATGACTGGGAAGGTTAGCGCCCTCTAAGGGGGCGCTAACCCCCATTTCTTCATGCCAGAACGGAAAAATGGTTTATTTTGAAAGCCTTGCGGAGCAAGGCTTTCAAAATAACTTTCCAAGTTGTGTGGTGAAAATTGACTTCAATATACCCCTCATCCAGCTTCTTTTTCGAGCAAGTTGTCATTCTCTCAGGATGCGATGAGTTCTGTTGCTTTACGAAATGTCCCTAAGCAGGAGGGAAGGATTCTTCAGGACGTTAATATGAAAGCACGATCGACAATCACATTCACCGACTTCAGTTTGCCCGAGGATGAAAGCCATGTTTGCTCGCTGCTCGATCGAAAACTATTCTGTAAGTCACTATTTTTCTATAGGTGCGATCGCAACCCTACTGCTTACCTGCCCAATCTTGCCTGCTGCCGTTGCCACACCACCCGCCTCGCCCAACCCGTCAGTAGCTCAATCCCCTGAAGAGCGATCTCCTGCATGGCAGCATGCTGAAATTTTGACTGTTACAAACGCTGCTGAATCTACATTCAAACCCTTACAATTAGACTCATTCGGGAATTGGAGTGGAAGCCCCCCGGAGGAGGGCTTCCACTTCAGTGCTCGGACAGATCTATTCTTCAAGACCTGCAAAATTGGAGATGCCGTTGCTGTTGAACAACGCCAGCGTCTGCCCAAAACCCTACCTCCACCCCGATCGGCTGAGGATTATGCCCGACTCGACGACAATTGGGGCATGGGTTACCTGGAACCTGACCGGGAAATCGGATCGCTAAGGGCCTCATGGGAGCAGGAGATGTACTTCTCCCGCTTTGGTTGGATGAGCCAGAGCATTTTATTCCTGTACGATCGTCCTGATGGCAATCTAAAAGGCTGGTTGGTGTGCGGTTGGATCGTCGAGGTCGATCGGCCAGATCGCAAAATCCCGTTAGCACCCCATCTGATCCAATCAGGTTACGGACGTTGGAGTTATATCGTCCTGCAAGAACAAGGAAACTGGCTCCAATTTCGCTACAGTCGCTCTGGCTCGATTGGGGATGGCATTGCCTGGATTTCCAAAGACGAGCTGGCGATTGGGCAGGTGGACTTTGAGTTAGTCCGCTGGCGCGATCGCTTTCAGCCAGACGAACAACCACCGTCCGACCCCAACGCTTCGATAACTGCAGGTTGGCTCTTCTTCCGCGATCGCGAAACGCCCCATGCCCTGCGAACAGCTCCATCAAATACCGCTGAGCTGATAACCTGGATTGGCGAAGAGCACGCCATTGAACCGCTCGAAATTCAGGGAGACTGGATGCGAATCGTCCTCACGAAACCCGGTCAGGGTTGTTTGGCTGTCGATCCTGATGCTGCAGTTCGCGAAGGCTGGATCCGTTGGCGCGATGACCAGCGCGGCACCTGGCTTACCTATCCTCCCAAAGGATGTTAAAAAAAGATCGACTTTCGACTCTGAAAGGAGTGACCTTCAAACTTTCAAGCTGATCCGATAGACCCAGGGTTGGCACAAGACCAACCCCTACGAGGGAATAGCACTTGCTTAAGCGTAGGATGGGCAAAGCGAAGCGTGCCCATCAGAGAGCCTGTAATGGTCACGGGCAAAGCCCTTTGCCCATCCTACTGACCGGTTTCCAAACTGACGCAATCTGTTATGTAAACGCCATTCACCTCTACGGGGTACCGCGAATCGCATCCGCAGGAACGCAATTTGCGTAGGTGTAACCCTTGTGGGTGCCCTGCTGCCACGATCCTGTCGGGATGACAAAGGCCGTTTCCCCTGCGTTCAAAGATTAGCCGCGAGTTGATTCAGGTGCTGCTGCCGCCAGCGGCTATCAGCCCGCCGATCGGTCTGCAACTCCAGCAGCCGAATACCGCTGTCAGGTAGGGGATTGAGTTGTTTTTGCAACTGTGTCCAGGAAGAGATGCGGTGATATTCGACGGTGTAAGTGGCGCAGAGTTGGGCGAAGTCAATGTGTTGCGGAGTGGCAAAAAAATCTTCGAAGGGAGGATTGAATTGGGCAATGGGGAGCATTTCAAAAATGCCACCACCGTTGTTGTTGATGAGGACAATGGTGAGGTGGCCGACAAATTTTCGGCCCAAGAGGAAGCCGTTGGTGTCGTGCAATAAGGCCAGGTCTCCGGTCAACAAGACACTGTTCTGATGACGATGGGCGATGCCCAGAGCAGTGGAGAGGGTGCCGTCGATACCGTTTGCACCCCGGTTGAAGTAGGGCCGTACTGCAGCGTTGCCAGGAGGCCAGAACCATTCAACGTCGCGTACGGGCATGCTGTTAGCAATAAAGAGAGGCGTACCGGGTGGTAAGCTTTGGGAAAGCAGCCAGGCAACTTTGCTTTCCACCAGGGTAGCAGTTGCCGTCATCAGCTGGTCGAGGGCGGGGCGGAGCTGGGCTTCAATAGCGAGCCATTGGTTCAGGTAGGAGGTAGCTGGGTTATTATCCAGGTGTAGCGGATGTACGAGCTGTTCGACGGTCAGGCGCAGATGTTGGGTTTTGCCGTGGAGAGAATCAAGGTTGCGATCGCAAGCGTTCACCATCCACAATTGGGGCTGAATCTCGGTCAACCACTGGCGCAGTACTTTACTCGTGGGCAGAGGGCCGATGCAGATCGCCTGTTTTGGGGCCAGTTGCTGAGCGAGAGAAGGATGACGTAATATGGGGTCGTAGGTGGTAATCAGGTTAGGATTCAGGGCTGCGAAGTTACGCAGGGGAGACAGTCCTTCTGCCAGGACAGGCCAGGCGAGGAGCGCAGACAGCCGTGCAATTGCGCGACAATAGTCTTCTGGCGACTGCGGTTGGGCAGCCCCTGCAACAATGATGCCTTGTGGCTCCAGGAACCAGTCCTTCAATGGTAGAGCATTGCCAGAACCCGGATCGGTCGAAAAGCAAACAGGCGGTTGTACAGTATCAAAAAACTCAGCACACTCAGCTGCCTGGAACTGCGCCTGCAATTCAGCTGCTTCAGATTGTGGGGTTGGAGCCAGAGGATCGCGAAAGGGTAGATTGAGATGCACCGGGCCGGGAACAGGGTAGCGCGATCGCGTCCAGGCATGAATCAGCGTCTGGCGCAGATACGACAGCATTCCCGTCGACAGCTCCGGCAACGCCAGCTCCGCCTGCCAATTGGGAAATGTTCCAAACAGCTTCAGCTGATCGATCGCCTGCCCCGCATGACAATGACGCAACTCAGGAGGCCGGTCTGCTGTCAATAGCAACAAGGGGACGCAACTTTCCCGTGCCTCAATCAGCGCTGGGTAAAAATTTGCTCCAGCCGTTCCCGACGTACACACCAGCACGACTGGCAAGCTCGTCCGTCGTGCCACACCCAGAGCAAAAAAAGCCGCCGAGCGCTCGTCCAGTACCGGGATCGCCTCAATCTGGTCATGCCCCGCAAATGCCACTGTTAGTGGCGTTGAACGGGATCCCGGACAGAGAATGGCGGTAGTCAACCCCAACCGATGGAGCGTTTCTACCAGAACCGAGGCCCAGATAGAATTGGTATTGTTGCCGTTCCAGTTTTTGATAGTACTCAAGTTTTTGTTTTTAACTGTTCTCCTCAACCTTTATAACGGTTTGCGATCGCATTCACTACCTCCAATCGACGAAGAGCGCTGAAATCCTGGCTTCACAGCAATTCAATTCAGCAAAATGGTCGGTTAAACCTGGCTGATTTTAGAATTTTAAATTTTAAATTTTAAATTTAATTTACAATTAATTTATCTTCTGAAAAGTATGATTGTTCTATCCGAATTTTCTCGATCTCCAAAACTAATCAAAGCGTTCAGCACGCTCTTAACACTCATGTCTCATGATTGACCATGACCGCCTGTTCAAAGAACTCATCGGCACCTTCTTCCCAGAATTTATAGAGCTTTTCTTCCCAGCCATTGCTCAAGATCTGGATCGCACATCGCTGATTAAGCTGAACAAAGAAGTCTTCACTGACGTCACCTCTGGCGACAAATATATCGCCGATCTGGTCATGCAAGCCAAACTGAAAGGACAGGACTCTCAATTCCTGATTCACATCGAGCACCAGGGACGTCCTGAAGCTGACTTCAACCATCGTATGTTTCGCTACTTTTCTCGCTTGCACGACACCTACAGCGTTCCCGTCTATCCCATTGTTATCTTTTCCCACGCCAGTCCTAAACGGCCTGAGATCGACACCTATCGGGTTGAATTCCCCGATTGCGTTGTCCTGGAATTCAAGTATCGCGTCATTCAGCTCAATCGGCTGCAATGGCAAGACTTTGCCCAGCGCCCCAACCCAATCGCCAGTGCTTTAATGGCCAAAATGCGAATGAAGCGACGCGAACGTCCCCAGGTAAAAGTGACCTGTCTGAATTTGCTGGCTAAACTGGGATTAAATCCGGCCCAGGTGCAATTAATTTCCGGTTTCGTCGACACCTATTTGCCTTTAAATCAGCAAGAACAAACGCAGTTCCAGGCAGAACTTGATAAAATCGAGCCAGAAGAAAAGGAGGGAGTGATGCAAATCGTTACCAGTTGGATGGAAGAAGGATTGCAACAAGGCAGACAAGAAGAGGCCCTGGCGCTTGTCCTGCGTCTTTTAGCGCGGCGGATTGGCCCTGTGGAACTGCAGTTGCAACAGCAGATTCAGCAATTATCGGTGTCGCAGTTGGAAGCTCTGGGCGAGGCACTATTGGATTTTCGCGATCGCACCGACTTAGTCACCTGGTTAGACAATCATGGTTAATGGCTCATGGTTAATGGTTAATAGCTAACTGCTAATCGCTAATGGCTAATCGCCAACTAGTGCTTAAATAGTAACAATAGTTTCTCCCATACTTTTGTCATGAGTCGTCTGCCAGATTTCTCTAGCCACGGCTATCAAGTGCTCAAAGTACTGGGTCGCAATTCTCAGGGCGGACGCATCACCTACCTGGCTCGTCGCATTGCCACCCAAACAAACCTGGTACTTAAACAATTTCAGTTTGCCCTGGCAGAATCCGATTGGTCAGGCTTCAAAGCCTACGAACGGGAAATTGAAGTCTTGCGCTCCCTCGACCATCCCGGCATCCCCCACTACCTGGACAGCTTCGAAACCCCCACCGGCTTCTGTATGGTGCAGGAATATAAACCGGCTCAGCCCCTGGCCAGTCCGCGCAGCTTCGACCCCACCCAGATCAAACAGATTGCCCTCGCTATCCTGGAGATTCTGGTTTACCTGCAAAATCGAGTCCCTCCCGTCATTCACCGCGACCTCAAACCCGAAAACATCCTCATAGACGAAAACCTGAACGTCTTCCTGGTGGACTTCGGCTTTGCCCGCATCGGTGGCAATAATCTAGCCATGAGTACCGTCGTCGCTGGAACCCCTGGCTTCATGCCGCCAGAACAGCTTCTGAACCAGCGACTTACCCCCGCCTCCGACCTCTATAGCCTGGGGGCAACCCTGATCTGCCTCATCGCCGGACTTCCCTCCTCCGAACTTGCCAATCTGGTTGATAGCGGCAGCTTTCAGATCCAATTTCAGCCCCTGATTCCCCCCCTCAGTCCTCCCTTTATTGATTGGCTGAACACCCTGGTGCAGCCCGATCCCAAAAACCGTTTCGCCACTGCCGACATTGCCCTGAATGTTCTCAAGCCCCTCGATCTGGTACCCAGCCCCAACGTCAGCCCCAAATCAGCCCTGGTCCCTGCACTGGCAGACAGTCTCAACCAACCGCAGCGTGTTGACGCTAATGCAGGCCAGCTGGTATCCCCGCCCCATGTAGATTCCCTCATTCAGGCAAAACCAGTCCGCCTCCCCTATGGTTTCCTGTTCCTCTTATCCCTGATTTCCTTTGGCGTAGGGATACTCTGGGGAGGGGATGACATCGGGTTAGATGCGAATATGTTGTATCTGGGCCTGTTAACAGGAGCACTAACAGGTGCAACAGTAAGCACATTTGCCCGTCAACAGCATCAGCCAGAACCCCAGCCGATATTAGCGTCAGCGCGGCGGGCCATGTGCAAGGCAGCGCGCTGGCTGCTCTGGAGCTTTTTTGGAGTCACGATCTGTGGAGCATTATTCCGCTTCGATCCTTTTGAAACCTCGGCTACACAGACGTTTATCGCCGTTATTGCGACGATCCTTGCTGTGGGAGGAGGACTCTGGATTGTCTTCAAAGAATCTGGATTGGGACTTTCCCAGAGAAGTAAAGTTGCCAATATCGCCTTTGGCAGCGGGATTGGAGTCGCAATTGGGGTTTTGCTGATACCCTTATCGATACGGTTGATCGAAGTGTCTCTAGAGGGACCTGCTGCAACTAATGTGGTCGAACTTCTAGTTATGATTGCAGTAATATCTGTTGTTTTGGGGACTCTTGCCACCATTTGCTTTATCGCAGTTGTGGGAGCCATTTTAGGCACTATCCTCTACAGTCGCGGACTGAACCGCAACTGGTCTCTCTCTGTATGTATGCTGACAATTATCCTGCTAAGAGGCGTGGGATATACGTTCGCAATCGACTCCCATGGTTTGGCAATTGTTCCAACTCTTCTGATAACTGGGCTTGTATTGTATGTCCTTTGGAGATATCTCGTCCTAAAACGGAACCAACTTATTGTTGAGCGTCTCCAGGCGGGTCAGCATTTTCAATTGCCTGCTTATTTCTCCCTAGCTCTCCTGGCTCTCCTCTATTTTTTGTCCTGGATGGGCAGCAGTCCAGTATTGGAAAAATCAAACATGTTCTATGGTCTGTTAATTGGGGTGTGGCTGGGAGCCACAAGAGGTCAGTCCAAGGATTCACCTCCCCGCACCTCCCTTCAGACCTTGAGGGCAGCAGTACTCGCTTTGGGGAAGGCAGGACTCTGGGTTGTGGGGAGTTGCATCCTAGTCGGGCTATTAGGTGGAGCATTACAAAACGTCATCAGGAATGTATTATGGTACACGAACGTGCATAAATGGGCAATTGTTATCCTGGTTGTCTTTGGAGCACTCTGGATTGTTTTTAACGATCTTAGACTACCGCTCACTAGGGAAAACGTTATTATCAGAAGTAGCTTTGGAGCAGTCCTTGGAACATTTTTATGCCTTTTCCTAACTCCTATTTTGACGCAATTGATAGATGGGGCGTGGCTAAACATTGAAAGTGGCCCCATCGTTGACCTGATTCAAATAGATGGCATTGGAAGAGGGATTGGGGTTGGTATACCAATCGCTGCTTTGCTAGGGGGTACAGTGGGTCTAGTGGTCAAAAACTATGGCAACCAGGGTTGGTCATTCTTAATATGCCTTTTTACCATTTTGTTGTGTCGCACCTTAGTCTACGCATTCAATACCGGATTTTTGCTATCCTCCAACCCTGCAACAGTACTAACGCTTCTTGCCACAGGGATGCCTCTTGCGGCGCTGCTGCAGGATTTTAACCAAAAACCAGGGCGACTCCTGGCCCAGCATCAACAGGCTGAGCAGGAGTTGATTGAGCCTTAGATCGCTGCAGCGTCCTTCGTTCCCAGGCAAAGTCTGAAACGCTACAAATCGACTGAACTCTTGATTTCAAAGATATAACGCTGATGATGAATAGACGATTATTGCTGAAGTTTGCGGCGGCGACATCTGGATCGGTGCTGATGGGAAAGATGTTGCATGGATGTGGTGAAGTGGAGAATGGGCGTGCGATCGCGCCCTCCTCGACCCCCTGGCGCATGCCTGATGAAGCCGAACCCCATCGCTGCACCTGGATGGCCTTTGGAGCCAGCGGCAAGATTTGGGGCTACGAATACGTGGAGGAAATCCAGAACAACCTCGCCGCGATTGCCCGTGCCATCGCTGCCTACGAACCCGTCAAAATGCTCGTCCGACCAGACGAGTATGAGCTTGCTGCTGGCAAATGCGGTGCCGATGTGGAATTGATTGTCTGTCCGCTGGATGATTTGTGGATACGCGACACTGGCCCCGTTTTCGTCACGAATGGGCAGGGCGAGAAAGCCGCGATTGACCTTAACTTTAACGGCTGGGGAAAAAAGCAGAAATTCGAGCGCGATGCAGAAGTTGCTCGTTTTGTGGCGCAACAGGCAAAAGTGACTTTAATCAACACCGATCTGGTGCTTGAGGGCGGCAGCATTGAAGTCGATGGTCGCGGCACCGCTATCATTACCGAAAGCTGCGTCTTCAACAACAATCGCAATCCTGGCCTCAGCAAAGCGGATTGCGAAGCAGAACTGAATGCTTTGTTAGGACTGCGTAAAATCATCTGGCTACCAGGGCTTGCGGGCTATGATATTACGGATGGTCACACCGATTTTTATGCCCGTTTCGCAGGTCATGGTGTTGTTGTTGCCGCACTCGATCCCGATCCGACCTCGCCTGACCATGCTGTGACGCAACGACACCTGGAAATTCTGCGCTCGGCCACCGATGCAGATGGACAAAAGCTGGATGTCATTGTACTGGAAGGCCCAACCCAAATCCGACCGGGGTATGAAAATGACGAATTTGCGGCAGGCTATATTAATTTCTACGTTCTCAATGGTGCGATCATTGCACCGCAATTTGGCGATATCCAGGCTGACCGTCGGGCACACGACATTCTGACAGATCTCTTTCCAGAGCGGGAGATTGTCCAGCTCAATATTGATGGCATTGCAGCTGGAGGAGGCGGCATCCACTGCACGACGCAGCAAGAACCTGCGGTCTAAGATCCAGTCAGCGAGTTGTTGGATAGGTGGGTAGTGACTGTTTTTGTGACTCTGCAATTGCACCTGGCGTTTCAAGACGTTCCAGAGACCAATGACAAGTAGTTAAACAAAATAAATTGTGCATTCTAACTGGCTGAAATCCTTGCAATTCAGGCATTTCCAAATTTTGAAATATACAATTTATTGTGTACAGATGCTTAGCTTTCCCTTGCCCGATCGTATTGCTTTGCGCACGAGGGGGAGTGAGGACAGGATTAGCGGTTGGCCCACAGCGAACCTTGATTGACCAGGGTTGTGGCGAGGATGGCAGCTTGGGTGCGATCGCGCAGGTTCAATCGTCCCAAAATACTATTGACATGGTTCTTGACCGTACGCTCGGAGATATAGAGTGCCTGAGCAATTTCGCGGTTGCTGTATCCTTCAGCAATCAACTGCAAAACTTCCTGCTCTCTGGGCGTCAGCTGTTCCAGTTCTGGTGGCGGTTCAATCGTTGGGAGTGGAGCAGGCGTCGTCACAGCTGCCATCGCTTTTTCGAACAATCCTGGTCCCAGGTGCGTATAACCTTTATGCACAGCGCGGATTGCCTCCGCTAGTTCGTCTGAAGGCGTGTCCTTCAATAAATATCCTTTAGCACCGCATTGCATTGCCTGAGACACATACTCATCGTCATCAAAGGTTGTTAATACCAAAACTTTGATATTGGGTGCTTTTTGACTCAACAGACGAGTAGCCGCGACGCCATCCATCACTGGCATCCGCACATCCATCAACACCACATCCGGTTGCAAGCTCAGGGCCCGCTCGACCGCCTTTTGACCATTCTCTGCATCGCCGACTACCTCCAGATCGGGCTTGGCCTGCAGCAAGCTGCCCAGCCCCTCACGGACAATGCCCTGGTCGTCAACCAACAAAATACGAATGGGTTCTGAATTCATGGTTAATGGTTAATGGTTAATGGTTAATGGTTGAACAATGAACGATAAACAATGAACAATGAACGATAAACAATAAACAATAAACAATAAACAATGCAAAATTAACCATTTTGAATTCTTAAAGGAATCTCTGCTTGAATCTGACACCCGCGACCGGGCTGGCTGCAAAGCCAGAGACGCCCCCCCAACGCTTCTATCCGCTCGCGCATTCCCTGCAGACCAAAACCAGTGGTGTTTTCACTGGGATCGAAGCCGGATCCGTTATCTTCTAGAACCAGGGTAACGGTTTGCGAGGTTTCAGTGAGGGAGAGATGAACCTGGGTGGCATGGCTGTGTTTAGAAATATTGGTCAGGGCCTCCTGTACAACCCGAAATAGGGCGGTGTTGGTTTCGGAAGAGAGGGGAGAGGCCAAATTGATGTCGGGATAGAGCTGAATTTGGGTGTTGTGCTGGAATTCTTCGATCAGCTTGGCGAGAGCAGCAGCCAAGGATTGTCCTTGTAAGGGATGTTTGCGGAGGGTGGCAACGGACTGACGAACGTGTTGCAGAGCTTCTTTCCCGAGTTTTCTGGCTTTTTGTAAGTGGTGGGTGGCCTGTTTTGTGTCCTGGGGCAGCAGCATGGCAACATTTTCCAACTGAATGCTCTGGGCAGTGAGAGAGTGGCCAACGGAGTCGTGGATTTCGCGAGCGATGCGGTTGCGTTCTTGCAGGGTTGCCTGATTCTCAATCAGCAGAGCGTATTGTCGCAATCTCTGATTGGCCTGGGTGAGAGCTTTTCGGCTTTCTTTTTCGGCGAGCAGGGCACTGACCAGGAGCAGTACGAAGACGAGAATCAGGCTGAAGAGTAGGGTTGAGTTGAGCGTCAGATTTGCGATCGCGCTCTGCAGGTGTTCAGGGGGAAGACGGCGCAAGATGCGGTGGAATCGTCTACCGACTGCAACGCCCAGAGGACGAATATCTCTGAAAGACATGACGATCATGGCAATAAAAGAGGCTTGAGCAACGCCTGCTACGATTAAGCGTCCGCTCCAGGGGAACATCAGACAGGCCCGAATCACCACGACCAGGAGCAAGGGGGGAAAGACGCTCTGTCCTCGTCCGCCCAACAGGACAGCCAGCCAACTCAAACCAAAGCCCAGTCCTGTATACAGCACTTGCAACAGCCGGGACTTCCCTGGCAGCCGCAACCCCATTAGCCCCAGCACGCCAATGCTCATAGCAGCGGCAAACGGAAACCGGACGCCACGCATCGGTGAGGGCATAGCTCTAAAAAATTCAGCTGGCGGCGGCGGGGGTCGATGGAGAAGAGGCGAGAGCACAGTCAGCAAAGCAATGCCCAACAGAATCCACTCCAGATAGAGCAACAGACGAAAAGGATGTTTTTGCCAGAGGGGGCGTTGCATATACAGAAGTAGGTTGCGGCCACAACAAGTACTACTACACAACTTGGAAGGGTAACGCCTCCTTAGGGGGCGCTACCCCCCTTTTCTTCAGGCTAGAGCGGAAAAATGGGTTATTTTGAAAGCCTTGTAGAACAAGGCTTTCAAAATAACCTTCCAAGTCGTGTACTACTACTATAAGACAAGACGTTCAAAGCCAACAGCATCGAAAGGCCCAGGATTGATGGGTCGGCTTAGGCCCAAAGTACCAGATACATTTAGTCCTCCAGGAGCAGCGACTTGGGAGCTTCGATCGAGGGAAATGCCTCAGGACAGTCACTAAGATGGGGACATTCGCACTGGTAAACCCTATCTGAGAGATCGCAATTGTGAGCTATTACGACTTTGACAATCATTTCTGGTGCCCCCATGAAGTTTGCATGCGATCGCAACCCTCCGAGACGCAATCAGCAAACATCTCTGACATGAAACAGACGGGAATCGATACACTTCTGGTCTATTGGAAAAAAAGCATTATTGCCCTTCTGGTCGATCGCAATCGATAAAAGGTAATCCTCTAGAAAGGATAATTGAAGCAGTGCGATCAGGAACCGCATCACCAGATGATGCAGCACTGACTAAACTATTGGCAATCTAACTATTGGCAATATCGTCAGACTCGATACAGGAAAACCTACTGAGAGAAAGGCTCAAAGTACTACCAAGTGGCAATGAACCAGAACTGGCGCTGTCTAATCTGCAAAGACCCCTTACTCAATGGAGAAGCAGTAGGGGAGAGAGATGAGGCGACTCACGCTCCCTTACCCGACCAGGCGGACGGATCTCCGTGAGGGGAGATTCGCCTAGCCAACCCAGTTACCCCCCTCCCTGGAGCGCTGCAATCGATTGCTGCTGGAGTTTGTGGTGAACCCTGCGAACTCTGGCCAGCTGCGTTCGGCCAGCCTGATGTTAGAGCGGCAGCGGGTGGTTCGCTATCAGCAGTTCCGCCAGCCGTTGAGCTTTGACAAGCGGGGCTGCTTCGGCTTCCGCTTTGTTGTCAATGTGGCGGCATGAAAATCGGTAAGGGGACGATCTGTGCTCCTGAAACAGAGGCTGTTACAGTCATCTTAGTGCAATGGTAGACCTGACTTTTCCCGCTAAGTCCTACAACTACCAGATAGCAAGGATTCTGGAGCCTGAATCTATTCCCAATAATCTAGTTTTGTTGAGAATTGCTCACAAGTCTGCAGGGTTTTCCGTCTGCTAGAATCGAGCAGTTTTTTCTCTCCAAAAGATAACGGGAAAAGTCAGAATGGTAGACAAGTTGAAACAATAGCTGAGAACATTGCATTCCTAGCGTTTTGCTTTAATCTTACGTAGGATGTCGTTCGCTCTTTGCTGGTGGACTTCAAGATCGGTATCCTGCAATGCTTGCTTCATGGTGAGAGTATATTTTTCTGCTGCCTCTAACTGTTCTGAGTTTTCTGCTGTCTTATAAAGACTCATCGCAATGAATCCCAGAGCAGTGGCAGCTTTCTTACGAACGAATATCTCTTTGTCTTTGAGGAGAGGAATCAAGGCAGGTATAGCATCTTTGGCCTCAGGGCCGATGAATCTCCAACCAGCGGTAATAGCACCTGGGCTAAAGTTGAAGTTCCCGTATGGAGGTGATTTAACGCGCCTGTCTAGTTCCGAGGACGGGATCAGACCCGCCACAATGCGTCCCAGGGCATAAGCAGAGACACTGCGCACGTCTGGGTGCGGATCTTTGAGGGTTTCGATCAAGACAGGGATAGCGTCTTTAGATTCAGCGCCAATGTTTCCCAAAAAACGGGCAGCATCGTGACGAAGGCGTAACTCTTCATTTCTAAGGAGTTCGATATTAGGAGGAATAAAGTCTTTGGTCTCAGCACCAATGCTTTCTAAGGCATAGGTAGCACTGCTGCGAACAGACGAATCCTGGTCTTTGAGGAGTTCAGCTAAAGCTGGGATAGCATCTTTGGCTTCAGCGCCGATGTATTGCAAGGCGTGAGCAGCTGACTTGCGAACCTCTGAGTTCTTATTTTTGAGTGCCTCGATCAAGCCCGGAACTGCCGCGCGACCGCATTGTTTAAACGGTTCGAACGCATCTTCAGTCAACCTTCCATAAGAGAAGCCAACCTTCTCGATTCGCCTTCTCACTTTCCCTGCATTTGAACACCAGCGCTGTTCCCAATCGCTACACGACACCAGCAACGGCAGCGAGACCCCAAGAGTAAACCCAATCAGCGGCCATTTCACAGAACGCATCCGAATCGCGAAAGAGACAACACTCAGTAGTGTGCCCAAACGCCACTCGAATGGCATCCGTGTGACACAAAGCTTAAGCACCGCTATGCCAAACCGGGTCAAAATCCCCTGAACAAAGCGAGCAAGGGCCGTAAATTTCCCTCTGCCAGCCCCGTGAATTAAACTAAGGTGTAAAGAGCGCCAGTGCTACCGACACTGACGCTCTCGTTGAGATGTTGTTTATGTCCAGCCCTGGGGCTGGGAGTTGTTCTATGCCCATTCTAACCCGCAATTTGGCCAAATTGCGCTGCCCGCTCGCGCTCGGCCTGACCTGCCTGGATTCTCTTGTCTGTCTCACCCAATCGAGAGGACTCTAACCATGTCTGAAGAGCCAACACTCTGGGTTGTCGCAGAAGCGTCAGATCCCGCCGCAGCCAGCGGCGAAAGAAGATCGAAAGATACTGGCGGCCAGTTCAGGTCAAAAGCAGCTGAGACGATCAGGTCGCTGGTGAGGCAGCGCGTTCCGGTGGATGCAGCGGCCCTGAAAGCGCAGATGAACGGCTTGCTGAAGGGGGTCGGCGATCTCTTCGAGCAAGCCGAACAGCAAACCGGCATGCAGCTCCAGGAAGTCGAGCTTTCGGTTGAGATTAACGCCGAAGGACAAGTCAGTCTGGTGGGTACCGGCGGCAGCATTGGCAACAAAGGCGGTATCACCCTGAAATTCACCCCGCGACAGTCCAGCTAAAGGTGGCACCGCGATGGGTAGAAACTGGGCCATCACCATCGGCATCAACCAATACCACAACCTGCAACGGCTCCACTTTGCCCAGCAGGATGCCGAATCTATGCGCGATTTCTTCTTGCGAGAAATCGGCTTTGAGCAAGTCTACCACTTCACCAACGACTCCGCCCCGATTCAGCCCGATAGCGGCCCTTTGATTGTCTCCCAACCCACCTACGGCACCCTGAAGCGCTTCTTGCGCGTGCGCTTCGAGCGACCCTGCCTGCAAGCAGGGGACAACTTCTGGTTCTTTTTCGCCGGTCACGGTCTGTTCCACGAAGGGCACGACTATCTGATGCCGATCGATGCCGATCCGGGCAATGTGGAAGAGACAGCGATTCCAGTACAGTCCATCACCGAGCGGTTGCGGGGCTGCGGTGCCGACAACGTAGTGTTGTTCCTTGATGCCTGCCGGAACCGCGACAGAGCCGGGCGGGGCATGGGCAGCGAGTTACCCCAGGGCGTCATCACCTTCTTTTCCTGCAATCCCCAGGAACGCAGTTATGAAATTGAGACTCTCCACCATGGCACCTTCACCTATGCCCTGCTAGAGGGACTGCGAATCCAGGGAGCAGGCAACTGCGCCACCGTCGAGCGGCTCGATCAGTACCTGCGCTATCAAGTTCCCCAGCTCAATCACCGCCATGGTAAGCCCAGGCAAACGCCCTACACCTGCATCGAACCGATCGTCAAACAACATCTGATTCTCCTGCCCCAACAAGCGACCTTACTGGCCGACGTCATGGCCTTGAAAAACGATGCCTTTGAAGCCGAAGCCGAAGGCCAGCTGCAACTGGCCGAGCAATTTTGGATTCGAGTGCTGACCGTCTCGCCCGCCGATCAGCAAGCCATCAACGCCATCAAACGACTGGCCAGAAAACTGCCGCTGCCTCCAGGGGCAGCCCAGACGACACCCCCTGCCTCCCAACCCAACCCAGGCCGCAGCAGCAACCCAGCCCCAGCCGTACCTCCCCAGCAGTCATCCCCTGCCAGACCATCCCCCTCGCCCGCAGCCCCACCGCAACGACCGAGCCAGCGGACACCCGCACCCACTGCGCCTCCCAGTCCCCCGGTGAAACCGCCCGCCGCAAAGCCCCAGCCGACCGTTCGCCGGAGCCGCCGCCGCTTCCTGCAAATTGCCGCCGGGGCTGGAGGGGCCGTTGCCCTCGGCTGGGCGATCTCCCGCTTCTCCACCAACCCCTCATCCGGTGATTGGGGAGAAGAAGTAGCAACGGACTTCTTCTTTGATGTCGTAACCATTGACGAGCGCAGCAATGAAACGCATCGCCGCCAGGGGAAAGCAACTGGCTTCGCACAACCCCTTGGGAAAGACGTTCGCCTGGAGATGGTCTCCATCCCTGGCGGCAGCTTCACGATGGGATCGCCAGAAAATGAGCTAGAACGCTATGAACATGAAGGGCCACAACATCAGGTGGCGGTGCCAGCCTTCTCCATGGGAAAATATCAAGTGACTCAGGCCCAATGGCAAGCCGTCGCCACGTTACCCCAGATCGAGCGCGAACTCAATCCCAATCCCTCCCGCTTCAAAGGGAATGACCGTCCGGTGGAGCGAGTCTCCTGGCTGGATGCAGTGGAGTTCTGCGCCCGCATCTCCCAGAAGAGCGGACGCCAGTACCGCCTGCCCAGCGAAGCCGAGTGGGAATATGCCTGTCGTGCCGGGACTAAGACACCCTTTCACTTTGGCGGGACTATTAACATTGACCTGGCCAACTATCGAGGCACAGATTTGACAATTGGCAATACAACCTATTCTGGTGCCTATGGTAAAGGGCTAAAGGGAAAATATCGTCAGGAAACCATGCCTGTTGGTCATTTCAAGGTAGCCAACGCCTTTGGCCTCTACGATATGCACGGTAACGTCTGGGAATGGTGTACTGACTCTTGGCATGAAGATTATCAAGGTGCGCCAACGGATGGCAGCGCCTGGATATTCTCTATTGAGAGTAATTTCAAGGTAAGACGTGGTGGTTCCTGGTTCAACTTTCCGAGGAGTTGTCGTTCAGCATCTCGCGTCAGGTACGGTCACGACTACGCGTCCCGCGACGTCGGTTTTCGTGTTGTCTGCGCCGCTCCGAGGTCTTCCTAGCCCTTTACCCTTTTTGCCTTCTTGCCCTCTACGTATTTTTTTGCTGCGATGAAAAAACTAATCTCTGCGTTGGGTCTCCATTCTTTCCCTGGCACTCTGCGCCTCGAATTTTTTTTCAAATTGTTAACATCTTCTTTAATTCTGGTGCCTGAATCGCGATCAAGAATAGATCTGACGCAATTCCTCCAGGGTGTTATCTGCGGCCAGGGCTGCCTGAATCGCTTCCAACTGCTCCACCGCCTCCAGGTCGCGAATCTCCGGCAACAGTTGCAGCCCCGCCTCGCCAAACCTGAGCTTCAACCCCAGCTCGATCCCAGACAGCAGCCCTTTGCGCAAGCGTTGCTCGCCTTTTTGCTCGCCTTCCTGCAGAATTTCCTGATACCAGGGCGACTCCCTCAGCACGGTCATATCCCACCTCATGATTTGTTGCACTAACCGCGTTTCTAATACAAAACTAGCAAAAAAGGCCAACAAGGGTTCTAATTCGCTCAACTGCTGGTCTGCTTGCAACTGGCGCAATGCCTGTCGCACCAGGGACTCCTGATTGCCGCCTTTCAAAATTGGCACAAAAGGTAACAAGGTCGGCAAAGGCTGTTGAAAAACCAGGTTCGCATCCACTTCCCACAGGTTGATGATGCGATAGTCCTGCCGTGCTTTCAGGCCGACAAACTCCGATTCATAGCGTTTCGCAATCACCAGTTTGGGGCTTGCGGGCAGAATGTTAATCAGAATCGGGTATACGGGGAGATCGTACTTTTCTTCTGCCAGCGCGGCATAGGCGCGAATCCGTCGTGGCAGGCGCTGAGTGTAGCGCAGCTGCAGTTCGTTCAGCACCAGGAATTTCCCCAGTTGCGGACTGCGGGCGCGCAGCAGAACATCGCTCTCGCGACTGACCCACTGGAAATCAGCGCTGACGATTTCTTGCACGGTGATGTTGGGAATTTGCGTCGCCCACTGGGCCCAGGCATCGGGCGAGAGACCGATCAGGCGTTTGCCGCCAATATCTGCTGCTTTGGCCATAGAGCACCTCAACCCTCGATTTCATTCAGGATTTAAGATTGAATTATACCCTGTTCGGGCCATTCCCTTATGTCAATAACTGGCTCAAGGGTAACTTAGATTACTTGTCAAGGAATGAGACAGGGCTGATTGTTGTGGAAGCAAAGACCGACGATCTGACCCGAGGATTCACTCAACTAGCAGTTGAAATGATTGCGCTTGCCTTGGCGGAAGAGCTAAGTCTCCTGTATTTAGAGACATTGTTGAGTTAGCTCCCCGAAACGAGGATTGAGCTTCATTAAATATAGACAGAAAAAATTCAGGAATTCCTGTGTGAAATCGTCCTATAAGAGCTTGGGACTTTCCTAGCAGGTAGTTCCTTTTGATTTCTTAGTCTCAATAAGGAGAAAATTGTGATTACCCGACAATTATTCCGAAACTTGACATGTGTCTTTATTGTTGGACTTGCGATCGCTCAAGCTCAAGACGCACGGGCAACACCCATTTTTGATGCTGCCAATGACTTTAATTTAGGTAACAATCCAAATAATGTTTGGAGCTACGGTTTCTCTTCCAGCATCGGTGGTAGTTTCACACCTTTCACTGAAACAAGTACAACCTTCCTCAATCCCAACTTTGAAACCTGGCTTGTTAACCCGCAAAATCATCCTTTTATCACTCGCAACACCGCAGCAACCAATCAGCAAGGATTAGTGCTGAATCTGAATCCTGGTAAAATCGCGCTTCATCCAGGTCCTGATAGTGCCGGTGGCCTATTGGCCGTTCTTCGGTGGACAGCTCCCAGTAGTCAAGCCTTTACTCTTGATGCTGTGTTTGAGGGACGCGATACCAGTGGCGGTGCCACTACAGATGTTCACATTCTTCATAATGGAGTCTCTTTGTTAGATGGGGAAATCGATGGGATGTTTGGAACAGGGAGTGGCCCGTCTTTTTCATCTAAATTGTTCTTCAATGCTGGAGACACTATTGATTTTGTAGTGGGTAATGGAGGGAATGATTTTCCTCAAGACGGCACTGGGCTTGATGCAACTTTCACTGCTGCTGTCCCTGAGCCGATGTCTCTTCTGGGATTATTCTCAGTTGTTGGAATTACAGCAGCCTTAAAGAGGAAGGGTTCGACATGAGTTGTTAACGATAGCATTCTTGCCATGCTTAATCGGAATAGGGAGGATTCGCGAGAATCCTCCCTCCTCAGTCAATTGTGTCAATTGGATGCGAGCTTATGCAGTCAATGTGAAAAATGAGCCCTGCGATCGTCTGGTAGTTAGATTAAAGGCTATGCCCTGTATTTGCGCCGCAATAGGGTGTCCCCGGCTAAGGCGAGGGTGCCCAGTTCTAGAAGGGTGGAGGGTTCGGGAGCACTTGTCTATTTTGCTATGCTGCGTAATTGGCTAAAGTCGCGCTCAGGGATGAATTGGCATCTCAGACTGAAGGTTACACGTTCCAATCGATCGTTTTGTTGAACAAGATCGTTCTGTTGCCCCCTGTCATTCTCACCATAATGCAATCTTGCTATTTAATGAATGCGCAAATTTCTTGAGCAACGCGTTCTGGTTTCTCCAGGTGAGGAACGTGACCGCACTCTTCAATCCAGACCAGCTTGCTGTTGGTAATTGTCTGTGCGAATTTTCCAGCATCTTCTGTTCCCAGAATCTGGTCGGCGCTGCCCCATACAATCAGGCTGGGCTGCTTGATGCAATCAATCTTTTCTGCCAGGATCGGATAGCCGCCGCTCTTCGTAAAAGCGATTGTCGCCTGGTTCCAGCGGGGCATATACAAGTGCAAGGCGGCACAACATTGGGCATCCAGCGAATTCAGATTGGGATCGAAGTAGGCGGCAGCGCTGATACGACGGCGTACGCTGGCATTGCGCAGGAATTCCGTTGCCAGGAAGCCCAGGGGCGGAAAAAGGAATTTGCCCAGGGCAGGCCCTTTAGCAAAGCCGGCGCTGTCGATCAAAACGATCTGTTGGACACAGTGAGGATAGGTGTAGGTAAAGTCGATAGCGGCTGCGCCTCCCATAGAAGCACCAATGAGCACGACGGGACGGTCGATCGCTGCTTTCCAGAAACTATAGAGATGGGATGCGATCGCATCCGGCGCGACTGGTAAATCTGCCCGACGTTCCGTAAAGCCAAACCCCAGCAAATCCAACGCCCAGGTTTCGCGCTCAGCCGCCAGCAACGGCAACAAGCGCCGAAACTCAAACACCGAACTGTCAAAACCATGCAACAACAAAATTGGCGGATTACCCTGCCCCTCGCACACGTAGGTTGTCGTCACAGACCGCTCGCTCAAAGGTGTCAGGATTGCTTGCTGTTGGATCCTCTGGGCCAAGGTAATGGATTCCGCTTCAGTGAGTTCCCCAACTGCTGCGGGAAGAAAATCAGGAAACATTTTTGCTGAATGGTTCATGGTTGATGGTTCATGGTTGATGGTTCATGGTTGATGGTTCATAGCTAATTGCCATCAATTTGGCGCTTGAAGTTTGTCCAGGTTGTTTCGTTGGGACGCGTGTCGTCCAGAGGCGGTGGTGTGCGGAACTGTGGCAGGTGGGTTTCGATTTCTTGTCTGATGACTGCTGGCAGCTCGTCCCAATGGCTCAAGCGCAACCCAGCTGAATGGAAGACGAGCAAGCCGACTCGGTCGCCCATTTCCATCCAGGGTAACCAGGAAGAGAGCCGCGCCCAGGAAATGCTGACATCATTGATTTTGTTTCGAGTGCTGTCGAGCAGTTCTGCTTCAGGGACAAAGAAATTGACCATTTCCATGGCATGGTAAGTGCCACCGACATAGGTCTGGTAGTCTCCGCCCAAGGGATTCGGATAGAACAGCGGCACTTCAAATGAGGTAATGACTTTACCCCCTTTGAAGATGCCGTTGAGTTTGAAGCCGCCCTCAGGTTGGTTTGCAAAGCGGGGTTTGCCATTGACTGGATCGTTGGCGACATGTAAGACCTCGACGGTTTTGTTTGTCCAGGGATTGTTCCAACGGCGCAGAATTTCGTGGGTCTCAGGGTCGAGGTAGAGCATGACTTCGCGGGAAACCAGGCGGTAGCCATAGCTGCCATCTTTATGGGGCAGGGTGACGCAAGCGCGGATGTTTATGCCTTGGATGCGAAAGAGGTTGCGATCGCGCTCTCCTGGGATGCGGCTGTAGACATTGCCTTGCCACCAGTACAACGCTGGCTCCCCATCCACCAGCGAGCATTGAATCTTCCGCTGCGCCTTCAGCGCCTCCTCCGGATGATTAAGGTCAAGCTGTTTGCTGCTCGCAGTTGCCGCTAGCGGGGCCGCCAGACTGAGACCCAGGACTAGCGACATTAGCACTGGGATGTTAAATCGCGATAGAAAATTCCAGCTTTGCTCAAGCAGACGATAGCAGGTTGTCATTTTTGTTTCTTCCGATTCCAACAATATCAACCCGATAAAGCGAACGGCAACACGATTCCGAGCGTCTCCCTCCGCGAAACAACGATTTATTCTGTCTATTAGACCTGTCCGAGAACTGGAGTGGAAGCCCTCCTGAGGGGGGCTTCCACTCCACTTTCCGGATGTGTCTATTGAGCAGCTGCGATGCTAGTTTTGGGGCGCAGACAAGAGTTGAACGCTCCCGATTTCAGTCGCCGCAGTAAACAATTAAATCGATTTCAACCTCTCCGAAACCCGCTAACCCGACCACCCCAATTGCGGTGCGACCCGGCAAACGGCTGGCATCAAAGTAAGACGCATAAACTTTGTTGACTGCTTCATAGTATCGAAAGTCTGTGATGAAGACGCGAGCCATGACAACTTTATCGAAACTCGTTCCAGCTCGATTCAAGACCAGTTTTAAGTTTTCCATCACCTGTCTGGTTTGTTCTTCAATGGGGCCCGGCATCACTTCACCTGTCGTTGGATCCTCAGACAACTGTCCCGTGACAAAGAGAAAATCTCCCGCCCGCACTGCATGGGAGTAGGGGGCAACAGGAGGAAGTTTGTTCGGTAAGGTAATAAATTCGAGCATATTATGGACTCCTTGAGCTAGACAGGTCAAAGCTGATGAGTGCCATGATGACAATTGGGTGCATCATCCAGGATTAGCTTGTCCGGGAGGATTATAACAGAACCTGAAGAATCCAGGTTTTCTCTCTATAGGTTGCTGCGATCGCGAGCAGGAATGGCCATCCTAGATTTAGTACTTACTTCATGAATTGGGTGCAAATTGGTGGCATGTTGCATTTTGAGTCAAGCTGTTAGCTTCTGCTCAATCGAGAATTTGGCAAGGATCGATTAATCTTTTTCAGAAGAATAAAAATCCTGAATCCTCGTTGACGAGCTTGAATAACGATTGCAGTGACGCTGATTTGGGCAGAATTCAGATAGTAACTATTTACTAAACAAGTCGGAGTAGCACGTTTCAATTTTTGAGTAACACGTTTCAATTTAAGGACAAATATATGGGACGACTTGATGGCAAAGTAGCGCTAATTACAGGCGTAAGTTCAGGAATTGGGCAGGCTGCTGCTCGGCTTTTTGCTAAAGAAGGAGCATTCATCCTGGGCGTTGACTGCGATGCGGCAGCCGGTCAAGCTCTGACTGAGACACTGCAACAGCAAAACCTGGAATTTCAGTTCCTGGCTGCCGACCTGACCACCGATCTAGCTCCTGCTGCTATAGTTGAGCGCTGCTATCAACTCTATGGGCGAGTGGATATCCTCTACAACAATGCTGGGATCTCGATTGTGGAACCCTTCTCTCAAGTCAACCAAACCTCGCTCGATCGACTCTTTGCCGTTAATTTTACCTCGGTTTTTCGGCTGTGCCAGGAAGCGATTCCGGGCATGAAACGACAGGGCGGCGGTACCATTATCAACACTGCCTCTGAGCTGGCAATTGTCGCTCAACCCTTTTTTACGGCCTATTGCGCGACGAAAGGTGCAGTTTTAGCCTTTACCCGATCTCTGGCCCTGGAATACGCTCGCGACAATATTCGGATTAATGCTTTGTGTCCCGGCCCCATCGATACACCGATGCTCCAGCAGGAATTTGAGACCGAGTCCGATCCAGCAAAAGCTAGGGAAGAGAGCATTGCCAGTATCCCATTGGGCCGTCTAGGTCGGCCTGATGAAATTGCCAAAGTGGCGCTGTTTCTGGCCAGTGAGGCTCCACCGCTGATGCACGGCTCGTCTATTGTGGTAGACGGAGCCAAAACAATTTTTTAGTCATTCGCTGCCAATATATCTGGCCTGCGACTGAATGCTGATATGAAGCTCAGGTCGCGGGCTGGAAGGTTAGCGTCCCGGCTCAGGTAGAATGGCACTGACTTAAGCGTAGGATAGGCAAAACAAAGCGTGCCCATCAAGAGAGCCTGTGATGGGCACGGGCAATAGCCCTTTGCCCATCCTACAACCGGTTTCTAAACTGATGTAATCTGCTTATGCAAGTGCCATTCCACCCTACCCATCGACCTCTTTTTTCTGAAGTAAGCGCTATTCACCCCTACCCCCTATTTCAGTCATGTGGGATGGAAGAAAACGAAACTTCTTCCTTTATCTCGCAATTTCCCCTAAGGAATGAGCATGTAATCATTTGCCCATTCTACCTGGGATGACACATCTAAAATTGTGTAAATCCGTAGTTAGCACTTTAGTGCTACCGAGGTCTATCGAGTCAAGGTTATAGCCTTTTCGACAACCTAATTCTACTGCACCAAATTAGCCATGTCATACCACCACTTCAGCTACATCTTATTTAATTCTTACTCCTAAGCGATATGACTGCTACTACGATCGTCGTGTAGGGTATGAACGACTTGTCGTTTAATTTTCAGAAACTCTGGAGTTAGCTTAATTTCAATGTCCCGTTGTGAGGGCAAATCGACCCGGATTTCTTCCTTGATACGACCTGGATGGGAACTCATGACATAGACCCGCTGGGACAGGAAAACGGATTCCTCCACATCATGAGTAATCATCAAGATGGTGACATGAGTCCGCTCCCATAGTTCTAACAAGAACTGTTGCATTTGCTCTTTGGTTTGGGCATCCAATGCCCCAAACGGTTCGTCCATTAATAACACATCTGGTTCATTGGCCAGGGCACGCGCAATCGCCACGCGCTGTTTCATTCCCCCTGAAAGTTCCTTAGGATAGGCTTTCGAAAATTGGGTGAGTCCCACTACATTCAGGTAGTAATCGACGCGCCTGTCTCGTTCGGCGCGGCCCAGGCGGCGGAGTTTCAGACCGTAGTCAATGTTGCGGGCAACCGTGAGCCAGGGAAAGAGGGTGTAGTTCTGAAACACCATGCCGCGATCGCGCCCTGGGCCATCAATGGGCTTACCATCAACCCGGATCTGCCCCGATGAAGGCGGTAACAACCCTGCCACAATATTCAGCAGCGTCGACTTGCCGCAGCCTGAAGGCCCGACAATACAAACCAACTCATTGGCAGCAATCGCCAGATTAATATCTTGCAAAACCACCAACTGCTTATTGCGACTGGGAAAGAGCTTAAAAAGATTGCGGACTTCTAGCTTAGGGGAAACCGATATGTTGGCTGGAAAATCAGATCGCATTGCTGCCTGATTCTCTGGCATCGGCACGCGATCGAGAGGGAGATCGACCATCAATCAGTTCTCAAAAAATGGTTAACACAGAAATCTCACACATCCTGACCCTCAGCCAGAAATCGCCAATGTCTTCTTCTCCCCTCCGCCTTTTACTTTTTGCTAGAGCGTTAAGCAACACGACTTGGAAAGTAGCGTCCCAAACAGAGGGTCTAACCTCTGCTTTTTCTGGCTGGATCTCTAAACTGGGAGATCTCGAAAGCCCTGCAGAGCAAAACTCTCAACATAATTCTCCAAGTGAGATCTGGGCAATGGAACAGGAGCAACAAAGAGCAGTAGAATTTCAGCTGAACGAGCCTACAACATATTTTATACTAGAATTTTAGACTAAGTGGGTTCAAAGCCTCCTTGACCCAGAATTTTACCGATTAACAGCTGGCAAAGCAGCGATCGAGATAGAAAAAAAGCTACAACCTAATTATTCGCGAACGTTTCAAGCGATGAGATCCGCAAAGAGAGATCGAGTCAAGTTGACTCGATTGCTCGTTAGTAGAGATATATTGCAAACATACAGTATATGGGATTGAAAAGTATGGAATTGAAAAACTGAAATCCTCAGCAGGGAGTTCAATATTTTAATATCGAATTTTTTATACACATCGTTATTGCGCCCCTATCATCCAGCCCGAATCCTTGCAGAGGTCTTCCCATGACAGCCACAGATGGTGATTCTTATCTCACTCAACTGCCTGCCCCAAAAAACTCAAGCTTTTGGAAGCGGCTTTGGAAAATTCGCGGCGATATTCCCACACATATCTACTTAACTGCGCTCTGCCTGTCGAGTTTGGCGATCGTTTTAGTCTGGTCAATCCTGACCTATGGCGGATTTGTTAAGGCTCTCGTGCTGCCAAGTCCCACAGCCGTTTTCCAGCGCGGGGCTGAACTGCTGCAAGATGGTTCGCTGCTATTCAATACCATTGCCAGCCATCGGCGAGTGGCTCTAGGCTTTCTTATTTCAGTCCTACTCAGCCTTCCTCTGGGGCTATTAATCGGCAGTTTCAGGGTCTGCCATGGGCTGATTGGTTGGCTGGTTGAAGCCTTACGCTACATTCCACCCGCTGCATTTCTTCCCATCAGTATCGTTTGGTTTGGCTTTGGTGAAAGTCAGAAAATAGCGATCATTGTTCTGGGCACTTTTTTCTACAACACCATCATGATTGCCAATGCAGTCAAGTTTGTGCCTGGCGATCTCATCCGAGTGAGTTATACTTTAGGGGCAACGGAAAACAATGTCCTGTTTGATGTTATTTTCCCAGCTGCCTTACCCGATATTCTTGATGTGTTACGCACGAATTATGCCACCGCCTGGAACTCTCTAGTGATCGCTGAACTGGTCGCTGCTAATTCTGGTCTAGGTCACCAAATTGTGGTTGCTCAACGATTTTACAAAACTGATGATATATTCGTTGTCCTTTTTGTCATTGGTTCCGTCGGTTTGGTGAGTGACCTGATGCTTAAGTTGCTTTCCCGTCTGATTGTTCCCTGGTCTATTGAGAAGTAGTCTATCTTGATTTGTATCGATGAGCGAGCATAAAAGTCTCGCACAAATCCTTGTTTGGTTAGAGCGTAACAATTTGGTTTGACGCGACAAGGTGTGATGTTCTGAAAGGTGCTTTTAGCAATACTTGCGCTGTGCAAGTTCAAGACAAAATGGTATTACTGCTTGAGAAGGCTGATGTCGATATGAGGTATCAACTGCAGTCGAGAAGCATTTGTATCCCTGGGGATCGGGGGTTAGAAACCCTACCATTTTGGATTTTGAATTGACGATTTTAGATTAAGAAACCCTGATTGAGTCGGCATTCTAGAGATCTATTTGTTCGTAATTTCTAGTTCAAATTGGTATCAAGAAAACACTGGACTTTACCTTCTGTCCTATATTTTCTGATTCCTCAATTTTTTCCCGACTTTAAGTTGTTGACCGGCTTAAGAGACAATAGTCAATCCTAGAACTGTCTCTATTGAGGGAAAAATGAGATTCAATCTCATTCCCGAACTTTATCGCGAATCAAAAAATTCATCTTCTTCAGGAGGACGCAGAATGCTCAAGTCGCTCCAAAGGCGTTTTATTTCCCTATTTTTACTGTTCCTGGTCCCGCTCGTCCTTGCAATCGCATGCAATCCACAATCAAACACAAACTCTAACTCAACCCCACAAGTTCTTAATGTTGGCGTACCACTCTGGCCAGGCTTTGGCCCCCAATATGTCGCCTATGAAATGGATTTGTTCAAAGAAGAAGGCATTGAAGTTAAAGAAAATTTCTTTCAAGTTCAAAGCGAGTCAAACACTGCCTTTTTAGCCGGGAAACTGGATCTCATTCTGACCGGTCTTACCGATGTAGTGACAATGGCCAGTCGCGATCCAGACTTGAAACTGATCATGTTGTGTGACTACTCTGATGGTGCTGACGGCATTCTCGGTCGCGGCATAGAAAAGCCTGAGGATGTGAAGGGGAAAACCCTAGCCCGCGAGAGTTTATTGACCGCAATCTTGCTGGTGCGTCGTTTCCTCGAACAAGCAGGGTTGACGGAGGCCGATGTCAACATTGTGGATACTCCTGCTGCCGATGCCGCGATCGCCTTTGCTGCTGGGAAAGTCGATGTTGCAGCGACCTGGGAGCCGTTTCTGAGCAAGGCAGCCCGAGAAGGCAATGGAGAAATTATCTTTACCAGTGAAGACACCAATATCATCCCAGACGGCTATATTGTGCGAACAAAAACGTTCCTGGAACGCAAACCTGAACTGAAAGCTTACCTGCGGGCTGTCGATAAAGCCACCAAGCTGATTAAAGAACGGGATGAGGAAGCAGTTGCAATTATTGCTAAACGCTTAGAGGTGACGCCAGAAGAAGCGAACGATTTTTTAAATGGCGTCTTGATGCTCGACATTGAAGACAATAAAAAGATTGTCTTCAACAAAAAACACGCCTTGAATATCTATGACAGTCTGGAGTTTGCTGCAGAAACAGCGTACGACATCAAGCTCACCCCAGAACTGGTCGACATTGACCCATTAATTGATGATTCTCTTCTGCAAGATCTCTAAAAGACGGTCGTAATCCTAACTTAACCAATTGACACTACAACTTGAAATCTGTAGTTCGGTAGGGTGTGTTAGCCGATAGACGTAACGCACCACCCCATCTAGTTAAGCGTGGTGCGTTACGCTATAGTCTATCGGCTATAGCCTATCGGCATGGCTGCGCTAAGGCTGCGCTAACGCTAACACACCCTACAAGGCAACTGTCGTAGTCGCAAAAATGTGGAGTTATTTCTTACGATCCTTTAGGGAAGTACTACCTTGCTGCTAGAGGGGAAGCGATTAACAAGCCAGGATTGTGGAGGGTTTGGATGCCACTCATACACTTCACAATCCTGATCCATTGAGGGTTATAGCAGAAGGCAGAAGGCAGAAGGCAGAAGGCAGAAGGCAGAAGGCAGAAGGCAGAAGGCAGAAGGCAGAAGGCAGAAGGCAAAAGTTGACTACAGCTGGTTTTGAGCTTTTTGTGATGTCTTAATCTCTTCTCGTAGTGCTATATCACCGCTGATGTAGTTAACCTTTACCTTCAGTCTCCCTTCTGCTAGAACACCCTTATCTTCTCGACGACACTGCAACACTTCAGCCAAGGATACCGAACGTAACCAGTAAACCAATCGTCGCTATGGTTGCCCCCAAAAGCCCATAAAAGATTCGCGCTCCTTGTCTGCCAAAAATACGGACAATGAGCCAGGCTTTTCGAGAGTTGAAAAAAAAGTCCCAGTTTCCGATGGAGCCAGCTACAGAAAATGCCCCCACCGCAACTAAGATGAGACCCGTTGGATTCATGGTTTATACCTCTTTAAATATTGCTGTAAGAATAATTAAAATTGACCTTTCTCCTGTCAGATTGGGTAAAGTTAGCAACAAGGATGAAGCTTGATGCGATCGCACCCAAAACACTCCATCTCAGTCCATGTTTAAATAAACCTTGCATGAGTGCACGCTATCTCCTGCAAAAATTGAGTGTTGTTCATCTACAGAGTGTTAAGCCAGTATTCCGCACTGAAGCTGACAAAAAATGCGGTAGGGGTCAAGCGAAAATTGTGAATTCTCACCCCCAGGTGTCGCCGCGAACTGTTAATGTTTGTTCATGATAGGCTGCGCTAGCTAAGCGTCATCAGAAATATGGCCCATTCTCCTATTCGCGTATTGCTGGTTGAGGACTCACCTGTGGCGCTAGTAGTGCTGAAGCGACTACTGGATGCCTCACCAGAGATTGAGGTAGTGGGCACGGCGCGAACGGGTCGGGAAGCGATGGCTCTCATCCCCAAGATCCAGCCAACAGTCATTTGTACGGACTTACATATGCCCGAAATGGATGGTCTGGAATTGACACGGGCGGTGATGGCCCATTATCCACGCCCGATTCTGGCAATCAGTGCTTCGGTGCAACAGGAAAATACCCGCAATGTATTCCAACTGCTGGATGCGGGAGCGGTGGATGTTTTCCCGAAACCTCAGGAAGGATTTCTCGCCCATCGCCAGGAAACGGCAGCAGCATTGATTCGCAAAATTAAGGTGCTGGCAGGGGTTTCGGTCTTCACGAAGCATTGCTGGAAGCGGGGTATGGATGCGACCGATCGAGCAACAGGGTCTGGCGGCAAACGTCGGCAGCTGACCCACCAGATGCCGACCCGAAAATTGAGCGATCGCACTGCCGCGATCGCATCCTGTTCGTTAGCCCCCCCCAGCAAGATTGTTGCCATTGGTGCTTCAACGGGTGGCCCCACAGCCCTGCAAACTATTCTCAAACAGCTCTCCCCCAATTTTCCAGCCCCAATTTTTTGCGTACAACATATCAGCAAAGGGTTTCTTCAGGGACTGGTAGATTGGCTATCGTTTGACTTAGCATTGTCCGTCAAGATCGCCGAAGAGGGAGAGCTGCCACAGGCGGGGATCGTTTATTTTCCACCGGAACAACAACATCTGGAACTAGATCGGCACGGTCGATTTCTCTGCTCTTCTAAAGCTGCGGTTTCAGGTCATCGCCCTTCTATTACGGTGACTTTTAAGTCTGTCGCTCAGGTTTATCGCGGGGCCGCAGTCGGCATCTTGTTAACGGGAATGGGCAGCGATGGCGCTGAAGGACTACGAGAAATTGCTCAAGCTGGAGGAATAACGATTGCCCAGAACGAAGAAACTTGCGTTGTTTTTGGCATGCCAAAAACTGCGATCGCCATTGGAGCCGCTCAACACACTTTACCCTTAACAGAAATTGCCCCACGACTGCTTGCTCTTTTGCGATCCTGATTTCGATGCGCCACTTGGAAAATTAATGTCTCTAACAGAGGGGCGAATATAGCACTACGAGAATAGCTTGGGACAGAACAAAAAGCTCAAAACCAGATGTAGTCAACTTTTCCCTTCTGCCCTCTGCCTTTTGCTAGATCGCACAACTTGGAAGATTAGCGCCCCCTAAGGGAGCGCTAATCCCCATTTCTTCGTGCTAGACACAACTTGGAAGGTTAGCGCCCCCGAAGGGGGCGCTAACTCCCATTTCTTCGTGCCAGAACGGAAAAAAGAGTTATGTTAAAAGCCCTGCGGAGCAAAGCTTTCAACATAACCTTCCAAGTCGTGTAGATCGAGTCAGGGATTTGCGTAGAAATAAAATACCGACCATAGGACTGATTTCTCGAAGAAGAAGCCAAATTGTCGGTATGGTATTAAGTTGCAAGTCCCTCAGCAAAATTGCAACCAATTTTTAGGTTGAGCTACAGCGATAGCTCAGAATGTTTGAGCATACGAGAGAACCCATGTCCTCAAAAATCCATGTCAATTGATGCCCAATAGAGGAGCGCAAACAACAATCAAGAGGGACTGACAGCGTTTGCACTGACATTCACTTCAACAAACCGATCGACCACTTGCCGCAAACAATCAGCGTCAAACGGTTTAGTCAGATATTCAGTGGCTCCTGCCATTCGCCCCTGAACCTGGTCGAGACGACTCTTGAGCGAAGTCAGCATCACAACAGGTAAATTGCAAAACTGCGGTAAGCTCCGAACGGTACGACAAAACTCCAGGCCATCAACTTCTGGCATCACAACATCCAGTAATAATAATGAGACTTGCTCCCGATCGAGCATTGCCAGAGCATCGACCGCGCTATCAGCCACGAGCACTCGATAATTATCGCTTAGTGCCCGTTTGACAAGCGTCTGGATGATATCGCTGTCATCCACCGCGAGTATCGTCGGCACGTCACTTCCAGGGCAAGACATATTCTCCTCAACTACTTTCTGGTTAACCTGCAGCGATCGCAGTACAATCCCCTCATACCGCTTTTATCTTGGACAATTTTTATCTTGGACAATGACTTTATTCAGGAGAACGCCACCTTAACATTCAGAAGATTTGTTAAAGAAAATATAGTCCTATAAAGTTATCTTAAAATACTGTTTACTAATATACCTTTCTGCAAGAACAATTCCCCAATTTTTAAACCTCTTCTAAGGATTGCAGAGTAGCTCGGTACATGACTGAATCTCAAGCGCCTCTCGTTGTCTCAGAGGTCCGATCCTGTAGACTTTAACCTGGAGCGGGGAAGGAAAGCAAAAGAAAAATCTTGTCATCAACAATCCAGAACCATAAATGAACTCAGCCTTTATGATAATCCTGAGATGGTTTTGCTGTTAAAAGTTGATTATTCGTTCAATACCAAGGTGACGCTCAACTGCTGAAAAGAACATCTCTCGCCTTCATCTCAACAGCAGCCATAAACAACGGAAAAATCAATAGGGTTAAAAGCCTCAATCAATATTGCTATTCTGAACAACACTTATCTGATTCCTGACCTCATCTCTTACTCCAATTAATAGCGTTTCTGCTCTACAAAAACATTGGTGAAATCGCTTGATTCCTATAGGTCACATGGCTTAGGTAAAAATCTAACTATTGCTTTTGTAAGAACATGCGTTTGGCAAACGCAAAAGACATCTCTTCTCGAGGAGAAAACCACATCCCAGTTGTGTTAACAGTTCAACATCATAGCGGCAACCATGACCATGATGGGGGAGTACGACCTGTTCGGTCGTCACTGGGTAGTCCTATAAAGGTAATGATTTTTGAGCGCGCAGGTGGGACCTGCGCGCTCAAAAATCATTACTTGTTTACCACTACCGTCACTGAATATTTATCGTGTCAATACCATTAGACTATATCCTCCCAGAATTCTAACTGTCATATCCGGGTTCAAATTATACATTAGTTTTCGGGGTAGCTTTGCCAGAGTTCCTCTGAGAGAATCTCCTGACAGTTCAATACGAGTTGCCGTATAGAAGCAGTCAACAATCTGATACCCTGAATCCTTCAGGACAGATAGGGCTAGCTCCTTCGTAAAATAATGAACATGCCCCAAACTCTTACGCATTTGAAGGATAGGCCAGCATCGCAAGACAGTCTGGACTGAAAGGTCCAGAGGAATATGAAATATTTTATACTGACCTTTATCTTTCAAACATCTGAGAAATTCAAAATAATCTTCAATATGTTCGAATACATCGATACATAAAACGATATCAAAGTAGAGATCTTCTTGTTCTTGTAACAAATCCTGCAGATAAAAATGCAACCTTTCTTTTCGTCTTTCCTGGCATAACTCAAAGGCATGAGGTGAGATCTCATAGCCCGAAAATACAATTTCTTCTGGAAGTTGGGAATGAAGTTGGCTGAGAATTTCGCCTGCTCCACAACCGACTTCACAGATTGATTTTGGGTTTAGCTCGTTCTTCTGCAGCATTTTGAGAATTTGTCGAGCTTTCCAGGGAGAATCTTCTACATGCCAGGACGGATTCTGAGCCAGATAATCCCCAGATGTATACATTTTATTGTTCATTGTTCATTGCTGATGGCTCGTTGTTGAGTGTTGATGGTTCGGTGTTCGGTGTTGATGGTTTGGTGTTCATTGAACCATGAGCGATGAACCATTCACCAAGCAGGCAAAAATAACTTCACACTTTGGTTTTATATCAGCTTTTCATAGGATTAAACCTTCATTAAAGCTCATCTTGCACATTCACTCAAAACTCAAAGCTTATTCCAAAAGAATGTACTTACTTTTGAACAGCCCCTAAACTATGCCCCCCAATTCTATGGAGTTTGAGGAAGTTTGTCCCTTTTGGTGTTTTTGTGGGGATGCCTCCCATAATTAAGATCTGGTCGCCTGTGGTAGCTAAGTTGCGCTGTACTAGATCGCTCTCGGCTTGGGCAACTAATGCTTCGAATGATTCCACCTGACGCTCAATCAGAAGGGGTTTGACGCCCCAAACCAGGTTCAGGCGATGATACACTTGTCGATTGGGGGTAAAGGCAACTACAGGTGCTCTGGGGCGCTCTCCCGCAGCGATGATAGCAGTATATCCGGTACTGGTGAAGGTTGTAATGCAGCGCAGGTTAAGAATCTGATCGATGTTGTTGAGGGCTTCGCTCAAAGCATGGGTTTCATCGGTGGCAGCGGGTGGATTATTAACAAACTGAAGGTCCTGTTCAATATCAGTGGCAATCCGTGCCATCATTGCTACAGCTTTTATGGGAAAGTCGCCAACAGCAGATTCGCCTGAAAGCATGACGGCATCGGTGCCGTCGATGATAGCATTGGCAACATCGCTCGCTTCGGCACGCGTTGGACAGGGATTGCGAATCATGCTTTCGAGCATCTGGGTAGCAGTAATGACGGGGATACTGCGTTTGTTGCACTCGCGGATAATTTGTTTCTGAAGCAACGGAACTTTCTCAGGTTTCATTTCAACACCCAGATCGCCCCGTGCTACCATAACGCCCTGGCATTCTTCCAGGATGGAGTCTAGATTAGCGATGGCTTGAGGTTTTTCAATTTTCGCCATTACAGGAATATCGGCGTTGCCTTTACTGGCTAACAATGCCTTTAAGGTGTGAAGGTCTTCAGCGCGGCGGACAAAACTCAACGAAATCCAGTCTACGCCTTGAGCTAAGCCAAAGTCTAGGTCTTGCTTATCTTTGTCTGTTAATGAGGGCAGGCGCAGTTCCAGGCTGGGTAGGTTCACTCCTTTACGACTTTTAAGAGTGCCACCTTCAATAATGCTGCAGCGGACTGCAGCGTGTTCAATGGTTTCGACTTGCAGTTCCAGCAGGCCGTCGTCTAGAAGCACCTGGGTGCCTGGTTCTGCTTCTTCTGCTAGATAGGGATAGTCAATAGGAATGGTGTGGGGTTGCCCGGTAAATTCTGCAATCGGTACCAGGGTCAATTTTTCTCCCTGAACGAGTGCGATCGCACCTTCAGGGAGCCATCCTACACGAATTTTTGGTCCCTGTAGGTCTTGCAGCAACGTAATCGGTGTATCGAATTCTTGGGAGACTGCCCGCAGCAAGGCGATGGTACGAGCATGATCATCGTAACTACCGTGAGAAAAGTTGAGGCGTGCGACGCTCATTCCAGCTTGAACCATTTGCTTGAGGATGGCTGGAGAATTGCTGGCAGGACCAATCGTAGCGACAATTTTAGTTCGATGGCTGAGAGATTTCATAATGGTTAAGTCAGGAGGGCATGGATATAGAATTGGAAGAAAGGCTCATACCATTTTGGCTTTTAGATTGGCGATGTCGGATTGGGAAAAACTGACTGGACAAACATTCTGACAATTTATTGATTGCGATTCCAAGTCAAATTGGTCTTGGTTGCCCATTTCCTCCACAACAGCTACACCATACTAGCCTTTGGCAAGAAATAGCTGTTTGCTCGACTACAACGTTCAATCCTCATCAACCTTTAAAGCAGAGTTCATAACACGACTTGAGAGGTTAGCGCCCCCGAAGAAGGCGCTAACCTCTCAAGTCGTGCCAGAACAGAAAAATGGGTTATTTTAGAAGCCTTGTTCCGCAAGACTCTCAAAATAGCCTTCCAAGTCGTGTCATACAATAGTCCATTCATATAGTACTATTGTATGAAATTAGCGTGAATGTCCTTTGCAGGCTGTGCAATGACCCAAAAACCTCACGACCAGTTTGCCAAGCAATACCTGGAAGCTTTATTGAAGCATTTGGGAACGGTAGAAATCAACCGCGCTGTCGTCAGTGAGATGCGGGAAGTAGATGTTTGGTTCGTGCCTGCTGCTGAACCTGTACCCGCATTCCAACGTCAGCGGCTGGGCTTGCTGGCACAAATGGCAACCACAACTTGTCTGCTAGAACCGTTTCGCAATCCCCCCACTTGGGCTGCTGTGCGTCACTGCTTGTTGAAGCTGTATTCGATCCACGGCGAAAAGCTGCGTCAGGCTCGCCGTGAAAATACTCCATTGTCGGAAGCTGAGCTGCCGATGTTGTGGATTCTGTCGCCGTCTTGCTCGCCCCGCTTGCGTGATGCTTTTGCCGCTAAGGCCGATCCGAGCGGTCACTGGTGCCAGGGAATTTATTTCTTGCCTGCAGCTCAGAAAACAACCCTGGTAGCGATTAACCAATTGCCTGTGACTGGGGCTACCCTGTGGTTGCGGGTGCTGGGTCGAGGCAAAACCCAGGAACAGGCGATCGATGAGTTAATTGGATTGCCTGAAGGCAGTTCCCAGCAACGGGAGTTACTGGAATTGCTGGCAAACTGGCGTATTAATCTGAAGTTGAGGGACAATCTAAAAAGCGAGGATCAGGAGTTGATTATGAACTTGTCACCTGCTTATTTAAAATGGCGAGAGGAAACCTTTCAAGAAGGTCGGCAAGAAGGTCGGCAAGAAGGTCGGCAAGAAGGTCGGCAAGAAGGTCGGCAAGAAGGTCGGCAAGAAGGTCGGCAAGAAGGTCGGCAA
>Ga0207422_1001551_pt1 | contig 43191 bp, 46 predicted proteins | sample MarCyaLeptolynsp_FD_187757 | JGI IMG/M metagenome (GOLD analysis project Ga0207422, IMG submission 187757) | Marine cyanobacterial communities from Panama - species 1 Leptolyngbya sp. (SPAdes) | ecosystem: Environmental > Aquatic > Marine > Unclassified | place: Panama: Panama City | collected... | reverse complement strand
CCGGCTATCGTTGCCGTGATCGTCATGATCAGCGTGTCATGGTTTTTGACGTGCGCGAGCTCGTGCGCCATCACTCCGGCAACTTCTTCCGGCGTAAGCATGTTCAACAGGCCCGTTGTCGCGGCAACGGCGGCATTCTCCGGGTTTCGCCCGGTGGCAAATGCATTCGGCTGCGGATTGTTGATGATATACACCTTGGGCATTGGCAGATCGGCATTTTGCGCAAGCCGCTGCACCATGCGGTAGAAATCCGGCATCGACCGTTCATCCACTTCCTGCGCATGGTGCATGCGCAAGACCATCTTGTCCGCATTCCAGTAGCTGAAAACGTTCATGGCCGCGGCAATGGCCAGGGCAATCATCATGCCGGCCTGTCCGCCGATCATGAACCCGATACCCATAAAAAGGGCGGTCATCGCCGCCAACAGCATCGCTGTACGAATGTAGTTCATTACCGCTTCTGTCCGTTTCCTGTCCTTGTCTGACCGAGCGATGATTTCCACCCGGTGAACTCAAATACCGTCTGAAGATGGGTATTGCTGACAATCTTGGCAAGCTTACCCTATATTGCGTGACAGAACCGTAATTCGCACCTGCAGCAACCTCCCGATGGGCGATCATGAGTGAAGATCAGAACAATCCGACAGAAGCCTACAGCCAGAGCGAAGCTCCGTCGCTGAAAGCCGAGACCGAAACCGTTCCCGCCAAACGGTTCGAAGATCTTCCTCCGGCTGCCCAGCGCGCACTGCAAGAAGCTGAGGAACGGCGAAAGCAGATCGATGCGAAGGGGGACGCCATGCCGGATGAAGTCAACGGACGCGGCGGCCTGGAACCGACACGCTACGATGACTGGGAAATCAAGGGGCTCACAGTCGACTTTTGAGTTTCGACGGACACTTGACGATGCAAGACGGCCTCGAAAGGACACTTTCCTCCTGGGACGGCAAAGCCACCGCTCCGCTCGAACAGGCGTATGAAACTTATCGGAACGAGCCGCACTTTCTGGAACACCTGGTCGATCTGTGCGAAGCGCCGACCTGCCAGCGCGGCGCCACCTGGCTGTTGAAGCATCATTTCGACCGAAAGGGTCAACTCTCAGATGAGCTGGCCGCCCGTCATCTGACCGCAATTCCTCTTTTCGATCACTGGGAGGCAAAACTTCATTTTCTGCAATGTTTTGAGCACCTGCGCATATCTGAAGATGCCAAAGTACCGCTCAATCGATTTATCGAGAGCGAGGTGACATCAGCCAACAAGTTTGTACGCGCCTGGGCGTGCTACGCGCTGGCGATCTTCGCCTTGAGGTTTCCCGAACACAAGGAACACGCCCTTGATACGCTGAAGCAAGCCGGGAACCGTGAAACGGCAGGCTCGGTCAAAGTGCGCATCCGCAAGGCGTTGGAAAAACTCGACAAGTAAGTCAGCCGCCAGCCAGTTTCCTGACCTCGGCCGCGATGGCCCTTGCCAGATCCGCCTGCGGTGCCGCCTCGAAATGAACTGCATCGAGCGCACCAGCAGAAATCACCGTAGCGGTATCGAAAAACGCGGTTCCATACTGTTCGGCCAGTTGCGCATAAACGCCTGCAAGGCGCTTCGATTGCGCGCCGCCATGCTCGTTGGAATAAAGGCCGCCATATTCAAGACCCGAGAAGTCGCCAAGCGGCGGTGGCGACATCAACAGGACCTTCGGCGCCCGGCCTTCTACATCATCCGTTGCCCGCGTCGCCTCGAACAGCACCCGGCCCATGGCAAGCCCGATGGCTTCGGCGCTCATGTTGAACCGGTCCTGAAGGTCGTTGGACCCAAGCATGATGATCAGAATGTCAATCGGCATATGCGTCTTGCGCACGGTCGCGAGATGCGCCAGGCCATTCTTGTCGCCGCGGGTCGGGTCTTCAAAGACGGTCGTGCGTCCGTTGACACCCTCTTCGATCACGTAAAACCCGGTACCGAGTTCTGCCTGCAAAAGCCGGGTCCAGCGAACGTCGTGGCCATACCTGGTTTTGTCGACGGGATTAAAGCCCCACGTGAGCGAATCGCCGAAACAGACAACGGACATCGGGTCCTTTTGCGACGTCATGAAAAACCCTTCACGAACAATATGAAATCAGTTCGGTGGACCATAGGAAAGATGCGAAGGTCAGGCAATCGTTTCGCGGGATCTGCGGCTTTGCGTGCTTGGTTAATCAGAGATTTACCAAGGGGACGATAGGGTCAGGTCAAAGTACTGCGTAACCACTGCCGGATTTTGAATGACTGCCAGCCCCAGAGCCTATACGCGCGGCGCTGTCCTGCCGAGCTCCAACCCTTTTCAGCGCCTTGCCGAACTTCTGGACGGCGAGAGCCCGGGTCTTGATCCGGTCATCATGACGATCGGTGAACCCCAGCATGCGATTCCCGATTTCACAGCGGATATCCTGGTGGAAAATGTGGCCGATTTCCGGCGTTATCCGCCAATCGTCGGATCTCCCGAATTTCGGCAGGCAATCGCTGGCTGGCTCGACCGGCGCTACGGTCTGGGCGGCATGGTCGATCCCGAGCACGGGGTTCTTCCATTGAACGGGTCCAGGGAAGGCCTTTCCTTTGGCGCAATCGCCGCAAGAGATCAGCTCGGCAAGGGCCTCGACCATCCCGTGGTGATTCTGCCGAACCCGTTTTACCAGACCTACGCGGCAGCGGCCCACGTTGCCGACGCCCAGGCAGTTCTTCTGGATGCAATTCCGGGCAACCACTTTTTGCCCGATCTCGACAGTCTTGACGCGGCACTGCTGGACGAAACGGTTGCCTTCTACATTGCCTCGCCGACCAATCCGGAAGGGTACCCAGCAGACATCGCCTATTGGCAGCGATTGATTGCGTTGGCGCGCAAGCACCGGTTCTACATTTTCGCTGACGAATGCTATTCGGAAATCTACCGGACCACGCCGCCGCCGGGCATCCTGGAAGCCGCAAAGGCGATGGGCACCGACTTTTCCAACATCATCGTCCTGAATTCTTTATCCAAACGCTCCAATCTTGCCGGACTTCGCTGCGGGTTTGCAGCCGGTGACCCCGGCTTCCTGCGCAAATGGGCAAAGTTCCGCGGCCTGGCCGCGCCGCAAGTCTCGCTCCCGGCACAGGCCGTTGCAGTGCGGGCCTATCAGGATGAAGAGCATGTCGCGGAAAACCGGCGGCTCTACAACGAGAAATTCGAAGCTGCCGAAAGGCTTCTCGGCCCGATCATGGGCCCGGTCACCCCCCAGGGTGGATTCTTTTTGTGGCTCGATGTCAGCCGATGGGGTGACGGCATTGACGTTACGAGCCGCCTTTGGCGCGACATCGGCGTCAAGGTCGTGCCGGGAGGGTATCTGGCCTCCGATCAGGCAGACGGCACCAATCCGGGGCGCAATTTCATTCGCGTCGGGCTGACGGCTCCGCTGGAGCAGACTGAGATCGCACTTGAACGCATGGCAAACTGGTTTGGAGAAAACGCATGAGACGGGCGAGTGCAGTGCGCGGCAACGGCCGCCGGTCTTCAATTGACCTTCTGGATACGGAAAGTCCGATCAAACGCTTCTTGCGGCGAAACATAGTCGGTGCATCGGGGCTCGCCATCATCGCGATCGCTGCGATGCTTGCGGCATCACTCGCGACATGGTCGGTCAGCGATCCGAGTCTCAACCACGCGACTGGCGGACCTGTACGCAACGCGCTTGGCACCCCGGGGGCCGTCGTCTCCGATATCCTGATGCAGACGATCGGTCTTGCGACCGCTGTTTTCCTGATCCCGCTGGTGTTGTGGGGTTGGCGCCTTTTGGCCGGCCATGCCCTCGGCATTGGCCGCAAACGTTTGTTTTACTGGGTCATCGGCTCGTGCCTGTCCGCCGGTGCTCTGGCCGCACTTCCGGTTCCCGACAGTTGGCCGCTGCCGACGGGACTCGGAGGCTTCTTCGGTGACACCGTGCATCAGATCCCCGCGGTCATAACCTCCAACATGACATCGGGCGCTGCGACGATCGTTGGCGGTCTCGGTCTGGGTGTTCCGGCGATCTTCTTTTTGTTGTCGGCCGCCGGCTGGCTCGGCAGCAAGGATCCGTTAGAGAGCGACGCCAAGCCTGCGCGCGCTCCAAAGGGACACGGCAAGTCGATTGAGGAAGACCTTGGACTTGACGACGAGGAAAGCGAATCCAGGCTTTCGCTGTTCTTCGGAGCCCTTGTCGGGCAGGCAGCTCATTTCGGGCTGCAGGGTGTTGCGCAGCTTCGGCGGCTGACAGGCCTCAAGCGAAATCGTCGTGTTGGCGACGAGGATTACTGGGACGAGGACGACGAAGGCGATTACGAGCCGGAAGACGACAGACAGGGCAACCGCCTGTCGGCTTTCCGCCGTGCGCTTACCGGCCGGCTGATGCCGGAAGATGATGACGGGCTCGACGAATTTTATGAGCGCGGCCGGCACCCCGACGATGAAGACCCTGAGGATCATTTTGACGATGAGCCTTTCGATGAAGAAGGGGAGCGTTTCGAGCCGGATGATCTCCTGATCGACAAGGGGCCCGTTGCCGGGCAGCCCGTAACTCCGGTTGGAATAGCTGCTCCGGGTTCCGCGTCAGCACCGGCCGCGCAGGCGGCACCTCAGGCAGGCCGCGTGATCCCGCCCGCGCCCCGTCCGAAACAAAGCAAACGTGCCATCGAGGAAGCGCAACCTTCGTTCCTTGGAGCGCCCGAGGAATACGAACTTCCTCCCCTGCGCCTGCTCTCTGAGCCAAAAGCCAGCGGCAAGGTGCCCGGATTATCAGCTGACGCTCTGGAGCAGAACGCCCGCATCCTGGAAGGCGTTCTGGAAGATTTCGGCGTCCGCGGCGAGATCATCGAGGTCCGCCCGGGTCCGGTGGTCACGCTTTACGAACTGGAACCTGCGCCGGGCATCAAGTCATCCCGGGTCATCGGTCTTGCCGACGACATTGCCCGCTCCATGAGTGCGATTTCGGCCCGTGTTGCCGTCATTCCGGGCAAGAACGCCATCGGCATCGAACTGCCGAATGCCCGCCGCGAAACGGTGTTCCTGCGCGAGTTGCTTGCAGCCCAGGATTTCGAGAAGTCGAAGTCGAAACTGGCGCTTGCGCTCGGCAAGACCATCAACGGCGAAAGCGTCGTCGCGGACCTTGCCCGCATGCCGCACCTGCTTGTTGCTGGTACCACCGGCTCGGGCAAATCGGTATCGATCAACACCATGATCCTGTCGCTGCTTTACCGGCTGACGCCGGAGCAGTGCAAGCTGATCATGATCGATCCGAAAATGCTCGAACTCTCCATTTATGACGGTATTCCGCATCTTCTGACCCCCGTGGTCACCGATCCCAACAAGGCGGTTGTCGCCCTGAAATGGACGGTCCGGGAAATGGAAGACCGTTACAAGAAGATGTCCAAGATGGGCGTCCGCAACATTGACGGTTACAACACCCGCATCAAACAGGCGCTTGAGAAGGGCGAGAGCTTCACCCGCACGGTCCAGACCGGCTTCGATCGCGAGACCGGCCAGCCGATCTACGAGGAAGAGGAACTGCCGCTCGAGGCGATGCCGTACATTGTCGTGATCGTCGACGAAATGGCCGATCTGATGATGGTTGCCGGCAAGGACATCGAGGGCGCGATCCAGCGTCTTGCCCAGATGGCGCGTGCCGCCGGCATCCACCTGATCATGGCGACCCAGCGGCCGTCCGTGGACGTCATCACCGGTACGATCAAGGCCAACTTCCCGACCCGTATCTCATTCCAGGTCACCTCCAAGATCGACAGCCGTACGATCCTTGGCGAGATGGGAGCCGAACAGCTGCTCGGAATGGGTGACATGCTGTTCATGGCGGGTGGCGGGCGCATCCAGCGTGTGCACGGCCCGTTTGTTGCCGATGACGAGGTCGAGGAAATCGTGAAGCACCTGAAACTGCAGGGTACCCCTCAGTATCTTGAAGCGGTCACCGAGGAAGAAGACGAAACAGCAAGCCCCTATGACGGCGGTGGCGGCCTGGCCGGTGGCGGCGAGGGCAATGAGCTTTACGACAAGGCAGTTGCCATCGTGCTGCGCGACAAGAAGGCATCCACCTCCTACGTGCAGCGCCGGCTGTCGATCGGATACAATCGGGCCGCCTCATTGATCGAACGCATGGAACAGGAAGGGCTGATCAGCGCTGCCAACCATGCCGGAAAACGCGAGATCCTTGTACAAAATGGCGTTGAGGAAGAGTTTTAGGTCGCAAATGTCAAAGCTTTGCCACACACTCTACATAGCTGTTTGTAGCTAGAGTATACTCTTAACGCGTAAAACAAACTGGGACATTGCATCATGCTGAAACGCTTTGCTCTTCGCCTGGCCAGATGCTTGGCTATTCCGGCTCTGGCAGCAGCAGTGACACTGACCGCGCTGCTTCCTGCACAAGCGCTGACGTCGCAGGAGCAAAAGACGCTCAAGGAACTAAGCACCTATTTCAACTCGGTGAAGACCATGCATGGTGACTTCATCCAGTTTGGACCGGATGGCAGTCAATCAGACGGCAAGTTCTATATGGCCCGTCCCGGCAAGGTCCGCTTTTACTACAACAAGCCCTCGGTTCTCGACATCGTGGCGGACGGCGAGTCGGTTTCCGTACGCGACCGTAAGCTGAACACTCAGGACATCTGGCCCCTCGGTCAGACGCCGCTTCGTTTCCTGTTGTCTGATTCGATCGATCTTGAGAAAGACACGAATGTCACCAACGTTCTCGTTGAAAAGGACCTGATCACGGTCACGATTTTCGACAAGACCAAGTTCAATTCCGGAACGCTCACGCTCATTTTCGATTCGGACGACTTTGCCCTCAAGCAATGGACCGTGACCGATCAGCAGGGCTACGACACCTCCGTTGCCGTTTACAACGTCGTGTCCAACGCACCGACCAATCCTGACCTTTTCAAGATCGACTATCTGGCAAACGCCCGTCAGCGCAAGGGTCAGAATTGACCGTCAGCCATGGATCCCCGGAACCTCACTCCGGGGAACGGGCGCTTGTTTTCCGTCTGCTTGAAGACTATTGCGCCGGCAAGGGGCTGCGGCTGACGGCGGGCGATCCCCACGGGCATGCAGGCCTCATCGAAGCTCCGTCCGGAAAACGCTGGTTCTTCAAGGGCACCCGGTTCGACATCAATCCACTGGGCGCTTCGGAAATCGCCGGCGACAAGGCCTATGCGGGCAAATTCCTGGCATTGAACGGCATCGCCGTGCCCGCAAGCTATCTCGTTTCGAGCGCAGACATCCGGGACGGCAGAAGGCCGCCTGAAGACGTTCTCGATTTTGCCGAAGAGCAGGAATTTCCACTGTTCGTGAAGCCCAATATCGGCCAGGAGGGCCAGGGCGTCATGCGCGTGGACACCTATCACACCCTGCAGAACGCGCTGCATATCCTGGCAAAAAACCACGGACAGCTCTTGGTTCAGGAAGAAATCAAGGGCAAGGACCTGCGTGTAATTGTTCTGGACGGTGACGTGTTATGCGCGATTGAACGTCAGCCGCCCCAGGTGACCGGCGACGGCGTCTGCAGCCTTGCCCAACTTGTCGATTCCCATGAACGGATCAACGCCGCTGACGGGCGTATCGACTTCGAGCTGTCACAGCAGGGTCTGATGCTTGAAAGCGTTCCGGCCCGCGGCCAGATCGTGTCGCTGCTACCGGTCTCGAACCTTTCCTCGGGCGGATCCGCACAAATTGTCACCGACGCGCTCGCACCGGAGATCCACACCATGGCGCGCCTGGCGGCAAAGACCCTCGGCTTGCGCTATTGCGGTGTCGACCTGATCATTCCAGAAGCAAGGCGCCCCGACACCGCGGCCGTGGTGCTTGAGGTCAATGCCTCGCCCGGGCTCAGTGTCCTGGCACGTCGGGGCGACAACGAAGCAAACCTGGTCCGTGAGATCTACCAGAAGGTTTTCGCAGAATTCTTGTCAGCTTGAGTTTACCGGCCTTAAACGGAAGCCCCTGAACTGAATGTCATTTTCTGAGTTGCCGTGACCGGCTGACGATCTGAAATGAGCGGGATGGGCTTGGCCAAGGGCGACCCTCAAAAGGGCGGCCATCAGATTTTCGAACAGTCTAAAAGCTGACTTAATAAAGAAATTTCATCGGTAAATAAGAATATATTTCAAACGAATTTCAAAATATATTTTTCCTTTCCTTAAAAATATGAAGTAATTCTCGCTTAAATCAAAAAACAGCCATTATTGGTGCATCTCTTTTCTATGCTCCGTCGATCGCGGTCGCAGGTGTCATGCTTCTTGTTCTTCCTCCCACTCAATTGGAAGCATGGCGGCCTGCGGCTGGTGATTGCGCGAGCGAGGTTGGGGTTAGGCGTCAGACCAGAAGGCCGCGCTGCCGGGTCGAGACCGCTCGTCAAGGAGATCAAGATAATGTCGAATGTATTGCCATTCCGGCAAAACAGCTTCGAGCTGCACAAGCAGTATCCAGCGCTGCATTTCCCGAAAGACGGATACGTCTTTGTGGTGGCCTTTGGGCGGTCCGGTTCCACACTGACACAGCATCTGCTGAATTCGATCCCCGGTTACTTTATCCGGGGCGAAAACTCCAATACGCTCATACACTTGAGCAGGTCGATCACGGCGATCCAGAACGAAGTCAATTTCAAGCAGCGCCAGGAACCGAAACGCTCGGAGCTGTCCGCCGAACGGCCCTATTTCGGCAAGATGGTCGGGACCTCGCTCGATCCCTGGTACGGCATGGAAGACGTCGACGTTGATGATTACGCCATGAGCCTGTTCGACACGTTCGTTTCCAAGGTGCTTTGCCCCAAGGGAGCGGCCCGTGTCCTCGGGTTCAAGGAAATCAGGTATCACAATGACCCGCGCTATTTCCCGAGGTTCCTTGATACGATCCGCAAGTACTTCCCGCACAGCCGGTTCATTTTCCAGAACCGCGACTTCGAAAATGTCGTCAAATCTTCCTTCTGGAAGAAAATGGAAGAAGGCGAGGTGAGACGGCGCTGGGACAACTTCGAGCGCATGACCAAGGCCTATGCGGAAGGACACGGAAGCTTCTGTTATCAGCTGCGCTACGAAGATTACCTGCAAGGGCCTGAAAAACTGGCTCCGCTGTTCCGCTTCTTACGGGAGCCTTTCGACGAAAAGCGCGTCAAGGCGATCCTGGACACGAAACTGCACCACTAGGTGCGGGAGAAGAGCGGCCGTGGTTCTGAACTGGCAGAACCGCGGCCGCATTCGTTCTCGGTTTCAATAATCGCCGAGTTTCATGTCAGGCGAATACTCGCCTTCAACATCCTTGATGACCGCCTGACCGCAGATCGTGGCACCTTTGGCCGCATCATAGGTGAGCGTCGGGGGGCCGGAGAGTTCCCAGCCCTTGTTCAATGCCTGCGTCACCCGATGGCAGAATTCGCTGTCGTCCACACCGGTGATTAGCCTGAAAAGCCTCATGATTGTCTCTCGTTGTCGTTCGCTGTGCGCGCCGCGACGGCGTTTGCAATTGCAATCACCCGCTTGCCCATCTCCGCATGTAGCCGCTCGACCATCTTGCCGTCCACCTGGATCGCACCCTTTGAGGCGTTTTCCGGTAGATCAAAAGCAGCGTTTATCTTGCGGGCCCATTCAATTTCCTCAGCCGACGGGCTGAAGGCGCCATGGCAGGCGGCAATCTGTTTCGGATGGATCAGCGTCTTGCCATCCATACCCATGTCGGCGCCTTGTGCGCACTCGGCGGCAAAACCCTCTTCATCCTGAAAAGCGTTGTAGACACCGTCCAGGATGTCAATGCCGCCCAGGCGTGCCGCGGCAACACAGGTCATGAGCCACGGCATCATCGCCGCACGTCCCGGCAAGAGGCGCGCACGGGTCTCCTTTGCCAGATCGTTGGTCCCCATGACGAAGCAGGACAGGCGGACCTCCGGATCCTTGCCGCACGCGCCGATCGCACCGGCGTTGAGCATGGCTTCAGGCGTTTCCATCATGGCCCAGAGCTTCAGGGATTCGGGGGCATTGTGGAGCGACAACATATGCGCAATGCGCTGCAGGTCGGCCGGCGAGTTGACCTTCGGCACCAGGATCGCATCCGGCGCCGCTGTCACTGCCGCCTGAAGGTCCGTCTCCCCCCAGGGCGTGTCGAGACCGTTGATGCGGATGACAACCTCCCGGTCACCATATCCGCCGGCGGTGACCGCTTCAACGATCTGCTTCCGTGCAAGGTCCTTTGCGTCCGGGGCAACGGCATCTTCCAGGTCCAGCAACAGGCAGTCCACATCCAGCGTCCTGGCCTTTTCAAGGGCGCGCGCATTTGAACCCGGCATGTAAAGGGCGGAACGGCGCGGTCTGAGCGGTACGGTCATCGGCAAATCCTAAGAATTTCACGGCGGTTGGGCGATACCCTAGTGGAATGTGTAACCAAGTAAAATCCGCCGAAGGGGGAAGATCGTTTTCTTGATCTCAGCTGGTCTCGGATTGGCGGCGCGATTTGAAGATCATGTCCTTGGCCGCAATGACAGCACCCAGCGTAATGGCAATGCAGGCAATTCCGACAGACAACGTGAGGGCACCGAACCCGAACGCGATTAACAAGAGCGTGGAGAGCAACGGCGCCGAATAGGCGGCAGCTCCAAGAACCTGAATGTCGCCGCGCTTGACGCCGATATCCCAGGTGAAGAAGGCAAGTCCAACCGGAAACAGCGCAAGCGCAAGCACAGAACCCCATTCCAGCGACGTGGCCGGCCAGACGGTCGTCTCCAGGAACAGATGGCACGCCCCGGACAAAAGCGCCGTCATCAGGCAAAACCCGGCAACGGCCTCCGTCGGCACCGCTCCGAGCCTGCGGGACAGGACCGAATAGCTGGACCAGAACAGGGAAGACGCGACCGCTGCGCCATAACCGATCGCGTATCCACCCGAAAACTGGATTCCTTCGCCGCCACTGATAAGAAGCGCCGCACCTGCCAGACCCAGGATCGTTCCGGCCACATGATGGATCCGCAACCGCTCACCCGGCAGAAGCGCGGAAAAGAGCACGATCAGGAGTGGCCAGGTATAATTGATCAGGTTGGCCTCGACCGGCGGCGCGTTCCGGATTGCCGTGAAATAGAAGAAGTGAAAGCCGAACAGTCCGAATGTTCCAAAGGCCCATACTCTGAGCGGCTGTTTCAAAAGGGCGAGCTTCCCCGTGACGGCGAGCCAGATCAGGGCAAGTGTTCCCGAGATCCCGAAGCACAGCGCATTCAACAGAAAAGGCGGCACTTTGCCTGAACCGGCACCAAAGACACCAAGGGTTGCCCACATCAGCACGGCGCTCAGCCCGATGGCCGTTGCCTTCACCCGTCCGCTATCCGCCATTGCCCCTCGACTGATCCCGTTGCTGATCTGCTCATGACATGAAATCGCGGTCTAAGGAAGCCCAACGATCCAGGGTGGGCAGAATTTCATTGAGGTCCTTGATCCCGGCTCCGGTTTCGGGAATGTTGGGGCAACTTGATGTCTAACTATTCATTTCCGGGGACTACATGACCACAGCGGAAATCAGAGCCCTTGGGCAGGATGATGCCCATCAGCTCGCGCCACTTATTGCCGAAAACGCCCAGGCCCTGAAACGCGGAGCGCCCCGCCGTCCGGACGACTATTACGCCGAGCGCATCCTGGCCGACAAGACAGCCGAGGTGCTTGGCGCCTTTGTTGGCGAAGACCTGGTTGGATTCGGTGTCTTTTTCGATCTGCCGGAGTTGATCACCGGTCTCAGGATCGGTCAGTTGGACGACATTTACGTTCACCCTGATCACCGGAATGCAGGGATTGGACGATCGATCATCGAAACGCTGGTCAGCGAAGGCCAAAGGCGCGGCTGGCTGCACTTGCGCTGGATCGTTCCGGGCAAAAACGCGCCGGAAGTCGCGCTCTACGAAAAGATCGCAGAACCCGACCACCGCAAGAGCTATGTGATTCCGATCGACCGGATTGCCGGTGATTGATTATCCTGGGGGCACGTCGACCGGTCAGCCGACAAATCGACGGAGCCCCTGGTCAGGTGCCCGCTGAAAAGAATGGCGGAACGCGTCCAAGCGTCAGAAACCCGACCCGCACGATCCCTTCGTCGATGACCATCGGCAGCGAGATCGAAGGCACACCTTCAACATCCGTTTCTGCCGCTTTCAGGCTTTGCACGACACTCTCGACCAGAGAAAAGCTGTTGTCCTGGGGTGGAAACAGCGGCTTCAGCATCTGAAGCAATCCATCCGCATTTCCGATCGTCACGGCGACGTTCCCGGAAAGCGTCCCGTTTCCGTTGATCACGAGATCGCCCGACGCTCCCAGGCGGCTATCTCCGATGACGGTCTCCATCAGAACCAGCTTCACTGGAAGGCGTCCGTCGTTCATCCGCACCAGCGATACAAGGTCAGCACCCGCAAGCAGCGCGGCGCCACCGGGCACCTGAAGATGGCCGCGCAGATCGATGGTCTCGCCAATTTCCGGCAGTGATTTCAGCTGAAGCGCATCAACCGAGACGAAGCCGTCGACCGCGTCTGCCTGGTCAGGTGTCTTGCGAAGGTGAAGCTCTGCCTTGTCTGCCGAAAAGAGACCTGAGGAGACTGAGTTTTCGACCGCTGCTTCCGGTTTTTGAAGCACGGCGTCCAGCGCACCAAGGGCTGCATCTGAGAATTTGACGCTTGCCCGCGCCGTCTCCCACTTCATTTCACCCAGAAGGCCGCTCAGCGGCTCAGCGACGGATGCCGGCGCATGGGCTTCAAAAATGATGTGACGGGGATTGTAGATCAGCGCAACGGCGTTGAGTGCACCAAGAGAACCTGCGGCTCCTGTCTGGTCGCGCGAAACGAGGTCACGGCAATAGACTTCGTAGCGGAACGGGTATCCGCCGATGGAAAGATCCGCGCAGGAGACATCCACGCCGCCCCGCGCCATCGCCTGCAATTGCTGATCCAGCTGATCGGACAAAATGGACCTGCCGAACATCCAGGCGCCGGACCAACCGGCAATAACCAGGAAGATGATGCACAGAAGGACAATGTATCGGCGCCTTGAGGATTTGGCTGGTTTGGTCTGGTTTTCTGACACGGCTTCAATAACTCTTGCTTTTGGCGCTCTTGGTTCCGGCTCGGTCGCATACTCGGCGGCATTGCATTGAATAAGACCGCCGGTCTTGCTATCTCCGCTTCCGGTAAGAAAGTAGATAGGGCGATATGAGCGATTTTTGGGTTTTTGGCTACGGGTCTTTGATGTGGAACCCCGGATTTGATCATTTGCGCTCCGCCCCGGCCCTCCTGCGCGGTGCCCACCGGGCGCTTTGCGTCTATTCCTGGGTTCATCGCGGCACCCAGGAGCGCCCGGGTCTCGTCTTTGGCCTCGACAATGGCGGCGCATGCCGGGGCATGGCCTATCAGGTTGCCGAAGATATCTGGCCGAAAACGCTCGACTATCTCCGTGCCCGCGAACAGACCACCATGGTCTACAAGGAACACTGGCACAATATCGAGCTTGATGGTGGCGAAAAGGTCAATGCGCTGGTCTATATGGTCGATCACGGCCATGCGCAATATGCCGGCGCGTTGCCGCTGGAAAAGCAGCTTGAAATCGTCGACGGCGCCGTCGGCAAGTCCGGTGAAAATCCGGAGTATGTGATCAACACCGCCGCCCACCTGGAAGAAATGGGCATCGCCGACAAAAACCTTGCCTGGTTGGCCGAGCAACTGAAGAAGCTTTAGGGTACGGACCCTGGGGCAGACCGGAGAAAATCCTCAACCGGTTATGCCTGACTGGCCTTCTTGCGCACCTCAACCGATTGCAGAACCGGCGACGGGTCCGGTGCCTGGCGCGCTTCTTCGATCAGCCTATCGCTGGCGGCCTCGATCTGGTCGACCAACTGCTCATAAAAGACCTCCGGTGCCAGACCGGGCTCGATCGGCGGCAGGATGTCGACAATCACCGTTCCCGGATAAACCTTCCAGGACGAGCGTGGCCAGTACACCCCCGCATTGTGGGCGATCGGCACAACGGGGCAATTCAGGCCCTTGTAGAGATGCGTGATGCCGTATTTGTATTTCGGCTCCGCGCCGACGGGACGGCGGGTTCCTTCGGGAAAAATCATGATCTGGCGCTCTTCCTCGATGGCTTCCTTTGCGGCTTCCATCATTGCTGCCAACGCCTCAGAGCGCTTTCCGCGGTTGATTGGTATCTGCCTGTATTTGGCCGTGTACCAGCCGAAGATCGGAATCCAGCGCAACTCCCGCTTCAGGATGAATGTCGGGCTGGAAAACAACGGAATGAGGGTAACGGTCTCCCAGGCCGACTGATGCTTCATCGCGGCGATGTACCCGCCGCTTGGCAGATTTTCCCTGCCCCTGATTTCGACCTTGAGGCCCGCAACGACGCGCATCAGCCAAAGCAGCGATCGCGACCAGAAGGGCACGATCGGCCAGCCCCATTTGCGCGGCAGCAGCATGACCGGCGAAAACAGGATCATCTCGATGAATGTCACTGAGTAAAAAAGCACCTGAAACAGGGTAGAACGCAGAAGAACCATGGCACCAGAAAACCGAACGAAGCGAAGCTCACCGCCCGGTCGTGCGCCAATTCAAGTCAGCTTACGGCCTTCACGGTGTTGCGGAGTCGGGCGAGGATATACTTCACATATTCGCGCATGAGAAGCCGCATCGTTGCCGGTTCGCGATACCAGGTGTCCAGATTGAGGTCTTTTGAAAAGACCGGATAGGCAATCAGCTGGACGTCAGGCAGAACCTGGGACAGTTCGACCTGCGCCCGTGGCAGGTGATAAGCACTGGTCACGACAAGCAGGGAAGCAAAGCCGTTTTTCTGAACCCAGCTTGCGGTTTCAGTCGCGTTTCCTGCCGTGTTGAGCGCGACCCGATCCAGATCAACGCTGTTTTCTTCCAACGGCATGGTCGACGACGTGACGGCCGCGAGCTGCTCTCGGGTCGTTCCCGGATGAACGCCGGAAATGAGCAGGCGATCAGCGTGACCTTCCTCGAGCAGCCGGACAGCTTCGTTTATGCGGGCCTGACCACCTGTCAGCACGACGATTGCATCGGCATTGGCGGCGCGCGGGATATCTGCATTCACGATCTGGTGCGCAAAGAACAGAAACTGGCCAACGATGCCGCAGACCAAAGCCGCCAGAACCGCAATGAATGCGATCCGTAATCCGAACCGTTTTTTCCGGGGAGCAGGGCCCTTGGTAACAGTGCATTCTTCAGCCGACATGCCATGGGAGGCACGCACGCCGCGTTGCGCGTCGGCCGAAAGGCCGTCTTCCAAAGCGGGGTCTATGACTGTATCTGCGTGCGACATGGTGCGAATGTGATAGGTGATTCGGCCAATTTCACGGCATTCTACATTAAAATCAATCCACCTTTGCCAAATGAGCCTTGACTGCAAGCCCGGATGTCAATGCGGTGAGGATTGCAACCAGAAACACAACTGCAAAGACGCCGAAGTATCCCGGTAAACTGACGGACATCGTGCCGAAGAGCGCGGAAAGCTGGTCCGAACTTGCCTGCCCCGATCCCTGACGCGTCAGCAAATCCACCAGAACAAAGCACAGGATCGCCGCGACACCGCCGGAAACACCCCCCTTCAGGCCCAGAAGCAGAAAATGCCGTTGAAATTCCCGGGCGATGAAACTGTCTTCCGCGCCGACAAAATGAAGCACCGACACCACGTCTTTGTTGCCCGCCATGGCAGACTGGGTCGCAAAAACAACGCTGAGTACCATCGATCCGAGCACCAGGACCATGATGGCAAAGCCACCGGCCACCACAGCTCCAGCCATGGCAGACAGACGCGACGTCCAAATCGAATGGTCATCCACACTTGCTCCGGTCACCTGCTGTGAAACGGAGTTCCTGAGCTGCGCCAGATTGAGGACCGCGGGATCACCGACCGTGATCTGGATAAGCCTTGGCACCGGCAGGCCATCGAGTTGAAGGCCTTCACCAAGCCACGGTTCCAGAAGGGCCTTCGTCTCCGCGTCCGACATCGCCCGCACGGAGGCTATGCCGGGAAATTCCTGCGCGAGCGCAACGGCCTTGTCGATCTCCCGCAGCATGTCGACCCCTTCGGTCGGGCGAATCTGGATGGTGATTTCCCTGACCAGGTCATTCTGCCAGGCGTCGGCAGCATCCCAGACGATGGAAACGGCACCGACGGTCAGACACGCCAGGAAACTCATGATGGCAACGACGAGGGTAAGGGCCCGTCCGGCGACGGATTGCGGCGGTACGATTGCGGCGGCGGGACGAAGCTTCGCGTCGTCGCCCTGCTCTTGTTTCTTTGTTTTCGGCGCAGGTTTTTTCCTGGGCCGTTTCCCGCGCAGCGGTCGTTTCGGCCGCCCGATATCAACGGCTGGCGCCTGATTCTTGTCGTTGTTGTCGGTCTGGGCCATGTGTTGCCTGGTTGTATGCCTGTCGCTTAGGGTGCGGTCCTGCAAATGAAACCGTCTTTGTTTTGTTTCGTCCGCCTTCGAGAGTCATGGTCTTAGTCAAAAATCGAGAGGCGTCCTTCCGCCAGCACCATGCGCCGGGCATCCACCTGTTCCAGCAAGGCAATATCGTGCGTCGCGATCACAACGGAAGTGCCGAGTTTGTTCAATTCTATGAAAAGACGCAACAGACGGCGGGCGAGCGGCGGATCGACGTTTCCCGTCGGCTCGTCGGCTAGAAGCACTTCGGGCCGCGTGATCAGCGCCCGGGCGATTGCCGCACGCTGTTTCTCACCACCTGACAGAACCGGTGGCAGAACATGCATCCTGTCCCCAAGGCCGACCCATTTGAGGAGATCGATGACGTCGGAGCGATAGTCCGACTCGTTTTTGCCAACCACCCGCAGGGGCAGAGCCACATTTTCATAAGTCGTCAGGTGATCCAGCAAACGGAAGTCCTGAAAGACGACGCCGATCTTGCGCCTGAGCTTGGGCAGTTCCTGTTTTTCAATCACGCTCAGATCGCGATTGAACACCTTGATGAGACCGCGCGTTGGACGAAGGGACATGAACAGGAGCCTGATCAGACTGGTTTTGCCCGCGCCTGACGGTCCGGTCAGGAACTGGAAAGACTGCGGTTCGATCTGAAAGGTCAGGTCCTGCAGGATCTCCGGTCCCATGCCGTATCTCAATCCGACATTCTCAAAGCGGATCACGAAATTGTCTCCTGTTGATGGACCGACGCTATAGCCAGGCCGTTAACGGTGCATTAATCATATATAGGTCCATTAGGTACCTGTAAGCCCGTCACTGGAATTGTCGGCACTTGTCCAACATTTCGTGCCGCCGTTCGACCGGATCGGTCATCAAAGAATACCGCTTGAGCATGCCATGGCGAAAGGTCTTCACGGATGAAGATCACATGTCCGGACTGCAGTACGTCCTACGAAATCAAGGCGGAAGCCCTCGGCCCGGAAGGGCGCAGTGTGAAATGCGCCAAATGCGGAAACCGCTGGTTCGTCTCGCCCAAGGAAGATGACGATCCCGTCGATTTCAAGGCGATGGAAAGCAGCACCGAAGAGGTTGCTTCCAGCGACGACGGCGACGTTGCCAAGGATGAGGCCGACTGGGCCGCAGACGCCATGGACGACACAGACTCCTCGCAGGAAACGGAAAGCGACGCTGATCTTCCGGACGCGGACGAGGACATCGCCGATTTCACCCCGCCGCCCGCGACATCGCGCGCCAGCACCGATGAAGACCGGTTCGCCGCCGATCTCGCCGACGATGAGGACGAGGGGAGCCCCGAGGACGACGACAATCAGGCCGATATCGAAAGCCACGCCAAACGGCCGAAAATCATCGTCAACCCAGACAAGTTCCGGCGCAATCACATCGGCGCGGTCCTGAACTGGCTCTCACGGCGCAACTATCGCCGTCTTGGCGGCATGCTGATCTTCACCGTTGCTGCGGCTGCTCTCGTCGGCTTCGTCTTTCTGAGAGACAGCATGGTCAAGCAGTCACCCGACCTGGCCAGCCTGTTCCAGACGATCGGCTTCGACGTGAACCTGCGCGGCCTTGAGTTCCGGAACCTGCGCACTTTCACGGAAATCGAGGGCGGCAAGAGTGTTCTTGTGGTCGAAGGGTCGATCCGCAATCTGCTCGAAGAAGGAAACTCGGTTCCGGCCGTTCGCCTGTCGCTTCGAAACTCGGACATGCAGGAAGTCTATGCCTGGACAGTGGAGCCCCGCACGAGAGCCCTGACCGGCCTGGATGAAACGCGGTTCAGAACGATATTGGCGGACCCGCCCGCGGAGGCATCGGACATCCAGGTCCGGTTCACTGACCGTGGCAGACGCCAGATAGTACTCGAGTGACCATGACAGCCAATATTCGAACCCTTTTCGACGAAAACACAATCGCCGTTCGCGTCGCGGCTCTGGCAGAAGAAATCGCGGAAGGAAAACCGCAAAACCTTCTTGTCGTGGCCGTTCTGAAAGGCAGTTTCATTTTCGCGGCCGATCTCGTCCGTGCCATGCACCGGGCCGGTCTGGAGCCGGAAATGGAGTTCATTCACCTGTCTTCCTACGGGGCAGGCACCGAGGGGTCGGACAACATCCGGATTTTGCGCGATGTTGAAAGTGACGTTAACAACCGCGATATCATTTTAGTGGATGATATTCTGGAATCCGGGCGCACACTGGCGTTCGCGCGCGAGCGGTTGATCGGACGCGGCGCCCGTTCCGTAAAGATTGCAGCGCTTCTGGATAAACCGGAGCGCCGCAAAGCTGCCATATCTGCCGATTATGTCGGGTTTGCCTGTCCTGATAAGTTTGTCGTCGGATACGGTATGGATATGGGCCACGCGTGGCGGCAGTTGCCCTTTATTGGATACGTCGTTGCTTCATCTGATGAGGCGGCGACTGACGGCAAGACAGGAGAGTGAGCATGGCTCGCATTCTTCTCACGGAAGACGATGAAGCGGTTCGCAGCTTTGTAAAGCGCGCGCTGGAACTTGACGGGCATTCGGTAAACGTTGCCGAGGACGGCGGCGAGGCCGTTGAAGTGCTGGCCCACGAAAAGGGCGAATTCGATCTCCTCGTTTCCGATATCAAGATGCCGGTCATGGACGGTATCGCGCTTGCCCTCCACGCTGCACGCGACTTTCCCGAAATGCCGATTCTGTTGATGACGGGCTTCGCCGATCAGCGCGAACGCGCTAACGGACTGGACACTTTGGTTCACGATATCATTACCAAGCCGTTCTCCCTGGCCGACATCCGCAAGGCCGTGCGCGATGCCATCGCAGGCGAACTGCCGCAGGACACGCGCCGCTACGCGTGATTGATTGCCGCTATCGGGTCAACAAAACCCAATCCAGGCGGCGTACTTGCGTTCCAAGCACATGAAGCCGCAGTCTAACCCTTCACTCCGAAAAGGATCGACGTCAGAGCACTCGGTACGCACGCAGCGTTATGGCGACTTGTCATCAACCCGGTGCGAACGATGAAGTTGTCTTGCAGCGCAGCTGGCAGGGAGGCGAGTTCATGCTGCGCAACCATCCCCTTAATAGCCCCTGCAAAGGCTTTCTCGGCGGGGCTGCCCGGCTCGATCCTATTTCCCCGGTCGGCATTTCGCCGGTAAATCGTCTTGCCTTCTTTGATTGTCTCGGCCACCCGAAGGGTTTCAAGGTCCTCCGGGTCGATCGCCAGGGGATCGCTGGACAGGATCACAAAATCGGCAAGTTTGCCGGTCTCGATGGATCCTTTCTCGTCTTCCTCAAAGTGTTGATAGGCGGACCAGAGGGTCATCGATTTAAGTGCCGTGATCACATCGACTCGCTGCGCGGGCCCGATAATGTCGCCGCTGCGGGAGCGACGGGTCACGGTCGCATCAAGGACACGCATGGAATCCGGGAAGGCAACCGGTGCATCATGGTGGCTGCCGAATTTCATACCCCGCTGCACCATCCATCCGGTCGGAGAAATATTGTCGGCGCGTGCGGGACCGACCGTGTGGTCGCGGTGCCAATCGCCCCAGTAGAATGTGTGCATCGGGAAAAGCGACGGAAAGACTCCCAGCCTCTTGTAGGAATCCACCTGATCCTCGCGCAGGAACTGGCCGTGGATGAGGACCGGCCGACGATCGGCTTCACCGTGCTTTTTCGTCGCCGCTTCGATGGCAGCGATTAACCGGTCTGACGCTCCTTCGCCGTTTGCGTGTGAAAGAAGTTGGACATTGTTCTCAAAGGCCCAGTCCACCATGTCGATTACCGTTTCCATGGTTTCGTAGGCAATTCCGGTGTAGCCGGGAGGATACTCGCCAACAGGATCGTAATAGGGCCGGTCTCTGAGCGCCGTGAAACCTTGCGGCGAACCGTCAAGGGTGAGTTTCCCGCCTGCAATCCTGACCCTGTTGACGTAGTCACGTGAGTGATTGGCGATCACGAAATCACGATCGACCATGACGTCCGGATAGACTGCCACATCAATCTCGAGTTCTTGCAACTCGGCAAGCTCGTTGAGGACATCGACAACAAGCGGAACAGCACGCCCTTCCTGCGCGGTCTTGAATCCATAGCTGGCCCAAAGCTTCGTGCCCGCGCGGCCAAGTTCGAGGAAGCCCGCCTGCCCAAGCGAACCGAAAAGGTTGCCTAGAGCACTGAAGTGGACGTTGCCTTCAAGGACGCCGTCCGGATCTCCTCCCGGACCGCGCCGGATCACACCACCGGGAACATCTTCGGAAGCTGCGTTCAGCTCCAGAACCTCAAGGCCCTTGGAGTTCGTGACGCCGATGTGGCCCGACTGATGCACGATATAGACAGGAAAGTCCGTCGAAACTGCATCCAGGTCTTCCCGGGTTGGGTGCCGCTGTTCTGCAAGTTGAGCCGGATCATATCCAAAGCCCACGATCAAGTTCACCGCTTCTACTGTCGACCTGTTGTTGCTGGCCCACTCCTTAAGCTGAACAACCAGACTGGCAATATCCTGAACCGTTCCATCGGGAGGCGCCAGCAGGTTCGCCGACAGTGCCTGAATGCCGCCCATGACGACATGTCCGTGGGAGTCGATGAACCCCGGAACCATGGCCCGTCCATCGAGATCAACAAGCTCGGTGGCATCGCCATTGTGCGCCATGACGGCATCTGCGGAACCAACAAAGAGGATGCGTCCGTCTTTCTCGGCAACGGCTTCCACCGTCATGGCCGCATCGTTCATCGTGTGAATGGGACCGCCGAGCCAAATGCGATCGGCGACCTCCTGTGCCAGCGCCTGAGACGCGAACAGACACGCCAAAAGGCCAAGCCGGATGCTTCGGGTCGATTTCACGATGCTCCTCCAACTTTCGCGACTCGTTACGCTCTGCGCCGAATTCGTGTCTGGCGTCCTGAGCGTCGATATCCGTTAGATCTTAAGGCTTTCGCGATCCGTGAAGTAGTTGAGACTATTCCCAATTGACATTGGATCAACCACGGTCGCGGGGCGTTGGGTCAGTGCAGTTTGCTGACGCTACACGCCCATCCTTCGAGACGCGCTCTTCCGCGCACTCCTCAGGATGAAGTGGTTATTGTGGCTACTGATTTTAGCGACTTCTCAGTGTGCTAAATCCTCATCCTGAGGAGGATCGCAAGGTCCGTCTCGAAGAACGGGCAGCAATCACCGACAGCCGAACTCAATACCGCTTCAGGAGACGCTCCAGATAGTCGAGTTCCAGTTGCGGCCGGGACGGGTCGGAGAAGCGGCGGCGCAGCTCTTCGAGGATCCTGCGCGCACGCTGGACATCGATTTCGTCGGGGATCTGCACCCGGTTGTTGAAATCCGGTCCTTCGGTGCGCCGCGGACGTCCCAGCGGGTCTTCGTCCAGCGGGGATGGTCCGTTCGGGTTTCCGGTTCCTTCGCCCTGGCCCATCATCTGCTCGGTCATGCTCTGGGCACCGCGACGAAGCGCGTCAAGCGCATCACCCTGCTGGCCCAAGGCCTGCTGGCCCTGGCCTTCGCCAAGGGATTCCTGGGCATCTCCCATGGACTCGCCTGCCTGCCCGAGCGCTTCATTCTGGCCCATGCCGTTCTGACCAAGCTGTTCCATGAGTTCCTGCAGCTGTTGCGCCAGATTGCCCTGACCCTGCTGCAATTGCTGCAGCATCTGTTCCAGCTGCTCCTGGGTCAGCTGCTGCTGACCCTGGCCTTGTTGCTGCTGGCCCTGCTGTTGTTGCTGGTTGCCACGCTGGCGCTGCTGGTCCTGGTTGAACTGATGGGTCTCGTCCATCAGCTGTTGCTGACGCTGGATCATCTCACCGAGCTGATTGAGCATCTCCATCATCTCGCTGTTCATGCCTTGCGGCATCATCTGCGGGCGCCCGGCCTGCAGGTTCTCCAGCATCTGCTGCATTTGCGCCAGGAGTTCACGGGCAGCATCCCGCGAACCGGTCCGCGCCAGTTCCTCGATCCGGTCCAGCATCTCGCTCAGGTCTTGCTGGTTCAACGTCTGCTGATTGCCGTCGAACGGCTGCATGGCCTGAGGGTTTTGGCGCATCTGTTCGGCAAGCGCCTGCATATATTCGTTCAGCGCTTCACGAAGTTGCTGTGTCAGCTTGGCGATTTCTTCGTCGCTCGCGCCCTCTTCAAGTGCCTTGCGCAGTGCTTCCTGCGCTTCCCTGAGCTTGCGTTCGGCCGCAGACAGATCGCCATCCTCGATGGAAAGCGCCAGGTCCCAAAGCAGCGGCAGCATCGCCTTAAGGTCGTCATCCGACTGGGCATTGACGAGCTCACCATAGGCAAATCGCATGCCGAGATAGTCTCGCGCCTTGAAATCGAACAGCTCCGGCGCAAGCATCAGCGCGTCCATCGCGGTGATGACCTGCGCATGGTTCTGCGCATCCAGTGCCAGGTTCCTGCGCTGCTCGACAATCGCCCGCGCCAACGGTTTTCCGAAACGGCGCTGCGGCAGCGTGATCCGGTAAGCGGGAGAGAAGCCCTCCTGGCCGGCCTGGTCACGGGCCAGCAGCGTCAGGTCGATTTCGGAACCGGCCCAGGGATGCGAGGTCAGATCACGGATCGTTTCTGCGGTCTTCGCCGTTCCCGTGCGCGGCGGTAGAGACAGCGGGAATTGCGGCGCTTCAACCAGCGGGCGCGGCACGCGATCCTGATGTTCCGGGTTGGGAAGCGGTGTGATCCGTGCTTCCGCAGCGACGACGCCATAATCGTCATTGACGAGATAAGAGAACTTCAGTGCACCGCTGAGCTGTTCCTCCGGGTCATCCACCAGGCGAATTTCCGGCGTGTCGTCGGGTCTCACGGCGAACACGAAGCTCAGGAAAGGCTCCTCCTCACCGCTGGAAAGCTCGACGACGCCGGTGTTCTCCAGCTTGAGCTTTCGTTCGACCGGGAGAAGCTTGGCAACCTGCGCATCCGTTGATTCTAGAGTTTCTTCCGCTTCAATGAGCTGCGGTTCCGCATCGTCCGGTCCGGCAAAGGTCATTTGCAGGTCGCGCGCGCCTTGTGACCTCACCACCAGGATCGAGCCCTCGGGCACGGAGACCGGAGCACCGGGTTCGCGCAGCTGCGCGCTTTCACCGGTCAGATAGATCGGCGGTTCGCTGGTATAGATTGGTGGCGTCACCCAGGCGTCCAGGCGGCTGGGTGGCTCAACCGTCTTGAACGGGTTCTGGAAGGCTGAGGTCAACCGCCCGAAATGATCGCCGCTGGCCGTCGTAAAGCCGATGACCAGCAAACTGACCGCAAGAACGCGAAGTGCCCAGGGATCGCGGCGATAGGCTTGCGGATCCGGCGCCTTGGAGCGGATCGACGCAACTGCCTCTGCTGTCCGTCGCTGGTGAACGGCCCATATCGCCTGGGTGGCCGGATCGTTGGCTCCGACCGAGAGCTCGTCTTCGAGCGTTGTCAGGGGACGGTGCTTGTATCCGGAGGACGCTTCGACACGGTGCAGGGCGTCGTCACGGGAGGGCCATCTCAGATGCAGCAACCCCTTCGCCGACCAGGCAACCGCCGCAACAAATAGAATAACGCCGATCGGTCCGGCGAAAGCGGGCAGAACGAGCCACAGGCCGAGCCAGGACAGACCGACGAAAATGCCGATGGCAACAAGGACTGGCAACAGAGCGCGCCAGAAGCGTTCCACGAACAGGGCAAGCCTGCTTTGACGCACAAGCGTATCGAGCCGCGACTGGATAAACTGCCTCCAGCCGGTCTGATCCGGATTTGTCAGCCGCTCTGGATCATTGTTGCTGTCATTCGGGCTCAAAGGCACCTCCGGTTCATATCCCGCAGATGCCACAAAGGTGCGCACTGGCTGCAGGATCGGCCCACCACCCCATAAGGTGAGGCATCAAAGGCGATCCGGCAACAGTCTGGACCAACTAATTCGGCGCAGATTTCGTCACGAAGCGTTGAGCCAGTCCGGGATATCGTCCAGTTCCAGCAGTTCCTCATAGGTAGGCCGGCGCCGCACCACGGCGAATTGATCAGCGTTTACGAGGACTTCAGGCACCAGGAGACGGGAATTATAAGTGCTCGACTGTACGGCGCCGTAGGCACCGGCCGAGTAGATCGCCAACATATCCCCAGCTTGCACTTTTGCCATGTCCCGGTCCTGCGCCAGGAAATCGCCGGTTTCGCAGACCGGACCGACGATATCCGCCTTGATTCGCTGCGACTGGGCATTCTCCTCAGTGACAGGCCGCACTTCGTGGTGGGCTTCGTAAAGCGTTGGACGGATCAGGTCGTTCATCGCCCCGTCCACGATCACGAATGTCTTGTCGGCCCCATCCTTCACATAGATGACCTCGGTCACCAGAATGCCCGCATTGCCCGCGATCAGCCGTCCGGGTTCAAACATGACCGTGCAATCGAGTTCACGGACGTGCTTCTTGACCACTTCGGCATAGGCGTCCGGATGCGGTGGCGGGTCATTGTCAGTGACATAGGGAATGCCGAGACCGCCTCCGAGATCGACGTGATCGATTGTGTGGCCGTCTGTGCGCAATTCGGAAATCAGGTCACCGAGCCGTGCGAAAGCATCGTCGAACGGTTCCAGTTCCGTAATCTGGGATCCGATATGCATATCGATGCCGGTTACCTTGATCCCGGGCAGTCTGGCAGCTTCCGCGTAGACTTCCTTTGCCCGCTGCCAGGGAATTCCGAACTTGTTCTCCGCCTTTCCCGTGGCGATCTTGGCATGGGTCTTGGCGTCGACATCCGGGTTGATGCGCATGGAGACCCGCGCGGACCGGCCAACTTCACCTGCAACGCGCGAGAGCTGATGCAGTTCCGGCTCGGATTCCACATTGAAGCAGAGAATGTCCTCTTCGAGCGCATATTTCTGCTCGGCTTCGGTTTTGCCGACGCCTGAGAAAACGATCTTGTCCGCCGGGACGCCGGCTGCACGGGCGCGGCGCAATTCCCCTTCGGAAACAACATCCATGCCGGCGCCCAGCTGCGCCAGCGTCTTCAGAACCGCCTGGTTGGAGTTGGCTTTCATGGCATAGCAGACCAGCGACGGAATATCGTCGAAGGCGCCTGAAAACACCTGATAATGCCGCGTCAGCGTGGCGGTTGAATAACAGTAAAACGGCGTACCGACTTCCCGGGCGATTGTTTCGATCGCCACATCTTCGGCATGAAGCGCGCCGTTTTTATAGTCGAAGTGATGCAAGACGTGCCTCGCAAAGCTATTGCGTGAACATTGGGCCAAGGGCCGTCCCTGGCCGGGTGCGCAATGACCTCAGTTGATCAGGAAGTCCAGGAAGAAGGACTCTTTTTCGCTCTCCGGCTCAAGCTGGGGCGGCGGCGGTGCATCGGCCGGATCGACCGCGCCGGTTTCAGCCGCTTCCGGGGTTCCTGGAACATCAAGGGCGCCCTTGCGCCCGCAGCCCGCCAGGGTCAGGCTGAGGCAAAGGCCGATCAGCGCCAAAATCTTGAAGCGGGTTGTCATTCGAAAGCTGCCCTTCTCGGAATTCGTTTCTCAAGACTTCTCCTCGCATGACAGGCGCATTTCGGCAAGGCCAGTTGCGCCCGTCAGGCCAAGTTAGAGGCCTCAGGCTCTTTCCTTAGCCAGATCCTTTAGCCAGCGCCGCGCCTGTTTGCGGACATTGACAGGCGACGTCCCGCCATAACTGGTCCGGCTGCGTACCGACTTGTCCACGGACAGCACCGAGAACACTTCGTCAGTGATCTTCGGATCGACCTTTTGCATGTCTTCAAGCGACACCTTGTGCAGCTCAATTCCCTTTTCAACGGCAATGCCGACAATGCGGCCGGTTACATGGTGGGCATCGCGGAACGGCATGCCGAGTACCCGCACAAGCCAGTCCGCGAGATCGGTCGCAGTGGAATAGCCCGACCCGGCAGCCTTTTTCATCGCCTTTGTCACCGGCTCCAGATCGCGCACCATTCCGGTCATGGCCGCAAGCGCAAGGGAAACGCTCGCAAGACCGTCAAAGGCCTGTTCCTTGTCCTCCTGCATGTCCTTGGAATACGCCAGCGGAAGCCCTTTCATCATCACCAGAAGCGCCTGCAACGATCCGTAGATGCGCCCGGTCTTGGCACGCACCAACTCGGCTGCATCCGGGTTCTTTTTCTGCGGCATGATGGAAGAGCCGGTCGAGAACTTGTCCGACAGTTTCACAAATCCGAACTGGGCGGAACACCAGACGACGATTTCCTCGGCAAGACGGGAGAGATGCATCGCCGTCAGCGAAGCTGCCGAAAGCGCTTCGATCACAAAATCCCGGTCGGAAACAGCATCCAGCGAATTCGCTGTCGGCCGGTCAAATCCGAGCGCCTCTGCCGTCATTTTCCGGTCGATCGGAAAGGAGGTTCCGGCAAGCGCTGCCGCGCCAAGAGGACATTCGTTCATGCGTTTGCGTGCATCGCGAACCCGGCCGCGATCGCGCGAAAACATTTCAACATATGCCAGAAGATGATGACCGAAAGTCACTGGCTGAGCCGACTGCAGATGCGTGAAGCCGGGCATGACGTCGGACGCGTGCAACTCCGCCTTTTCCGAGAGCACCTGCATCAGGTCGCCGAGCTGATCGTCCAATGTGTCCAGGGTGTCGCGCACCCAAAGACGGAAATCCGTCGCCACCTGATCGTTTCTGGAGCGTGCGGTATGCAATCTCCCGGCAGCCGGACCAATCAATTCCGCCAGGCGCGCTTCCACATTCATGTGAATGTCTTCAAGAGCCCGGGAGAACTTGAAGTCGCCCTTTTCGATCTCTGACAGAATTGTGTCTAGACCCTCGACGATCTTGTCGGCATCGTCGCGCGTGACGATCTCTTTTTCAGCGAGCATGCGCACATGGGCTTTCGAGCCATCGATGTCTTGCCTATATAGCTTTCGGTCGTAGTCGATGGAGGCATTGATTTCCTCCATGATGGCGTCCGGTCCTTCAGCGAACCGGCCTCCCCACATGCGATTGCTCATGTCCTGTCCCTTAAGAGGCGCCCCTTGCGAGGTGTGAACGAATGAATAAGCCGACCGAACCTTCAAAGAGCTCCAGACGCGGTCTGATTGCCGCAGGACTCGCAGGCGCGGTGGCCGCCGTAGCGGCTCTATACGTGATCGCTGGTCCGAATGGCAATATTGCCAGTGCCCAAAGCTGTTCTGCCGCACTCACCGCGGCCGCATCCGCCAAACCTTTCGCCAAAGGCGAGGTGGCTGCCTTCATTCCGGCCAGCAAGCCGCTCGATCTGACAGAACTCTCGTTCAAGGGTCCTGATGGCGAGCCAATGACGCTGGCAGATTTCAAGGACAAAACAGTGCTGCTTAATCTGTGGGCGACCTGGTGCGCCCCTTGCCGCAAGGAAATGCCTGCTCTCGACCAGCTTCAGGCCGATCTGGGCGACCAGTCTTTCGAAGTGGTTGCGGTCAGTCTTGATCGCGGCGGCCCTGGAAAGCCCAAGGACTTTCTGGAGGAAATAAACGTCACCAACCTCACATTCTATCAGGACAGCTCAAACGACCTGCTGCAGGACCTGCGGAAAGTCAGCCGGGCAACCGGCCTGCCGACAACCATTCTCCTGGATCCGGAAGGCTGCGAAATTGGCACGATGTATGGTCCTGCCGAATGGGCGTCCGGCGAGGCGAAAAAACTGATTCAAAGCGCAAGAGGCAAGGAAGGGGCGTGAGCAGCAACCGGTCTCTCCCGCCGGCGGAACCAGACAGGACGGCTAGTTTCAAAGGGAGGTCTGCAAAAAGATCGGCTTCATCCTGAGGAGGACCGTCAGGTCCGTCTCGAAGGATAGGCGGCATACTCCGAGGCAAGTGGCCCATCCTTCGAGACAGCGCAGGCGCGCTACCTCAGGATGAGGTCCGGGTAAAGATTTTTGATTGGGACTCTGCAACATCCCGACCGCGGAAACCGCTAAACGGTGATGTCGACCGCTTCACCGAGGCCCGGGATCTTGCGGCTTTCGCGGCGATCTTCTTCGCGGGTTTCCTGGGCGTCCTCGATCCTGTCAGCGACCTGGCGCTCTTGTTCGGCCTGATCCCGGACTGCATTGATCGCGAATTCATTGCGGATCTTCGCAACGTCATAAGATGCTGAAGTACTGTCCGTAACACTCGTCATGTCTGCTTATCTCCCTTGGCGCCTGCCAGAGGCGCGACTAAAGCGTGATATCCAACCGGCTGCCTAGCCCGTTCTCGGTGCTGCGCGCCTGTGCCCGGTTTTCAAGCGTTTGTGCCTGCTCACTCAGGAATTCGGCGCGGCGCGAACTGAATTGAGCCTGACGCTGGACCGCTTCTGCGGCAGCTTCGGACTGGCGGGCACGCAACTCCTTGACCTGGTCCGCGACCTGCTCGGTACGCGGTGTTCCAAGCGAGGGCTGGAATACCTGATATGATGTACTTGCTATTGCTTCAGACATCGTCGCTTCAGATTCACACTAAGACTTGATTGTCATTGTGACGTAGATAGGTGAAGTGAAGTGTAAATAGGCTCAATTAACTTCACGATTGCTCTACGTCCGGCTAATGTATTCGTGAGTTTTTATTTAAAAATGTAATGGATAAACTTCAAGTATTTGATTTTTCAGTAGATAATATCTAGCGCGCTGCCAGACCGGCAGGCGGGCGCAGGAGCGCCTTTGGCCCGCACGACGGTACATCCACCGGTAAGACAGGCGACTGAATGGAGACTTTTAAAGAAAAACCGGTCAGGCCGTGATGTCGACCTTGTTTCCCAGACCGGGAGGTGGTGCTGCTTGCGCAGATTGAAGATTGGCCGCGCCTTCCTCAAGCAGCGCAACAAGTCCAGCGTCCTGTTGAGCAGCCATCTTCAGCATTTCAGACTGAAGCGCCTGGCTTGTCTGCGCCTGCGTCGTCGCGGCGTATGTGCTGGCAATTCCAACGCTGTCCATTTCAGGCTCCCGGATCTCTGAAGACGTTAGCGTCTTCGCCCTTAAGCAAGTGTTAACAAAGGCTTACTCAAAAAAGAAAACTTGGAGTCTTCTTACGGACTCTAAACCTCGTGCTTCAGATCCTTGCGGCGGATTTTGCCGGACGGTGTGCGGGGGAGTTGATCCAGCACCTTGTATGCCTTGGGGCGCTTGTAATCCGCAAGGGAGCTTGCCGCCCGTTCGGCAAGTGCGTCCGTATCAAAACCATCCGGGTCACGGGGCACAACGAAAGCTGTGATCAGGCTGACCCCCGGCCGCACCTGCGTTTCAGTGACAGCAACCTCATGGACCTCGGGATGCCCCGAAAGAACCCGCTCGACCTCCTCTGGAGCGACACGGTAACCGAAAGAATTCATCAGGTCGTCGGCGCGTCCCTCGTACCAGTAATATCCGTCAGCGTCGGTGCGCATGCGATCGCCTGTCAGAAACCAGTCGCCTCGGAACGCTGCCTGCGTTTCCTCCGGGCGTTGCCAGTAGCCGAGCATCAATCCCGGCTCGTCGCGGTGGACTGAAAGCAAGCCGGCCTGCTCAGGCGGGGCAAAGACCTCGCCATCGGCGTTTTCGTCAAGAAGCGCCACCTTTCTGCCCGGTTGCGGCTTGCCGGTCGCGCCAGGTTTCACCGGAACATTCGGACCGCTGGAGAGATAGGTGGAGATTTCGCTCATGCCCAGCGCTTCATATAGCTCGCGCCCGGTCTGGTGCTTCCAGAGGTGGTACAATTCAGCCGGCAGACCTTCACCAGCTGTCAGGCCGTGCCGCAATTGAGGAAACGATGTCTTGGTCACGTTTCCGTATTTCAACAGCCTGCGATAAAGACTTGGGACGGCCGCAAACAAGGTCGCCCTGCTGGTTTCCAGAATATCGGGCCAGACGGTGGGGTCGCGCGGCCCTTCATAGATGACACTGGTTGCGCCCCGGATCCACGGGTCCATCAGCCCGACCGTCAGCGTATAACTCCAGTTGAATGCACCGGCATGAAGCAGCCGGTCGTCCCGGGTCAATCCGATCCAGCCCGTATGGGCCGGCAAGCGCGCCAGCGCCGCGCGATGCGCGTGGAGGACGCCTTTGGGCGTTCCGCTGGTCCCTGATGTGTAGATCAGGTAAGCCGGGTCGTTCCGATTTGTGTCAGCGAAATCTTCTGGTGCAACTTTTTTTAGGTCCGCAAGTCCCGACGGTCCGACACACGGCACGGCGTCGCCGTCGGGCAAAATGGTCGACCCGTCATGAAGGACGAGTTTTGCACCGCTGTCGGCAAGAATTCCTGTCGTTTCGGTGGCAGTCAGCTGATCGGAGGTCGGTATGGGCACAAATCCGCCCGCAATGGCCCCGAAATACATCAGCGGAAAATCGCTGCTGTGGCCGATCCGCAGCAAAATGCGGTCACCAAAATTCAGACCGGTCCGCCTGAGACCGGCCGCTACGGAAAGGACAGTTTCGGTGAGTTGTCCGTAGGTCCAGACCTCACGAACCTCGCCACCTGGACCAACAACTTCCAACGCGGTCTTTTCCGGATCCGTGTCGGCACCTGCCAGACAGTAGCGGGCCAGATTCATGAGCGTTACCGGGTCGGGACGGGAGTCTCCCCGCGGTAGTCATAAAACCCGCGCTGCGTTTTGCGCCCGAGCCAGCCTGCCTCGACATATTTCACCAGAAGCGGGCAGGGACGATATTTTGTGTCGGCGAGCCCTTCGTAGAGGACCTGCATGATTGACAGACAGGTATCAAGGCCAATGAAATCGGCAAGTTGCAGCGGTCCCATCGGATGATTGGCGCCCAGACGCATGGCCTTGTCGATGGACTCCACGGATCCGACGCCTTCATAGAGCGTATAGATCGCCTCGTTGATCATTGGCAGGAGAATGCGGTTGACCATGAAGGCGGGAAAATCTTCGGCAACTGCGATCTGCTTGCCGAGACGGTCGCAAAAGGTCTTGGATGCCTCGAACGTCTCGTCTTCGGTCGCAATTCCGCGCACAAGCTCAACAAGCTCCATCAACGGAACCGGATTCATGAAGTGAATTCCGATAAACCGCTCCGGACGGTCCGTGGTAGCGGCCAGTCTCGTGATGGAAATCGAAGAGGTATTCGTCGCCAGAATGGCTTCGGGCTTCAGGATCGGGCAAAGCTGCGCAAATATCTTGCGCTTGACCTGCTCGTTTTCCACAGCGGATTCAATGACAAGATCAGCGTCTGCAAGAAGATCGAGTTCTTCGATCGGCTTGATCCGGTCGAGCGCGGACGTCCGCTGGTCTTCGGTAATCAGCGATTTACTGACCTGTCGTGCCAGATTGCCGTTAATCGAAGCGAGCCCCGATTCGATCCGCTCCATCGAAATGTCGCTCAGTCCAACGTCGAAGCCGGCGAGTGCACACACATGTGCAATACCGCTGCCCATCTGGCCTGAGCCAATCACGCCGATTTTTTTGATTTCGACTGCCATCCTGAACTTCCATTTATGAGAACACACCGGCAGGACCGGTTGTGGCTATTTTTGGCAAGTCTTGAGCCGAACAGCAAGAACCCCGGAGCGAAAACTCGCATTCACCCCGGGGTCCGTGATCAATTTGCCGCAGGTGTTACTCGACGGCAGCCTTCAAATCCGGCAAAACTTCGAAGAGATCGGCAACAAGGCCGTAATCGGCTACCTGGAAGATTGGCGCCTCTTCATCCTTGTTGATCGCGACGATCACCTTGGAATCCTTCATGCCGGCAAGGTGCTGGATCGCACCGGAAATGCCGCAGGCAATATAGAGATCCGGCGCCACGACCTTACCCGTCTGACCAACCTGCCAGTCGTTTGGCGCGTATCCGGCATCAACGGCCGCACGGGATGCGCCCACGGCAGCGCCAAGCGCATCAGCGACCGGCATGATGACTTCCTGGAACTTTTCCTCCGAGCCGAGCGCGCGGCCACCGGAGATAATGATCTTTGCGGAGGTGAGTTCCGGACGGTCGGATTTGGACAATTCCTCTCCAACGAATTGCGAAAGACCGGTTCCGTCCGTTCCGGCAATGCTTTCAACGGCGGCCGATCCGCCTTCTTCAGCAGCTGCAAAGGTGGACGTACGCACGGTGATCACCTTCTTCGGATCACCGGATTTGACGGTCTGGATTGCGTTGCCCGCGTAGATCGGACGCTCGAAGGTTTCCGCATCGATAACGGCTGTGATGTCGGAGATCTGCATCACGTCGAGAAGTGCGGCGACGCGCGGCAGGGTGTTCTTGCCGTTTGCCGTTGCCGGCGCGACGATCGCATCGTAGTCGCCCGCCATTCCGACGATCAGGTCTGCCATCGGCTCGGCAAGCTGGTGCTCAAGCGCGTCGCTCTCGGCAACGAGGACCTTCGCCGCTCCGCTGAGCTTTGCAGCTTCTTCAGCAGCGCCTTGAACGCCTTTGCCGGCAACCAGAATGTGAACGTCGGATCCGAGCGCCGCAGCAGCCGTCAGGGCCTTTGATGTCGCATCATTGAGAACGCCGCCGGCGTGTTCCGCCACAAGAAGTGTTGTCATGGTCTTATCCTCCTGCAGGCCGCCTTAAAGGACACCGGCTTCGTTTTTCAGTTTTTCGACGAGTTCTGCGATGGACCCCACCTTGATGCCAGCCTCGCGTGCCGGCGGTTCGGTGGTGGTGACCACAGTAAGTCTCGGCGTGACGTCAACGCCGAAATCTTCGGGCGTCTTTTCGTCGATCGGCTTTTTCTTCGCCTTCATGATGTTCGGCAGGGACGCGTAGCGCGGCTCATTGAGGCGCAGGTCCGTGGTGATGATGGCCGGCAATGTCAGCTTTACGGTCTGCAGACCGCCATCGACTTCACGCGTTACATCAATCGAGCCTTCCGCGACATCTATCTTGGATGCGAATGTGCCCTGGCTCCAGCCCAGAAGTGCTGACAACATCTGGCCGGTCTGGTTGCAGTCGTCATCGATCGCCTGCTTGCCGACGATCACGAGACCCGGCTCTTCGGCATCCACGATTGCTTTCAAGATCTTTGCAACGGCCAGCGGCTCGGTGATTTCATCCGTTTTCACAAGGATGCCACGGTCTGCCCCCATCGCAAGACCTGTGCGCAGGGTCTCTGTTGCCTGCTGCGGGCCGACGGAGACGACGATGACTTCACTCGCCTTGCCGGCTTCCTTCAGTCTCAGGGCTTCTTCGACGGAGATCTCGTCAAACGGATTCATGGACATCTTGACGTTCGCAAGATCGACGCCCGAACCGTCGGGTTTGACACGGACTTTAACGTTGTAATCGATGACCCGCTTCACGGGTACGAGGATTTTCATTTGGTCTCAACCTCTTCCAGGGCCGGTTTTCACCGCACTGCATTTCCAGGCTCACCCGGCGACATGACCTTGGGTCACAAACGGCGGAAACAAGCCAATCGTGGCGCATGGCGCGCGACCGTACTGACCAGCACGTCAGCTGTCAATCGCGCGATAGCGCGCAAGGGCGGAATTTGCCGGGCGTGGAAAAAGATGCGTCGCAATGATGATAGTTTGCAAAAAAACAGGCGGCTGAAAACCGCCTGTTTTTCGAAAGTGTGCCGGGGAAACTCTAGGTCAGATACCTGCTTCGCTCGTTTCCGGCGAAAAATTGTCTGAGACAGGTTCGGCGAACACCGTGGTCCAGGTCCCGTTTTCATCACGGCAGGCCGTGCCGCGGATCGTCAGGTCCATACGGCTGAAGGTCGACTGCCGAAGATATTCCCGGCACCAATGACCACTTTTGCTCTTGTACGTCTTGATAGGCGTCAGAACTTCGGTCCAATTGCCTTCCTGCCCAATATAAACAGGCTCTCCGCTAACCTTGGTCTCAAGTGCTTCCTGAACGGTTTGCGCCAGCAAGATCCGTTCAGTTTCCATATGAGCGGCCAGCGATGCAACGGCTTGATCCATGCGCGACTGCATCCAGAACGCGGTTGACATGAAGGTCCCCGCAACGAGGACCAGGACTGCCGCAATCTGCACCATCGGGCTTGTCCAGAACGTATGCGCCCGAGGGGCCGCGATCACGCCGCGCTTCTCGAACTCCTTGTCGATGACCGACCTGAACCTTGCCATGCTGTCGTCGGGCACATCGGCAGGCAGCGCATTTTGGAGCAAGGCATTGTCTGCGGCCATTCCGCGCATGAGCAGCGCGCCGTCGCCGGTCTCCTTGATATCCTGCAAGAGCTCGTTCCGCTCGGCGGCACTTCCTTCGCCGTCGAGAATCTTGCCGATGTTTTCCGCCAACAGGATCTGTTCGCGTTTCTCGTCAAACGTCATGACACACCTCCTGGCATGCTGCGTAGCGTGACCCCTGGCGCGGTTTCCTTCGCCTCCAGGAATTCTCTGAGTTTCAATCTTGCCCGGGCGAGGCGGCTGGTCACGGTTCCAATCGGAACGCCGAGTTCGGCCGCAACGTCCTTGTAACTTTGTCCTTCGATCGCGATTTTCAGAAGAACCTCGCGATTATCCTCTTCAAGCTGTCCTATGAACGCCTGAACTTTCTGCAGTTCCAGACTGCTGGCAGCCGCTTTCGCGCCGTCATAACTTTCTTCAAAATCCATCATAGCCAAATCAAATAAACGGGCCCGGTTGGCGCCGTCCCTCACAGAATTAAAATATAAATTTTGCAGAATGCGGAACATCCAGCTGTCGAGGCGGGTCGCGGGGTCGAACTGATCCAAGGACCGAATGGCACGCTCGCACGTTGTCTGGACCAGGTCGTCAGCCTGATCCGGATTCCGGCACAGTCTCAGTGCGAAACTCCTTAGCTTCGGCAGCAAACGGATCATCTCCGTTTTCAGGGATTCATCAGACAAGGAGTTCTCCGCAAAACCGCTCTCGAAAAAACAACACGTGAAACGACCTTTTCATCCTTTTATTTTTTCATTAATGGTGCGGAAGAAATGAGACCACCATGTGTTATGTGTGCAAGGGAATAGGGCATCCGTTCCCGTACGTCGCAACAAAGCAACTTACTGAATAGCCGGAACCCGATGAAACGCACTCGCCAGAATTCATTGCAAGACCGCCTCTCTGCGATGTTCCGCATTCTGCCGAGTGTTGCGGCCTCGGCGTTGGTGTTCTCTCTCGTCTACTTTAGCCCCTTGATTGACTTGAAGGATTCCAACGCCGCGGCTGCACAATCGGGCGACGGCGGCGGTGGCGGCAGCAGTGGGGGCGGCAAAGGCGGCGGCAGTGACGGTGGTGGCGGTGGCCGCTCAGGTGGCGACGGCGGAGGCCGGTCCGGTGGCGATGGCGGCGGCCGGTCGTCAGACGGGCGCGAAGGCTGGAATTCTGAACAAGAGAAACGTGCTGCCGCAAGTCCCAGCCAAAATTCCGGACAATCTGCCTCAGAAAAGTCTAACTCTGGCGGTCTGCTTAACGGCGTTGTTAAGGGCAGCCAGTTCAGTGGCGACAGCGAACCTTCCGGCGGCATTCTGTCGAGAAACCAGGAACGGGAGGCGATCGCAAACGGCTGGAAGTAGATCCAAGAGGCGGGATCAACGTTGGGACGTTACAGGAATTTGCTCTCCGCAAGAGTTGTACTTGCGGCCTCGAGCCTAGCAGCTCTATCGGCGTGCACGATGATATCGACGCAAGAGCAGAACGAGGCTGTCGCAGCGTCTTTACCGGCAGCGCTCGAAACCACCGACAAATCGATGGCAGATTCAAATCTCCAGATTGCCTTGGAAAACAAGCTGTCTGGTGAGTCGACGCGTTGGAAAAGCCCGTCCAGCGGCACCAGCGGGTCCGTTACGCCACTGCGCACCTGGAAAACGACCGAAGGCACCTATTGCCGTTCCTACAGCGAGCGCATAACCCTGGCATCCGGAAAATCGGTCAACCGCCGCGGCGTTGCCTGCCGCAATCCGAACGCCGTATGGGAGACGACCTGACGTTCCTTTTCAGGCCAGGTTGCGGTCAAACAGGGCAACTCCCTTGCGCCTGAAAAAGATCACCAGGATAGCGCCCGCGACCAATCCCCCGACATGTGCAATCCAGGCCACCTGACTGTCAGCGGCTATCACGGCATTGACGATCTGGAAGATCACCCAGGCTCCAAGCAGCCATTGTGCTGTCAGGCGCAGTGGTATTCTCCCAAATGCCAGGACCCACACTTTGACGCGCGGGTGCAACATCAGATAAGCGGCGACCACGCCTGAAACCGCACCGGACGCACCGATCAGCGGCACCTGTGAGTTATGATCCAGGATGGCATAGGCAAATCCACCCGCAGCCGCACATATCAGGTAAAACAACAAGTAACGGACATGTCCCATGGCATCTTCGACGTTGTCGCCAAACACCCACAGGAAAAGCATGTTGCCGATCAGATGCATGAAACTGCCGTGCAGAAAGGCGTAAGTAATCAAAGACATCCAGTCCGGCAGCACCTGAACGTGTGGCGCGAGATCGCGGATATCAAAAAGGACAACCGGTATAAGACCGTGTGAAACCGACGACGCGCCCACAGCTTGCTGTTCGCCCGCGCCCTGCAGGGCAAAGAACACCAGGATATTCAGGGCGATGATCGTGAGGTTCACGAATGGCCATGGCACGTGCTCAAGGCGGTTTTGATCATGAATCGGAATGAACATTCAGCGATCGGCCCCCGTGAATCGCTCTCGTCAAGTTTTCATCGGTTCTGACCGGGTACCCACAAGACGTCGCTTTCGCCTTTGCCGTTCAGATACCGGGACGCGACAAAAAAATAATCAGACAGGCGGTTCATGTATCGCACAGCTGCAGGGTTGATCTTCTCGCTGGAGGCAAGATCCACCATCAGCCGCTCGGCACGTCGCGACACGGTCCGGGCAAGGTGAAGGTAGGCGGATGCACCGCTCCCGCCGGGCAAAACGAAAGACCGCAAAGGCGAAAGCTCGGAATTCAGTTCGTCGATCGCGCTTTCGATTGCAGAGACCTGAGCGTCGGTCATGCGCAACGGCTCGTAGCCGAGATCCTGATCTGTTTCCGGTGTGGCAAGGTCTGCGCCCAGGTCGAACAAATCGTTCTGAATCCGGCCGAGAACCGTATCGATTACGGGAGCGTCCGCTGCCGTATGCAAGCGCACAAGCCCGACAACCGCATTTGTCTCGTCAACTGTCCCGTAGGCCTCGATCCTGAGATCGCTCTTCGGGCGTCTTTCCCCAGTTCCGAGCGCGGTCGTGCCGTCGTCACCGGTTTTTGTATAAATCTTGTTCAAGACAACCATATCGTCCCGTTCCCCATCTGTGCCCGCTCGCGGGTGCTACACGCCGGACCCGAAGAAATAGAGCCCGCCCATGACGAGGACAATGACCAGAAACTGCAATCCGACGCGCCAGCGCATCAGCATCTGCGACCGGTTCGCCGGGCCGTTTCTGAACATGTTCCAGATCCCGAGCAGGAGAACGATGGCGACTGCAGCCATGCCGACCGGAATTAGAATGCGTACAATTTCAGCCATTATCTTTCCCTGTTGGACCGTTTCTTCGAATGGTTCGCCTATTCTTCGGCGTCTGCGGCCCTGATACAAAATTTGTCCAGAAGAACCGTCGGCAGAATACGTTTCGCCGCGGCCATCACGGTGGTCGGTATCGTGACATGATACCGCGCTTTCGGGCGTTTGGCTTCAAGCGCATGTACCAGCCGCTTGACCACCGCGCCCGGTGGCAGTTTGAAGGGTCCCGGCTCGCCGGATTCCATGCGGATGCGCCGTTTTTCATATGTTTCCCGAAACACCGAAGACCTGAGTCCTTCTTCGCCGATCCACTTGTCGAAATTGGCAAGCGTATTTTGCGTGAACCGGGTGTCAATCGGACCCGGCTCGATGAGAGACACATGCAATCCGCTGCCTTTGAGTTCTTGCCGCAAGGTGTCCGTATACGCTTCCAGCGCAAATTTGGACGCAGTGTAAGCGCCCCGAAACTTTAGCGCCACGAAGCCAAGTACAGAAGAACATTGCACGATCCGCCCCGATCTGTTGGAGCGCATCGCCGGAATAAGCTGGCGTGTCAGGTCGTGCCAGCCGATAAAGTTGGCGTCAAACAGGGCGCGAAGCGCTTCTGGCGGAATATCTTCAAGGGCGCCAGGCACAGCATAGGCACCATTGTTGAAAACCGCGCTCAATCTGCCGTCGGTGAGATCAAGGACCGTCGCCGCCGTCTCGCGGATAGTCGCCGGGTCTTCATAATCCAGCCGGTAGGCTTCGAAACCCTGGGCGGCGAGCCGGTCGACATCCTCCTGCTTGCGCGCGGTCGGAAAGACCCGCCAGTTTCGGCCACGCAATATATGCGCCGCTTCCGCGCCAATTCCCGAGGAGCACCCGGTGATCAGAATTGAGCGGTGCAATGCGTCACCCTCTTGGAGGTCGTTCATTCAAGGCAGATCCGAATCAAGCAGGCCCCTGTGAGATGGCGGCTGTCACCATCAATCCGGCAAGTCCTATCAGATTGGTTCCCCGGAAAGCAATTTCGGAACAGGTCCGGCAAATCCCGCAGCTTCCTTGATGAAGTGACTTTTCAACCCCGGCATACGGTCTACAAGACCCAATCCGAAGTCACGGGCCGCCCGCAGAATGTCGTTATCATTGGAGAACAGCCGGTTCAGCACGTCAGTGACGACGCCCATCTGGAACGTATCGAACCGCCGCCAGCGCTGATACCGCTCCAGCACATCAAACGCGCCCGGATCCTGACCGAGGCGGCGCGCATCAACCAGCACCTCCGCGAGCGCCGCGACATCCTTGAACCCGAGATTGAGACCTTGCCCGGCGATCGGGTGAATGCCGTGGGCGGCATCACCGATAAGGGCGAACCTGGGTTTGACAAAGTCACGCGCCAGTTTCAGTCCAAGCGGATAGGCTCGCGGCTTGCCCTCGACCTCCAGTTTGCCCAGATGGTGGCCGAAGCGACGTTCAAGCTCGAGTTCGAAGGTGAATTCGTCGGACCGTACCAGCCGGTCTGCATCCAGCGTCTTTTCCGTCCACACAAGAGACGATCTGTTGCCGGGGAGAGGCAGGATCGCAAACGGCCCGGCCGGCAGGAAATGCTCTTCCGCACGTCCATTGTGTGGTCGCTCGTGTTTGACGGTGGTGACGATCCCGGATTGTCCATAGTCCCAATTCACTGTCCGGATACCTGCAAGTTCCCGCAGTTTGGACCGGACCCCGTCTGCCGCGACCAGCAAGCGGCCTTTCAAAACCTTGCCACCCTCCAGTTCTAGTTCGGCGTGATCTGAGAACGTGCGAAACGTCTCGGCGGTTCCGGGTGCGAAGAAAGAGACACCAAGAGACTTGGCGGCTTTGTAAAGCGCCGGCATCATGACGCCATTCGGCACCATATGGGCAAACGGTTCGCCTTCGGTCGCCTCGCCATCAAATGTCAGAAAGACGGGACGGACCGCATCCCGCAGCTTGCTGTCCGTGACGATCATCTCGTTGATCGGCTGGGCGTCCGCTTCAATTTTCTGCCAGATACCGAGTTGTGCGAGCATGCGCGATGCCGCAGCTGCAATTGCCGATGCCCGCGGGTCCCTGTGGAGCTGATCCATGGGTTTCGGATCAACAACGGCACATTTCAAGCTGGAATCACCCTGTTTCAGGGCCACCGCGAGAGACAGTCCGACATATCCGCCGCCTGCTATCAAGACATCGAACATCTCCGCGGTTTCTTTTTTCTTCGCCAATGCTTTTCTCCCGGCCTCCGGCTTCCCCAAAGGCATCTTGACTTTAACGTCAGGTCCCGTCCAAGAGTGCATTTCTCGACAAGCACGTCCAGCCACCTTCTGTGCTGCACTCTCTAACAGGGATCACGCCGATGAACACGGCCATCGACAATCTTCTGCAGATACTTGATCTGGAACCGCTGGAAAGCAATCTGTTCCGTGGTCGCAGCCCCCAGGTCGGCTGGCAACGGGTTTTTGGTGGTCAGGTCATCGGGCAGGCGCTGGTCGCCGCCTCCCGGACCGTGGTCGAAGAACGCCATATTCATTCGCTGCACGGTTATTTCCTGCGGCCCGGAGATCCGCAGGTTCCCATCATCTACGAGGTGGACCGGATCCGGGACGGCGGCAGCTTTACCACCCGGCGCGTCATCGCCATTCAACATGGCGAAGCAATATTTTCCATGTCGGCGTCGTTTCAGGTGCACGAAGATGGTCTTGAACATCAGGCCGACATGCCGGATGTGCCCAAGCCGGACGAACTGCCAAGCGACCAGGAATTGAAGGAAAAGTTCCTCTCCGTGGCACCGGAAAACGTGCGCCGCTATTGGGAACGTGAACGACCGATCGAAATGCGTCCTGTTGAACTGACCCATTACTTCAGCAAGAAGCCTCTGCCACCGCAACAATATGTCTGGGTAAGGGCAACCGGCCGGCTGCCTGACGATGAACGCATCCATCAGTGCGTTCTGGCCTATGCATCGGACATGACGCTGCTCGACACTTCACTTTTCCCGCATGGCACGTCGGTTTTCAGCCCGAAAATCCAGGCTGCGAGCCTTGATCATTCGATGTGGTTCCACCGCCCCTTTCGTGCCGACGAATGGTTGCTCTACGCCACCGACAGCACGTCATCCTCTGGCTCGCGCGGCATGAACAGAGGCTCCCTGTTCACCCTCGACGGCAAACTGGTCGCTTCAACGGCGCAGGAAGGCCTGATCCGGCTGCGGCGGAAGGACTGATCCCTTTCTTGGAACCGTCTTTCCGTCCTGAAAAGATCAGCCAACTTCTCTTGAAGATACCGCCGATCCTTCGAGACGCCGCTTACGCGACTCCTCAGGATGAAGGCTGTGATCGTGACATCACTCTGCCCGCCAGGCCGACCGCGCCATTTGGCAGACGTGATGGTCCATTAAAAAGCCAATCCCCAATCACGACCTCATCCTGAGGAAGTGCGCAGCGCTGTCTCGATGGACGGCCGGCTGCAACCAGCCCTCGGAAAACCGGATCTTCGATATTAGGGGTTGTCTAAAAAACGCAGATCGGCTCCGAAATTCAACGCACAGGGCTGGTGAACCCGGACACCGCCAGTGGATTGTCGCTCAAGGCCTGGTGATCGGGCGTATCCGGCAACAATGCCCCGGAAAACGCCTCGAACATCTTTCGCACGAAACCCTCCGGCAGATCCTTGGTGATAAACACCATGCGTGTGCGCCGGTCGTCGTCCGGCCAAGCGTCCAGCGTCTCCGGCGGATGGAAGACGTGCTGAACCCCGTGAACGACAACCGGGCGGTCGCGGTCTTCGGCGAGTTGCACGATGCCTTTCACGCGCAGGAGCTTGGGACCATGGGCCGAGCGCAGCAGATCGAGAAACATTTCAAGCGCAGAGGCTGGAACCGGCCGGTCCGTGGCGAGCGTGAAGGCACGAATGGTTTCGCTGTGGCGATTGACGTCATGCGGGTGATGGTGCCCATGATGATGATCGTGACCATGGTGATGCCCGTGAAAATGCCCATGATCGTGATCGTGAGACGCTTCGACATAAGCCTCCTCGTTCAGCCAGGCTGCAACATCGGGGATCTTGCTCTGCAGGTCATAGAGGCCGGCATTGAACAGTTGACCCGCTTGCGCCTCTCCGGATGAGGCATCAAGCCGACGGGCTCCCGGATTGAGCGCGGCGAGGCGGTTTTCCAGCTGCGCAAAGTTTCCGCGCTCGGCTTCCGTCTTCAGAAGGTCCGTTTTGGTGAACACGATCCGGTCGGCAACAGCCGCCTGTTTGCGTGCCTCTTCATGATTTTCCAGCGTGGACAGGCCGTTGATCGCATCGACGAGGGTAATCACGCTGTCGAGCCGGTACCGCATGACGAGATAGGGATGCAGCATGATCGTATGCAGGATTGGCGCCGGGTCTGCCAACCCGGTTGTTTCAATCACGACCCTGTTAAGCCGGTCCGTGCGCCCATTGTCCAGATGGCGCAATAGATCTTCCAGCGTCGTCACCAGATCGCCCCTGATCGTACAGCAAAGGCACCCTGAGGAAAGTTCCACGATGCCGTCACCCGCCTGATCGACAAAAAGATGATCGAGACCAATCTCGCCGAACTCGTTGATGATCACAGCCGTGTCCGCCATGACCGGATCTTTCAGGACCCGGTTCAGCAGGGTCGTCTTTCCGGACCCCAGAAATCCCGTCAGGACAGATAGGGGTATCGGGGTTCTTGGCCCTCCGCGCCCAGTGTCTTCGGAAGCCTTGTTTGACCCCATAAACCGAAACTCCCGTCAGTATACCGCAGGTTCTTGGCCCAACTGATGGGATATAGACACCATCTGCCCGGCAAAAATTCGAACGAAACGGCTAGCACCTTTTTCAACCGGACGTCAAAGGGAACAACGACTGGTATCTCGCTCGAGATTGCAAAGAATATACGAAACGTATATGACTTATATAAAGAAGCAACGGAGGACCTCATGGGGATCGTGAAAATTGGCGATGAATTGCATGAAGACATCCGCCGGGCCAGCTCCGTGATGTGCAGGTCCATCAATGCGCAGGCAGAATTTTGGATGAAGATCGGCATGCTCGCCGAAGCCAACCCGACCCTCTCTTTCAACGAAATCATCAAGATGCAATTGGAGGCGGCACAAGAGTGCCCTTCGGACGCTGCGGTGGCGTGAGGTGGTCAAAACCCCCGACGAACTCTCGCTGATGCGCGTGTCCGGCAGATTGCTTGCATCGGTCTTTGAGATGCTGGACGCGGAAGACCTTGTCGGCAGGTCAACTCTGGACATCAACGATCTGGTAAATTCCTTTATTGTCGACGTTCTTGCTGCGCGTCCTGCGAGCAGGGGGCAATACGGCTTTGAACATGTTCTGAATTGTTCAGTTAATCACGTGGTTTGT
>Ga0207422_1001549_pt1 | contig 43217 bp, 15 predicted proteins | sample MarCyaLeptolynsp_FD_187757 | JGI IMG/M metagenome (GOLD analysis project Ga0207422, IMG submission 187757) | Marine cyanobacterial communities from Panama - species 1 Leptolyngbya sp. (SPAdes) | ecosystem: Environmental > Aquatic > Marine > Unclassified | place: Panama: Panama City | collected... | reverse complement strand
CAATGAAAAAACTTAAGGCAAACTGTGAACTCCCAGAGCCTGTAGGCGGAGGGTCCGGTGGTGGTACCAGTACAAGCAACATTCGGTTAAATGGTGTTTTCTCCACCTATGTGGGAGGGATACAGGTTGCGAATGGTGTTGGTGGTGGACCATGCACTTTAGGGATTAATGTATCATGGGACAATGATACCAGAAAAGGATTTATCACAGCATCACATTGTACAGAGCAGATGGCTTCGTTCGATGGCGGGGATTGGTACCAGTATAGCAGGTATTCTACTAAAATCGGAGAAGAAGCCGTTGACAGAACCGCGTTTGACCGATTCCATGATGGTATTGTTTCCTGCCCGGAAGAACATGATAAGCAGGAAGTAGTATGCCGCTATAGCGATGCAGCGCTTATCGAATATTCGCCCTCTGCATTCCAGCAAGCCGAACTTGGTTATATTGCTATGCCCGTGGCAAGAAATTCGAATTTTCTTGCCGGAACCAGTGATCTTTATGGATACGAACTAGTTGGTGCTGCAAGTTGGCCGTATACCAATATGAATATCCATATGATTGGAAAAAATTCAGGTTTACAAACCGGTAAGGTAACAAGAAGCTGTACGGACACATTTTTTTCAGATGAACTAACTGGTCAACTCTATTATTTTATATGTGTAGCGGAAGCGGATTATGATGCTGTAAGGGGAGACAGTGGAGCTCCTGTAATAACAAATAGCTACAGTTCTAGGGATTATAACTATTTTGATTTTGAAGTTATGCTGGTTGGATTTCACCTTGGTGAGGTTAGGACTGATATCTCTACTCACGCCTATTTTTCTGGTGCAACCTATACAATTGGTAAAATTTATAATGATGTGGGAGGGAGGTGTGTGTATGTTGATTACAATAATACCCATTGGTTACATTCAGAATTATGCAATGAGCCGTCTGGGTATGGCCCTTATGAAATCAGATCCTTTGTAAACCGGAACCGGTGATTGATTATGAAAACGTATAAAGTGGTTATTGTTCTCGTGATATTATTTTGCTCAAGTTGCAAATATGACGAAGATTTTTTTAATGAACCAGAAATCGTACTGGAATTAATTGAACGCATGGAACGGGAAGATACGGGGTTTGAGTTGAGCGTTTTCGTGGAGTACACTGCTCGGGATAGTGTATTGATACAATACTATTTGACCAACAATAAAACCATAGCTGATACCATTTCTAGTTCTTCCGGGTTTCCCACAAGAATCCCGTACCGGTATGGAGAAGAACTTATCAATATTTTTGCACGGAATAGAGTATACCCCGATGATGAAAACTTTCTTGCCCTGCCTGCCGGAGACAGTATTTTGTTAAGCGAATGGCATAGAAAAAGACTTCGAGAAGATAACTACCTTATTAGAGGGGTATTTGAGTTTACATTGCCGGACGATAAAACTGATTATTGGAAAACTGATTATTGGCTTATTTCCGAGCCAGTGTTAGTTAAAGGCGTAGGTAATTAAAGTTTGGTATAATGCGGAAAACGGGTGACATACCATGAACAGGAGCAGAAACCTTCTTTTGATGATATTGCTTGCCGTTTCTTCCTGCAAGGAGCAAGCAGAATTTTATGATACTCTCGAAATTGTGGAGGAGTTAATAGAACGCATGGAGCAAGAAAATACTGGTTTTGGAATGCAAATATTCGTCGAGCCTATTAGTAAGGACAGTGTGCATGTTAGGGCATATTTAATTAATAATAAAAATACGCTCGACACACTATCCTCAAATTCAACTTTTCCTTCATATATCGCGTATAGCTATGGTGAGGAAATAACTGATTTTGAGAATCAACTCATCGTTCAAGATCAGAAGATTTATATAATGCCAGCAAGGGGCAGTATTTTGGTACGCGACTTTAAAGCAAAAAGGATAGTGACTGACGATCATAATATAAGGGGTGTATTCCGGTATTCAGTACCTCCGGAAAATACTGCAACTGACTATTGGCTGGTCTCGAACCCCGTTTTAGTAAAAAAGTACTCGAACTAAACTTAGTAGGATTTGGTGCATCACTGATGTCAATATGAATGATAATGGGTAACAATACTTTTTATTTGTGTAGGTGAAGCTAATTACGATTCTGAACGTGGGTGATAGCGGACTCCTATTCTAGTCAGCAAAAATAGAAATTAAAGCTTGGTAGGATTTGGAGCATCACTAAAGACAAACTCCAACTAGGGGCTTTCCTGTAAGGTTGAATCGTAGTAGAGAGAAAATCACTAACTGAGCAACTTACACTATTTAATGCTCATTGGGTTGATATCCCACTCCCTCTTTTATATTTACTTTTTTGTAAGGACTTTGTTTGGGAAAGGTCTTAAGTATTGGATGGATACGTAAACTAATAGGGGAGAGTAGCATGTCAGAAATACAAATCGTCTTAATTGCATTAATTGTTCTTTTATCCTTAGCGATTATCTTAATAATCAATCTCTCCGGGCAACTTAAAAAAAGAAACAAGGAAATTGAGAAAAACCTATCTGATTTAGAGAGATTTCAACCAATATTAGATATTGAAGCAGAGGTTGAAAGAATAAGAAGAGAGCTGGATCAGGAATTATCTATAAGAAAAAATGAGATTGAAACAACACAGGAAATCCTCGATGAAATTAAATCTAAATATCAGGAAAGACGCGAAGTCCTAAAAAGGCTTACTGAACAGATTTCACTGTACAGAGATGAACTAGAATTCATTGATTTTGGTATCTATCACCCAATATTCAATTTTGATGACTCTGAAAAATATAAACAGGCAATCAAGGACAACCTTACTAAGCAGAAGCAATTGATCAAAGACAAGAGGGCTGCGGTATGCAATGTTCCCTGGACAGTTGATGGTAGTAAGAAGAAAGGAGAGGTCATGACCAATCGAGGTATAAGGCTTACTCTAAGAGCATTTAATGGTGAATGTGACGCTTTAATTGCAAAAGTGAAATGGAATAATGTAAATAAAATAGAAGAGCGTATCCGAAAGGCAGAACAAGTCTTAGAGAAACTAAATGCGTCCAATAAAATTTATATTAAAGAAGACTATCTAAATCTAAAAATCGAGCAGCTTCATTTAACTTATGAGCTGGAAGCAAAGAAGCAACAAGAGAAAGAAGAACAAAGGCAGATCAGAGAGCAAATGCGTGAGGAAGAAATTGCTCGTAGAGAAATAGAGAAAGCTAAATTAGAAGCAGAAAAAGAGGAAGCCAGGTATCGAAAAGCGTTGGAAAAAGCTCAGAAAGATGTAGAGAAGGCAACAGGAGATAAGCTCAATAAACTGACCGATCAGATTGCTCAATTACAAGAACAGTTAAGAAATGCTCAAACTGAAAAAGAGCGAGCAATATCCAGAGCTCAGATTACCAAATCTGGTCACGTTTATGTTATATCCAATCTAGGTTCGTTTGGTGAGAAGGTTTATAAGATTGGTATGACTAGAAGATTAGACCCAATGGATAGAGTAAAAGAGCTTGGAGATGCATCCGTACCATTTAGATTTGATGTTCATGCTATCATCTATTCTGATAATGCTCCGGAACTAGAGAGTAAGCTCCACAAAGCTTTTGATAGTAAAAGAGTAAACATGATCAACAATCGTAAAGAGTTTTTTAAGGTTAGCCTTGACGAAATTCAATCTGTAGTGACTGACTCTTTAGATGGCGAGATAGAACTTACTAAAGTTGCCGAAGCAAAAGAGTACCGGGAAACACTTGCTTTATTAGAAGAATTAGAAAATAAAATTCATGATGCAGAAGAGTTAATAGAAAACTCTTTTCCTGAAGATCTTTTTGATGATTAGTCACGATTAAGTCCGGAGAAAAGTCGCTAACCGCACGATTTACACCGTTTACTACTCAACAGATTTCACTGTACAGAGATGAACCAGAATTCATTGACTTTGGTATTTATCATCCAATATTCAATTTTGATAACTCCGAGAAACATAAACAATCAATCAAGTATAACTTTGCTAAGCAGAAGCAATTGACCGAAAATAAAGAACCAGCCCCTCGCTTATAACAGGCCTTGTTATTTAAAAGAGAGAGAAGTTACCGGAAAGATAATAACGTGATCTTCAACTTCTATTCTTAGCAATTTGCCTACAGATATTAGCTTTTTCGTCAAATTTTTAGCTGCCTTTTAATCCGACAAGAGTTTATGCTTCGGCTCACCCAGGGAATCAGGGTAAGCTCTATGTTCCTCCTTGACCCCGGGTTACACTTGCTCATTCTCACCTGGTAAGCCGGAAATCAAATTTCTTTTATTTTTAAAAAGAAAGTAAAGAGTTATACCCCATATCTCACAAAAAGTAAAGTTTTCAACTTTGTTAAACATGTCGGAAATATAAATGCATTTTGTCGGATTTGTAATATCCTTCACGCTCCATTTTTTGGTATGGTTATGTATATAAAAAGCATCAAGGGAGGCTCACATTTTTCTATGGCAAAAAAGAAAAATACGATCCCATAAAAATGAGTTACGAAGATGGAAAATAAAAATATAGTACTGCTTCTGTTCCTTATTGTGTTTATGACGGATGCCCAGGCGCAGAAAAAGCCTTTTATTACTCCCCAGGAATATATTTATTCTATTACCAGTAGTAATAACTTCAAGGAGTATTTTGCAGATTGGTCAGTCCATAACACAGCTAATTTTGATTATATCTTAACTGAAAAATATGAAGGAGTATTAGAAGAAACAGGGAATTATAACTCCACCCGTACTGATTCATTAGTTCTTGATTTGCCACGTCTTATTGGAGATGATGATCGATCAGGCTATGAACATGCAATTGCGGTAAATGTCTATGAAGATGCTCAGAATGAAGTGCATAAGTACACAGGCTTGAAAGGCAAAAAAATAACGGTAGATTTTGTCGAGTCATCTTCAGCCAAAAACTTTACACTTTCACTCAAATTTATTCCCGCTACCCTCGAACAGAGTAATATCCTTGTTGGAACGCAGAATTTTAACATCAAACAACAACTGGATAAAATTGTTTTTCAAGTAGGCAGTACTACTAACTATCTAGACCTAAATACATCTTTGAGCACGATATCGTGTAATCATCTTGCCATTACATTCGGTTCAGACAATGTTGAACTTTATTTGAATGGAAATTGGGTCACATTATCGCGTCCCGATAATGTGTCAGACTCGAAAAACGATATTGAATTTGGACCATACAATGGACGTGCATGGGAAATAAAAATTTTAAACAAACCATTAGACCAAAATGAAGTCGAGCAAATGAGTCAGCGCTGTGTATATTCAGTTGAAGATACCGCTCCTCCGATTGATACAGATACTCTTTATGTTAGTGAAGATGAAACATATACGTACACAATCGGTCCATATCCACTCTGCGCTACGTATATTTGCCTATGGCCAAAGCAACGACTTGATGGCCAAATAGTTGATGACCTTACAGAAGATAAATTTCGATATTACTTAACGCAGACGGAACGTGCTTTTGAGTTTTATGGCATATGGGCAGGGATGCATGATCATAACGACTGGTACGGTTTTTTAGAGACGCGTTTTGGGCGCGATTTGCCTATGTTTGAAGAGGATCTTTCCCTTTTTGTCCGCGACAATACTTTTTCTAACCCACATCACAGGGAAGATGGGGTAACAAACTTTTGGTGGCACGAATTTTTTCATTCCTATCAGGAAGATGTAAGACTTGCGACCGGTAAACGTGAACCGAAATGGGTTTTAGAAGCAACAGCAAGCTGGGGAGCAGATTTTGTATATCCAGGTGTGCATCATGATCTTTTAGGGTACTATACCTATTTTCCTCATCTTCCTCTTTATACAATACAGGTATCTCCAGTAGATGACTATTATGGATGGGAGTTTAAAGGTGGTCATCAGTATGGGGCGGGTATTTTTTTTAGTTACATTACCAGTTTCATTTCAGATTCTTTTTTTTTAGGAAGGCTATTCAATGAAGATGATGCAGACAGGCAAGCTTTGGAAGTCATTAAAGACCTGCTTGCAGAGGATGGGCATGATCTTAAAGAGGTATTCGGAGATTTTGCTATGCGCACTACTGTTTGGGATTATGAAAATGGATATGGTTCCTGGTACAGGGAATCTGAACTGCTTTCATATAATCGAATGATGAACGATAAGCCTGAGGCAGAGTCCTTTAATAATAAATTTACCATTGATACAACCATTACTTCACTGGTAAATAGTAATGATTGGACAACCATTCCTGAAAAACTGGTTCCTGGTTCGTGGGCTTTTAACGCGTATAAACTCACTGATACTGAAGAGGATAGTTATACGATTACATTTAAAGGCGAAAATACGAATCCTAATAGTACTGCTTTTGAAGCCAGAATAGCTGTAAAGCGGGATGCTGACACCTATATCTACTATTCGATACCTATTTCTAAATCGGTGGCTTTTGGAGAGCAAGAAGCTTCATTAACGGTTGCAACTCAAGCAGGAGATGAGATCTATGTGGTTGTTGCCACTGCTCCTGATGTATATTCGGGGTTTGAAGAGCATTATCGCTACAAATTTAAAATCTCTAGTGAACTGGATTACAAATACAAGTTATTCCTGCTTGCTGGCCAATCGAATATGGAAGGTCATGCCACAGAAAAGCAACTGCGAACTATACTTTGTGGGAGAGGTCTCATTTCCGAAGCTGAACTCCTCAACCATGGTACAGAGGATAACTTCCGTAGTTGCTACGGTGAACTTGATAATCAGGAAGATCGGCTTTTCCACATTATTACTGACTTTTATAGAAACCCGGAAGGCGAATTGGATGTTGATTATAATTCGGTCAAAGCTCGTTTGGAAGCCCGGATCATTGACCAGAACAAGTGGATGGACAATCGGTTAATCAACCCTAATGATTTCGCTAATGTCATGCAATTTCAATATAGAAGTCAAGGTGGAGAAAGATTGGGGCCATTTCTAAAGTCCGGGAAATTGATTGCTGATTTTGGTTTTAGTGAAGCCCATTTCGGCCCTGAATTAACCTTAGGCCATTATTTAACCCAGGAATTATCTGATAATACAATTTTACTGAAAGTGGTGGAAGGTGGCACCGACTTACATGTACGGTGGAGAAGCCCGAGTATGGAAGCGCGGCTGGGCATAGGAGATGAGCCAAGTAATTATCCTCTCCTGAAGGAACACCTTTCAGAGGTATTGGAAAACCCAGTTGAATACATACAGGATTATAATGGAGGAGAAATCGAGTTAACTGGGTTTTTCTGGTTCCAGGGATTTAATGATGCCATAAATGAAGAATATGCGCCTGAGTACGAGCAAAATTTGCTGGACTTCATACAGGATTTGCGAGAGGATCTTAATCGACCAGATCTTCCTGTAGTTATCGGCAAGACCAATAATGATGGTAAACCTTATGGGGTTATGGTGCAGCAAGCGCAGGAGTATGTTGCCAATAATGTGGGTAATGCCCGATCAGTAACTACCAATGATCTTTCGAGTTACTTCCATTTTGATTCAGGTTCGCACTTGATTATAGGGCAACGAATGGGTGAGCAAATGATCAATATCTTAATAGATAATATCGATACTCCGACGAGCACTGAAAGCACTGGGGTAGGGCGGCCTACCGAAGTAGCGTTGGCGCAAAACTATCCGAACCCCTTCAATCCGGTCACAACTATAAACTACCAGATCAACGTGCAAACCCGTGTCCGGTTGGAGGTGTTCGATATAATGGGGCGTAGCGTAGCCAGCCTGGTGAACCGGGAATCCCAGTTTCCGGGAACTTATACTGTACATTTTGACGCCTCGGGCCTGACCAGCGGGGTGTATGTATACCGCCTGCAAGTCGGGACTATGGTGTTCACCCGCAAGATGACGCTGATTAAGTAGTTTTTATATTCAATTAATTAAATTCTAAAATCTAATTGTCAATCTTAGCTTTGGTCTGTTGTTGGCCTAAAATGCGTCTCAGATGATACCCCCAATTCTCCAATGCGTTCTTTTTCTCAACCTTATAATTATGCCGGTCATAAATTGAAGTAATCTTATTGTCTCCATCGAGCCCTTTATGATTTAAGGTTTTTCCTAAGCCCGTATTCGGTCTATACAACTGGAGTGAAGAGAAGAAGGCTGCAATTAACAGTATGGATAAAAGATTCGGCGGTTGTGAAGAATTGAAATATGCCGCCGACTTTTCCCTGGAACAGGGACGAAATAGCAGTGCAACAATTTAGGGTAATCCAATTTTGGACCGTTCTGTTTCCGGATGGTTACACCTCTGCGTTGTAAAAGCGAATTTTGTCGGAAATATGCATGCATTTGCCGGATTAATAATATCTATATAGCTCTATTTCTGTTTAAACTAGCCACACAAATTACGCATCAACATAGGGTTTGTGATGAACTCTATGTTTTTTAAAAAATCTGGGTTATCAATAATGTTTGCGAAGACAAGCAGCCCGAAAGGCTGCAAAATTAATGCTTTCAAATAAATGAAAGTTACGTCGTATTACCAATCTCCTATTCCAAATATACCCTCAATAAACCTTTACCAACTGGAGTTGACACTCCAGTTGGTATTTTTTTAATAAGTATAAATGGGTTTAACTAGGTTTTTATAGCGGGTTCATAACCGGCCTGGGTATGAAGGCAACATTTCGGGTATTTGATGGATTGGACAATTTTTTTACAAAATAGCGGATATTGACACGAGTATGTCGGTTTTATGATAGCTATGATATTCAATTTTTGGTTAGCCTTAAAAATCATATGCGTTTGGTAGTAATAATTCTGACATATGATGTGACCAATCTGAAGTAGTATGAAAATTACTTCAGTTTTTAAAAGAAAATTCTGGTGATTCTGATTTTATACCAGAGAGTGTGGCCAGCGCACTTTTCAAAGTGTTAAGGTACTGGAAAGCAGGTATAAGTTTTACTCCTACTGCGTATTTCATTAATAATGGACAAAATTTTTCAGCTGCTGATAACAACATGTTTAAGAACACGATTTAAAATGGCTTGTAATACACACAGTTATATCCTCATTTATATATAGGGTTGACATTTATTTTTTATGGGATTTGTGCATACTCATACCCGAAAGTGCTTAAACTGCGGATGTGAGCAAGTTGATAAGTATTGCTTGAGTTGTGGGCAAAAATGCCAACCAACAAAATTGCCACTGCGTGTATTTGCCGAAGATTTTGTTACTGCGCTGTTAAGTATAGACAGCCGCTGGTATAAAACGGTTACAGGCTTATTTGTTAAACCGGGAAAAGTTACATTTGATTATATAGAGGGAAGAAGAGTGTGTTATCTGTCCCCGGTTAGGACCTATCTTTCTGTAAGTATCGTGTATTTTATTGTTGTGCGGCTGGTACAAAGCAGCCAGGTTTTTTTAATTGATTTTTCCCCGAATGAAGGTACTACGGCACAAGTAGCAGTGATTGTTAAGTATGCGTTGTTCTTTTTTGTTCCCATTTTTGGAGGGATTGTTCAATTGTTTCATAGAAAGCGCAAAGCATATTATGTAGAATATCTCATATTTGCGTTGCACATCCATTCGGTATGGTTGGTACTGTTAATTGTTAAAGACCTGGCAACATGGTTGGGCAGCACCTTGCCAACGGGCTGGATCTACCATATTACCTTTGCAGTAACTGCGCTAGCTCAATTTGCAATGTTTATGTACCTCGTTATCTATTTAAAAAATACGTTTATGCAAAAATGGGTTAGCTCCATTAGTAAAGCACTTGGGGTGGTAGCGCTATATATGCTTTGCTTAGTAATAGGTACCGTTTCTTATTTATTCATTTTTTATGAATAAAGGGTAACGGCCGGGAGCCACATCCCGGTCAATCACATCACCCTGGTCAAGTAAACAAATAGCCATCCCTACAACCTGCCCTTTAGGGCGAGCGGGGGCTCGCCCAAAATGTCGTAAATATCAATACTTGTCGGATTTGTAATAAATAGTTGCCGGTAATCTACATGATATTTGCCGGGTTTGTAATAACGGTGTCATTTCATTTCTAAGTACCATAGATAATAAACTTTTACTGTCCATGCAGTACATCACCCTCCCTTTGTTAGAGAGGATTTTTAAACAAGCCATTAATCTAAATTCAAGAGTCATGAAAACTAAGTTACTTTGCCTGGTAGTTGTTGCACTTGCGCTAAGTACAATGAGTGTCCATGCCCAGGAACGCCCTTTTATCACTACCTGGGAGACCAAAACTGACGAAGAGCGAATTCGTATCCCGCTAAACTCGGAATTTCCCTACAATTTCCAGTACACCTGGAAAGATTCAGGGGGAGAGGAGGTGGAAGACGGGAGCGGCACCCACACCTCATCCGACGGGGCATTTACTACCCAATTACCCACCTCCGGCATCTACACCTTAGAGATTACGGGTAATTTTCCTCATTTTTTCGGATATCCGAAAGGAAAGCTGGTGGATGTGAACCAGTGGGGAGATATAGCCTGGGGCAGCATGAAACAAAGCTTTGAGAATTGGGGTGGCACGAACTTTACCGCCCCCGATGTGCCGGACCTGGCCCAGGTAAAAGATATGTCACTGATGTTTGAGGGTGCGAGTTCCTTCAACGGGGACCTGAGCAAATGGAATGTGAGCAACGTGACAAATATGGTGAGGATGTTTACGGATGCGGTATCCTTCAACGGGGACCTGAACAAATGGGATGTAAGCAACGTGACAACTATGTTCGGCATGTTCGCTACTGCGAGTTCCTTCAACCAGGACCTGAACAGTTGGAATGTAAGCAACGTGACGAATATGTCGTTCATGTTTGCTGATACCGATATCTTCAATGGGAATCTTTCGGGCTGGAATACCGGCAACGTGGAGGATATGTCTTCCATGTTTGAGAGTACGGCTTCCTTCAACGGGGATGTGAGTACCTGGGATGTGAGCAAGGTGACAAGTATGCAGAACATGTTCCGGAATGCGGCTTCCTTCAACCAGGACCTGAGCAGTTGGAAGGTAGGCAACGTGACGGATATGCGGGACATGTTTGATGGCGCCGTTTCCTTCAATGGGAATCTTTCGGGCTGGAATACCGGCAAGGTGACGGATATGTCTTTCATGTTCAATGGGGCCGATTCCTTCGAAGGTATAGGCCTGAGCAGTTGGGATGTAGGCAACGTGAAATTTATGTTTAGTATGTTCGCTCGTGCGAGTTCCTTCAACCAGGATCTGAGCAGTTGGAACGTGGAGAACGTAGAGGTTATGGCGGGTATGTTCGCTGGCGCCAGTTCCTTCAACCAAGGCCTGAGCAGTTGGAATGTAAGCAACGTGACGGATATGGGGGGGATGTTTCAGGATGCGGTATCCTTCAACGGGGATGTGAGCACCTGGGATGTAAGCCAGGCGCAGAATTTAAGCGCCATGTTCAGGAATGCGGTTTCTTTCAACAGAGACCTCTCAAGCTGGAATACCGCCCTGGTGGAGGATATGCGGGAGATGTTCTTTGGCGCCACCGCTTTCAACGGGGACCTGAGCAAGTGGGAGGTAAACAACGTGAGGACTATGCAGGACATGTTCAACGGTTCGGGGCTTTCCGCTGAGAACTACGACCGCCTCCTGGCCGGCTGGGCAGCACAGGAGGTGCGAAACCAAGTGAAATTGGGTGCGAGCGGGATCCACTACTGTGAGGGGGAGGCTGGCCGACTCACCCTGAAGGACGATCATCAATGGGACATTAATGATGCGGGCAGGCTATGTTCCGACCTTTTTATTACCGCCTGGCAGGCGACGGCCGGCAGCAAGGAGATCCGCATTCGGTTAAACCAGAACCTTGACTACAACTTCGAGTATGCCTGGAGAAATGAGGCCAAGGAAGAGATCCAGGACCTGAAAGGTTCCCACACCTCATCCGACGGGGACTTCATTATCGAATTGCCCACCCCCGGTACCTACACCTTAGAGATTACGGGTAGCTTCCCCCATCTTATTGGATACCCGAAGGCCAAGCTGGTGGATGTAATCCAGTGGGGCGAGATTGCCTGGGGCAGCATGAAAGAAAGCTTTAAGAACTGGGGTGGCACGAAGTTTAGCGCCACCGACGTGCCGGACCTGGCCCAGGTGACGGATATGGGGCGCATGTTTTTTAATGCCACCGCCTTCAACGGGGACCTGAGTAATTGGGATGTGGGTAATGTGGAGAATATGCGTTTTATGTTTGAAGGCGCGAGTTCCTTCAACGGGGATGTGAGCACCTGGAATGTAAGTAAGGTGACGGATATGAGCTTTATGTTCTCTCGTGCGGTTTCCTTCAACGGGGATCTGAGCAAGTGGGATGTAAATAAGGTTACGGATATGTCTTTAATGTTCTCTGGTGCGGCTTCCTTCAACGGGGATGTGAGCACCTGGAATGTAAGTAAGGTTACGAATATGCAGCAGATGTTCTCTGGTGCGAGTTCCTTCAACAGCGATCTGAACGAATGGGATGTGAGCAAGGTGACGAATATGTTCCGTATGTTCGATGGTGCGAGTTCCTTCAACAGCGACCTGAACGAATGGGATGTGAGTAAGGTGACGAATATGGAGAAGATGTTCCAGGGTGCGGCTTCTTTCAACGGGAATGTGAGCACCTGGGATGTAAGCAACATGGGTGTGAGCAATAGGAAGGACGTTGGAAGCAGGAATGTGAGGAAGAAGACGGAAAAAGGTCGAATGTCACATATGTTCGCTGGTGCGGTTGCCTTCAACAGGGATCTGAGCAAGTGGGATGTAAGCAGCTTGTCTGGGACGGATATGCTGTCCATGTTCCAGGGAGCGGCTGCCTTCAACAGCGACCTGAGCACCTGGGATGTAAGCGGCTTAACTCATATGAACAGTATGTTCGAGGGTGCGGTTTCCTTCAACCAGGATCTGAGTACCTGGGATGTGAGTACTGTGGGGAATATGTCAAATGTATTTGATAGTTCGGGGCTTTCCCGCCAAAACTACGACCGTATCCTGACCAGCTGGGCAGCACAGGAGGTGCGCAGAGGGATATTATTTGGTGCAGACGGGGTTCACTTCTGCAACGGGGAGGATGCGCGTGATATCCTGATCGATACTCATAAATGGAGGATCACCGATGCAGGCAAGCAATGCCCTACAGATGCCACCGATATCATCACCTTTGTACTGGAGGGACAGGTTGGCCCGGCGGCGATTAACGATGCGGCCCATACGGTGGCTATCGAGGTACTGCGCGGCACCAACCTGGCCGCCCTGGCACCCGCCATCACCCTGCCCACGGGTGCAACGAGCTCGCCGGCCAGCGGGGAGGTTGTGGACTTTACCAATCCTGTAACCTACACCGTAACGGCGCAGGACGGGAGCACCACCCAGGAGTGGACGGTGGTAGTGGGCAGGCCCTTCATTACTGCCTGGCAAACGACGGCCAGTAACGAGGAGATCCGCATCCGGCTAAACAAAGATTTAACCTACAACTTCCTGTATGCCTGGAAAGATTCAGCGGGAGCGGTGGTAAAGAGCGGTACCCACACCTCATCCGACGGGCCATTTACTACCCAATTGCCCGATTCAGGGAGGTATAGCTTAGAGATTTCGGGCAGCTTTCCTCATTTTACCGGGTACCCGAAGGCCCGGCTGCTGGATGTGGCCCAGTGGGGGGATATTGCCTGGGACAGCATGAAGGACAGCTTTAAGAATTGGGGGGGTACCACCTTCAGCGCCACCGATGTGCCGGACTTGGCCAAGGTGACGGATATGAGCGGGATGTTTCAGGATGCGAATTTCTTCATCGGGGATGTGAGCGGGTGGAATGTGAGAAACGTGACGACGATGGCGAACATGTTTTCTGGCGCCGAAACATTTAGCGGGAACCTTTCTGACTGGAAGGTGGGTAACGTGAACAATATGGCGAGGATGTTCCGGAATGCCCGTAATTTCAACGGGGATGTGAGCGGGTGGAGTGTTTCCAGCGTAAACACTATGAATGCAATGTTCGACGGTTCGGGGCTTTCCACTGAGAACTACGACCGCCTCCTGGCCGGCTGGGAAGCACAGAAGGTGCGAAGCCGTGTGAAATTGGGTGCAGAGGGGATCAAATTCTGTAACGGGGAAGCCGCGCGTGACATCCTGATCAATGTGCATGAGTGGGTGATTACCGATGCGGGCAGGGAATGCCCTGAAGGTGCGGGTACTACCGACATCATTACCTTTGTACTGGACGAACAGGCTGGCCCGGCGGTGATCAACGATGCGGCCCGTACGGTGGATATTGCGGTGGTATCCGGCACCAACCTGGCCGCCCTGGCGCCCACGATTACTTTGTCTCGGGGGGCAACAAGCTCACCGGCCAGCGGGCAGGTCGTGGACTTTACCAGCCCTGTGACCTATACCGTGACGGCGCAGGACGGGAACACCACCCAGGAGTGGACGGTGACGGTGCGCAGACCCTTCATTACTGCCTGGCAGACCGAAGCCGCCAGTGAACAGATCCGTATCCCGTTAAACCCGAATTTAACCTACAGCTTCCGGTATGCCTGGAAAGATTTAACGGGTACGGTGGTAAAGAAGGGTTCCCACACCTCATCCGACGGGGCATTCACTACCCAATTACCCATCTCCGGCACCTACGCGTTGGAGATTACGGGTGATTTTCCTCATTTTTTCGGGTACCCGAAGACCCAGCTGCTGGATGTGAACCAGTGGGGGGATATAGCCTGGGGCAGCATGAAGGACAGTTTTTTCGGTTGGCCAGGTGAGAAGTTCAGTGCTACCGATGTGCCGGACCTGGCCCGGGTGACGGATATGCGCGGGATGTTTCAGAATGCCGGGTCCTTCAATGGGGATTTGAGCACATGGGAGGTAAGCAACGTGAAGACGATGGCGAACATGTTCCGGGGTGCGGCTTCCTTCAACGGGGACCTGAGCGACTGGGAGGTAAGTAAGGTGGAGCAGATGACGGGCATGTTTTTGAATGCCAAGTCCTTCAAAGGCAAAGGACTTTCGGGCTGGAATACCGCCAATGTGAGGAATATGTCTTTCATGTTCTTTAGTGCGGCTTCCTTCAACGGGGATATTTCAGGCTGGGAGGTAAGCAAGGTGCAGATTATGGCGAACATGTTTGAGGATGCCCGGTCCTTTAACAGGGACCTGAGCAAGTGGGAGATAAGCCAGGTCAAGAATATGGAGCGTATGTTCGACGGTTCGGGGCTTTCGCGGCAGAACTACGACCGCCTCCTGGTGGGCTGGGCAGCACAACCGGTGCTGCAGAAGAATGTGAAATTGGGTGCGAAGGGGATCAACTTCTGCAATGGGGCCGATGCCCACCGCACCTTGAGGAAGGATTATAACTGGGCGATCGACGATGCGGGCGAGCAATGCCCTACAGATGCCACCGATATCATCGCCTTTACCCTGGAGGGACAGGCTGGTCCGGCGGTAATCAATGATGCGGCCCATACGGTGGATATCGCAGTGGTATCCGGCACTGACCTGGCGGCCCTGGCACCCGAGATCACCCTGTCTTCGGGGGCAACAAGCTCGCCGGCCAGCGGGCAGGTTGTGGACTTTACCGGGCCTGTGATTTACACCGTGACCGCGCAGAATGGGACTACCACCCAGGAGTGGACGGTGACGGTATCTTCCCGGGAGGTGTTCACCCAAACGCTTGACGGAAACGAAGGCTGGCGCACCCTGAGCGCCCCGGCCAGCGGCCGGCTTTTTAAGCAGCTGCTGGCAGGGTTCTGGACCCAGGGCTTCGCCGGGGCTTCCACGCCCAACGGGCAGCCCAACCTGTACCACTGGGACATCGACGCCCAGGACTGGGCCCCCTTCACCGATCTTGCCACCGACAGCCTGCCTGCCGGCCACGGCTTCCTGTTCTTTGTGTATTCCGACGATAATTTTGACAGGGTCCCGGAGGGCTTCCCCAAAACCCTGCAGCTAGACAATAGTGCGGTGGTCTTTAACTCCGGGGAGATCACCCCGGTGTCGGGGCTGGATGACAAGGCCTTCTTCTTTGCGGGCAATCCCTACGGGTATCCCATCGACTGGGAGGCGCTCACCCGCAACGGGCTCTCTGAAACCGTATATGTGCATGGCAACGAGGGCTGGAAAAGCTGGAATGGCAGCGTAGGTAACCTTAACGATGGAGAAATAGCGGCTTTCCAGGGGTTCTTTGTGCAGGGCCTCGGTGGAAACGGCGAGCTTACGATTGAGTTGGAGGATACTGTTTCAACCACGGTGGACCTTGAAAAAGCAGTAGACGTTCCTGCGAAACCGCTAAAGATAACGGCCAAAGCCGGAGAACTGACCGCCGATGCCTGGCTGAGTTTCCAGCCGGGCGGTCAGCTGGGCCGGGATAGCTACGACGGGCTGGCCCTGGCGTCGCTGGACACCACCTTCCTGCGGCTGGCCACTATCCTGGATAGCGGGCAGGCCCTGGCCATCAATGCCCTGCCGGCGGATCAGAGTGAGCCGCTGGTCTTCCCGCTGGAACTCTCTGGTAGAGCAGAAGAAAAGAAGGCCACCCTTAGTTTCGAGGGGGTGGAAGCCTTTGAGGAGTGGAGGATGGTGGTTTTGGATACACAGAGCGAAATGGAATACCCGGTGGCAGAAGGCTTGGTATTGGAGGTAGATACGATCCGTATCAAAAAAAGTGGCTTTACGGGGACGGTTACCCCGGCAGAGGTGCGTTATCGGCTGATTCTTGAGCCGTTAAGGACAGGCACAGAGCAGGGGATATCCGGGGTTCCCGAGCGTGTTGAATTGCAGCAGAACTACCCGAACCCGTTCAACCCGGCTACGGTAATCAGCTACGGGGTGCCGCAGGCAGGTCCTGTGCGCCTGGAAGTGTTCGACTTGGTGGGCCGGAAAGTGGCCACCCTCTTAGAGCGGGAGTCTCAGGGGCCTGGAAGGTATGAAGTTCGTTTTGATGCTTCGACGCTGGCCAGCGGGGTGTACATCTACCGCCTGCAGGTTGGCAGTTCTGTCCTTACCCGGAAGATGACCCTGATTAAATAATTGTGAGGTAATGAGGGAGGAGACAGAGTCCGCCTGCTGGCAGATAAAGAGCTCCTTTCTTACCTCTTCTATCCTTTATCTCAAATCAAAAGAAATGATGAAACCAACACTATTACTGTTCATTGCACTTACAATAATTATACTGGCAACGGCCATGGCTTACGGTCAACCCGGGTTTCCGAACGACCACCCAACCCAGGCTCCTATTGACGGAGGTCTGGGGATATTAGCGGCGGCGGGCGGCGCGTATGCCCTGAAAAAACTGCGGGACCGAAGAAGGCAGGGTGGCCCGGAAGAATCTATGGATTAAGGGGCGGGGATTCCCGCTACTTACCCAGGCCCGTCCAGGTTTGGCCCGGCGGGGCTTGTTGACGTGGTGACTGGCTCCGCACCGTATGGGGTTGTTTTAGCTGTGAAGTCGGGAAAATACACGTATTTACCGGATTATTACTAACACTGTCACAGGCAGAACTGCTATTTTTCCTGCCGGTCAATCAACGAACGAGCATTAAAAGCTCTTTTTTTTAATTCAATGAAGTCACATGAGAACCTCTCCTATTTTGAAAGCACTTGTACTGTTTTGTGTGTGTGTGTTGCCCATGGGGCAGCTAAGTATGGCCCAACAGGTAGGCGATACTTTTAGCAATAGGTCTTTCACCTACGAAATAACGGCTGCAGCCCCCAATTCCAATACCGTCAAGATCATCGACAGCCCCGGTGCCAGTGGGGATATTGTTATTCCGGCTCAGGTTACCTTCCAAACGGTGGAATACAGCGTTACTGAGATAGGATTTGAAGCTTTAAGGAATAACCAGCTTACCAGTGTTGTGATCCCCAATAGCATTACTGTGATAGGAGCGCGGGCTTTTAGGGACAACCTGCTTACCAGCGTTGTTATCCCCAAAAGCGTTACTGTGATAGGAATTGACGCTTTTAGGAGTAACCAGCTTACCAGTGTTGTTATCCCCAATAGCATTACTGTGATAGGAACGCGGGCTTTTAGGGGCAACCAGCTTACCAGTGTTGTGATCCCCAATAGCGTTACTGAGATAGGAAATAATGTTTTTAGGGACAACCAGCTTACTAGTGTTGTGATCCCCAATAGCGTTACTGAGATAGGAATTGAAGCTTTTAGGAATAACCAGCTTACCAGTGTTGTGATCCCCAATAGCGTTACTGAGATAGGAACGCGGGCTTTTAATAAAAACCTGCTTACCAGTGTTGTTATCTCCAATGGTGTTACTGTGATAGGTGTTGCAGCTTTTAATGAAAACCAGCTTACCAGTGTTGTGATCCCCAATAGCGTTACTGAGATAAAAAATAATGCTTTTTTTAATAATCCACTCACGCGTGTGGCCTCCGAAGGGCGTGTCCCGGCAGCCATTAGTAGTGGTGGAAACGATAGTTTTGGTGGCAATCGAAGCGTGATTGATCTGTTCATTCCTTCCGGAACACAACAAGCGTACGAAAAAGAAGGCTGGACGGGTTTTAAATCGGTGTCCGAGACTGCTATCCCGCAGGGGTTTCAACTGGATGGCCCGCAAGACTGGGTGCTGTTATCCAGCCCCACGGTTGGCGATACCTACGCCGACCTGCTGGCCCCGCTGTGGACCCAGGGCATGGCCGGGGCCGATGCCCCGGATGCTGAGGAACCCAACGTATATGTGTTTAACACCGGCAGCGATGCCTTCCAGGTGCCGGGCAGCCTGGGCGAGCCCATGATCCCCGGGCAGGGCATTGCAGTGTATGTATTCAGCGATGATGATCCCCTGGTTCCAGGGGATGACGGCTTTCCTAAAACCCTGGGCCTGGAGCTTACCGGTGCCCTGAATACAGGGGATGTATCCCCGCCGCTCAACCAGGGCACAAGCGGGGGTGAGGCCTTTACCCTGGTGGGCAACCCATATAATGCTCCTATCGACTGGGATGAGCTATCCAAAACCGATCTTACGAATGTCGTGTATGTGTACGATCCCTCGATCCCGGGCTACAAGTCGTGGAACGGGGTAGGCGGGGATCTTACCGATGGGCATATCCCATCCTTTACAGGCTTCTGGGTAGAAAATGACCCGGCAGCGGGAAACCCGTTCCTGACGATAAAAGAAGAAGCTATTGTCTCTGGTGCCGATAAGGTTAAGTTAAGGCCGCTGTCATTCAGCATAGCCGCCGAGATGAACGGGTTGCACAGTACAACCTGGCTTACTTTTGGCGAAGATGGCCAGGTGGGCAGAGACGGGCGGGATGCCCGCAGCCTTGCCCCGCTGGACGCGGTAAGCTGGCTGAACCTGGCGGCGGGTATGCAAGGAGAACTGTTTGACATTATGCACCTGCCGGCCGGCTTTGAAGAGGAGCTGCGCATCCCGCTGCACCTTACGGGCTACACGGCAGGGAAGGATTCCCTGGTGGGGCAGGGCACGCTGAGCTGGCCGAAGTTGAGGAACATCCCGGAAGAATGGGGACTTACCTTAACGGACCTGCAAACCGGTGCGGTGGTAGACTTAAGGAGCCAGGAAGCCTACAGGTTTGAGCTGACCGGGCAAGGCAAGGCAAAGGCGCAGGCAGGGAACAGTGCGTTAAGCCCGGTGCACCCTTTCAGGCAGAACCTGGTCTCTGAAGCTCGTTTTATCCTTACGATAAGCACCCTTACGGTAAGCACCGAAGAGTCCCCGGGGGGCGTACCCACCCAGGTGGAGCTGGAACAAAACTACCCGAACCCGTTCAACCCGGCCACGGTAATCAGCTACGCGGTGCCGCAGGCAGGCCCGGTAAGGCTGGAAGTATTCGACCTGGTGGGCCGGAAAGTGGCCACCCTCTTAGACCGGGAGTCCCAGGTGCCTGGCAGGTATGAAGTACGTTTTGATGCTTCGGCGCTGGCCAGCGGGGTGTACATCTACCGCTTGCAGGCCGGAAGCCACATCCTGGTCAAACGCATGACCCTGATCAAGTAAACAAAACAAATAGCCATCCCTGTAGTACCCTTTTTGGGCCAGGGATGGCCGCAGGGTGAGAGGATGATGCGTCTATGGGTGTGTCGTATAAATTATTGTACTCTATATAACGTGAGTTCGAGAAAAGAAACGTTCGGTAGGGCACTTGGACAGGCTTTTTCGTCGTTTCTGCCTGTTCGCTCTCTTAGCTTACGCAATATAATCATTCTATCGACCCCGTACGGAGGACAGGCTCGTTGTTATAACTATATTAAGATCAAAGAGTTCCCCTCTAGGGAGGGAACAGGGGTGGGTTAAGAACCATTTAAGGTTTATGATGCAAACGATACTTAACGTGAGTTCGAGATAACCCCAGCCAGCTTGAACCAGATGAGCTGGGAAATTCATAGAAATGTGTCCCACGATAGGTTAGCTGTGAGGATTCTTCTCCGCCAACTGGCGGATCTGGATGACGGCAGGGTAAGCAAGCTGGTAGCCGGGACCTGTACGTACCACGCTTATACAGTGGGAAGGCAGAAAGGCCTCGGAATGACCCTTTTCAGCATTCGAAGAGCGCTTCTTACCTGCCTGCGGTAGGCAGGTCTCGAACTCACGTTACTTACTTACTGACCTTACGCACGCCCCTCAATTTCGATAATGGTTATTGGGAAGGTGCTTCACCAATAACTATTAACCAATTCGGTTTGTGCCAAAAAGAGACGGTAATCTACATGTATTTGCCGGGTTTGTGATAGCGGTATGGTCCCATTTCTAAATATCCTGCCTATGTAACCATGAATACTACCCTCATTACAGGGGGTATATCTCTAAGAAATAAAATTCAAGAACTATGAAAACTAAGTTACTTTGCCTGGTAGTTGTTGCACTTGCGCTAAGTACAATGGCTGCCCATGCCCAACAAAGGGCTTTCATCACTACCTGGCAGACCGAAGGCGCCAATGAACAGATTACCATCCCATTAAATCCGGAATTTGCCTACAATTTCCAGTACATCTGGAAAGATTCAGGGGGAGGGGTGGTAGAGAACGGCACCCACACCTCAAAGGAGGCTTTTAGTAGTACCAAATTGACTACCTCCGGCATCTACACGCTGGAGATTACGGGTGATTTTCCTCATTTATTTTTCGGATACCCGGTAGGAAAGCTGATAGAGGTGAACCAGTGGGGGGATATAGCCTGGGGCAGCATGAAAGAAAGCTTTAGCGGCTGGGGTGGCACCGGCTTCATTGCCACCGATGTGCCAGACCTGAGCCAGGTAACGGATATGGGAGACATGTTTTTGAATGCGGATTCCTTCAACGGGGACTTGAGCGACTGGGATGTAAGCAACGTGGAGAATATGCTGCGGATGTTCCTTGGGGCCGCCGCCTTCGACGGGGATCTGGGCACTTGGGAGGTAGACAATGTGACGAATATGGCGGCCATGTTTAACGGTGCCGTTTCCTTTGAAGGCGAAAGACTTTCGAGCTGGAATACCGGCAAGGTGACGAATATGTCTTCCATGTTTGATGCTGCGGAGTCCTTCAACGGGAATCTGGGTGAGTGGGATGTAAGCAATGTGAGGAATATGGCGGGCATGTTTCAGTTTGCCCGGTCCTTCAATGGGGACCTGAGCGAGTGGGATGTAAGCAAGGTGACGAATATGACAAGCATGTTCGACGAATCGGGGCTTTCCGCTGGGAACTACGACCGCATCCTGATCGGCTGGGCAGCACAACAGGTGCAGGATAATGTGCCATTGGGTGCGAAGGGGATCAACTTTTGTAACGGTGACATTGCGCGTGGAATCCTGGAAAGAGACCATTTTTGGGGGATCTTCGATGCAGGCAGAGCATGTTCTGAACTAAAATTCATCACTCTCTGGGAGACAAAAAAGGACGGTGAAAGAATCGAATTCGGGACGAACACTAACTTGGATTATAATTATGAGTTTACCTGGAAAGATTCAAAAGGCAATAAGGTGCTAGGTGGCTTTGGCAGGCGTGTAGAGTCTTCCAGCCCTGTTAGAGTTGAAATGGGTGAGGCAGGTAAGTATACCCTAGAGATTACGGGTACCTTCCCTCACTTTACCGGGTATGACAAAGAAAAATTGCTGGATGTGAAACAGTGGGGCGGTATAGTATGGCTTAGAATGAACGGCAGCTTTGCCGGTTGGCCAGGCAAGAAGTTCACCGCCAAAGATGTACCGGACCTTTCCCGGTTGACAAACATGAACAACATGTTCAATGGAGCCGGTTCCTTCAACGGGGACCTGAGCACGTGGGATGTAAGCAACGTGGAGAATATGGCGGGCATGTTTGAGGATGCCCAATCCTTCAACGGGGACCTGAGTAGTTGGAACGTGGAGAACGTGGAGAATATGGCTTCCATGTTTGAGGATGCGGAAAAATTCCAGGGCGGAAACCTCTCGGGCTGGAATACCGGTAAGGTGAAGGATATGCAGTTCATGTTCTTTAATGCCGCCGCCTTCGACGGGGACCTGAGCACGTGGGATGTAAGCAACGTAGAGAATATGGCGAGCATGTTCTCCGGGGCCAAAGAATTTAAAGGCGGAAACCTCTCGGGCTGGAATACCGGCAAGGTGAAGGATATGTCTTCCATGTTCTTTGATGCCGCCGCCTTCGATGGGAACCTGAGCGGTTGGAAGGTGGAGAACGTAGAGAATATGGCGAGCATGTTCTCCAGGGCCGAAAAATTCAAAGGTGGAAACCTCTCGGGCTGGAATACCGGCAAGGTGAAGGATATGTCTTCCATGTTCTTTAAAGCCGCCGCCTTCAACGGGAATGTGAACGGTTGGAACGTAGAGAACGTAGAGAATATGGCTTCCATGTTTGAGGATGCGGAAAAATTCCAGGGCGGAGACCTTTCGGGCTGGAATACCGGCAAGGTGTCGGATATGGCGAGGATGTTCTGGGGGGAAGCCACCGCCTTCAACGGGAATGTGAGCACATGGGATGTAAGCAAGGTGACGGCTATGAACGAGATGTTTCGTGGCGCCGCCGCCTTCAACGGGGACCTGAGCAAGTGGGATGTAAGCAACGTGACGACTATGCGGGGCATGTTCTTTCGTGCGGGTTCCTTCAAAGGCGGAAACCTCTCGGGCTGGAAGGTAGGTAATGTGACGAATATGTCTTTCATGTTCAATGGCGCCGGTTCCTTCAACGGGGATATCTCAGCCTGGAATACCATCAAGGTGACGAATATGGCTAGGATGTTTCAGGATGCGGGTTCCTTCAACAGGGATCTGAGCGCGTGGGATGTAAGCCAGGTGACGAATATGCGGAGGATGTTCTTTGGCGCCCGTTCTTTTGAAGGCGGAGATTTGAGCAAGTGGCAGGTGGGCAAGGTAACGAATATGGCTTCCATGTTTGAGGGTGCGGATTCCTTCAACGGGGATATTTCAGACTGGGATGTAAGCCAGGTGACGAATATGCATCAGATGTTCTTTGGTGCGGGTTCTTTCGAAGGCGAAAACCTGGCGTGGGATGTAAGCAGTGTAGCGGATACGGGCATGGTGAGTATGTTCCGGGATGCCCGGTCCTTCACCGGGGACCTCTCGGGCTGGAATACCGGCAAGCTGACAGATATGTCTTTTATGTTCTTTGGCGCCCATTCCTTCGAAGGCGGGGATCTGCGCACGTGGGATGTAAGCAAGGTGACGAATATGTATTCCATGTTCCGGGATGCCCGGTCCTTCACCGGGGATGTGAGCAGTTGGGATGTAAGCAGCGTGACGGATACGGGTATGGTGAACATGTTCCGGGACGCCAAAGAATTCAATGGAGACCTGGGTAAATGGAAGGTGGGCGAGGAGGTACGGAGAATGGACGGCATGTTTTATGGTGCCAGTTCCTTCGAAGGTACAGGCCTGCGCAAATGGAATGTAATAAGGGTAAGAAATATGGCAGAAATGTTCCGGGATGCGGCTTCCTTCGACGTAGACCTGGGCGATTGGAAAATAAACAACGTGAAAAATATGACGGATATGTTCACCGGTTCGGGGCTTTCCTGGCAGAACTACGACCGCATCCTGAGCCGCTGGGGAGCAGATACAAGAAAAGAAGAAAGGAAGGGCCAGGTAACGTTGGGCGCGGGCGGGGTCAATTTCTGTGAATCAGACGTATTTCGCAACAAGTTGAAGAACGAGTCTAAGTGGAAAATTACTGATGCGGGCAGGCTATGCCCTGATCACTTCATCACTACCTGGCAGACGACAGACCAAGGTGAAAGTATCTCTTTTAGCCTGCCTGAAGGCTTAACCTATAATTTCCGGTACGTCTGGAGGGATTCAACGGACAAAAGGGTGGCGAGTGGCACCTTTCCACCGGGCAGCCTGAGGTTTATTAAAACCACGATGCGTGGTCCAGGTACGTATACCCTGGAGATTATCGGTGGTAGAGCTTTCTTCAACAGTACCATTAAAGGTAGCTTTCCTCACTTTATCAGTAATAGTATAGGAAAGCTGCGGGATGTGAAGCAGTGGGGGAATATACAATGGCGCAGCATGAACGGCAGCTTTAGGGACTTTACGGGCGAGTCCTTTACCGCCCCCGATGTGCCGGACTTGTCCCGGGTGGAGGATATGAAGGACATGTTTCGGCGCGCCGGTTCCTTCAACGGAGACCTAAGCAAGTGGGATGTAAGCAATGTGACGACTATGGCGCGCATGTTTCAGGGCGCCGGTTCCTTCAACGGGGACCTGGGCACATGGGATGTAAGCAACGTAGATACTATGCAGGCCATGTTCCGGGGCGCCGGTTCCTTCAATGGAGACCTGAGCGGCTGGGATGTAAGCAACGTGGAGGATATGCGAACCATGTTTATGAATGCCGATGCCTTCAAAGGCGAAGGAATTTCGGGCTGGAATACCGCCAATGTGACGGATATGTCTTCCATGTTCAATGGAGCCGGTTCCTTCAACGGGGACCTGAGCGGCTGGGATGTAAGCAAGGTGGAGACGATGTCGGGCATGTTTCTGGATGCCCGCTCCTATAACCGGGATCTCTCAGGCTTGAAGGTAGGCAATGTGGAGAGAATGGTGAAAATGTTCGACGGTTCGGGACTTTCCCAGTCAAACTACGACCGTACCCTGATCGGCTGGGCAGCACAAAAGGAGCTGCAGAAGAATGTGGAATTGGGTGCGGACGGGATCCACTTCTGTAACGGGGCCGATGCGCACGAAATCCTGGAAGATGAAAATATCCATAACTGGACGATCATCGATGAGGGCAAGCAATGCCCTGACGATGCCACCGACATCATCACCTTTACCCTGGACGAAGAGGCTGGCCCGCCGGTAATCAACGATGCGGCCCATACGGTGGATTTCAAGGTGGGGCCCGACACAGACCTGACGGCCCTGGCACCCGCACTCACCCTGCCCCCGGGTGCAACGAGCTTCCCGGCCAGCGGGCAGGTTGTGGACTTTACACGTCCCGTGCTCTACACGGTGACCGCGTCGAACGGGACTACCATCCAGCTGTGGACGGTAACGGCATCCTCCCCGGGGGTGTTCACCCAAACGCTTGCCGGAAACGAAGGCTGGCGCACGCTAAGCGCCCCGGGCAGCGGCCCGCTTTTTAAGCAGCTGCTGGCAGGGTTCTGGACCCAGGGCTTCGCCGGGGCTTCCACGCCCAACGGGCAGCCCAACCTGTACCGCTGGGACATCGACGCCCAGGACTGGGCCCCCTTCACCGATCTTGCCGCCGAGAGCCTGCCTGCCGGCCACGGCTTCCTGTTCTTTGTATATTCCGACGATAACGGCCCCGGGGAGCCCGGAGATGCCGGCTTCCCCAAGAGCCTGCAGTTCGACCGCAAGGAGGCCTTTAACTCCGAGGAAACGACCCCGGTGTCGGGGCTGGCTGACGGGGCCTTCTTCTTTGCGGGCAACCCGTACTGGCACCCCATCGACTGGGAGGTACTCACCCGCAGCGGGCTCTCTGGAACCGTATATGTGCATGGCAACGAGGGCTGGAAAAGCTGGAATGGCAACTTAGGTAACCTTAACGATGGAGAAATAGCGGCTTTCCAGGGGTTCTTTGTGCAGGGCTTCGGTGGAAACGGCGAGCTTACGATTGAGTTGGAGGATACTGTTTCTACCACGGTGGACCTTGAAAAAGCAGTAGACGTTCCGGCGAAATCACTCAAAATAACGGCCGAAGCCGGGGAGCTGACCGCCGATGCCTGGCTGAGTTTCCAGCAGGGCGGCGAGCCGGGCTGGGATGCCTACGACGGGCTGGCCCTGGCGTCGCTGGACACCACCTTCCTGCGACTGGCCACTATCCTGGATAGCGGGCAGGCCCTGGCCATCAATGCCCTGCCGGCGGATCAGGGTGAGCCGCTGGTCTTCCCGCTGGAGCTCTCCGGTACAGTAAAAGAAGAGATGGCCACCCTTAGTTTTGAGGGGATGGAAGCCTTTGAGGAGTGGGAGATTCGTGTTGTGGACACCCAAACGGGTGCAGACTATCTGGTAGGAGCGTCCACCGGCTGGCAGCTGCAACTGGAAATGGAGAGAGCGAAGGTGGAAGGGCGGCCCGGTTCAGTTATGCCTACCCCGGTTCCGGTTAAAGCCAAAGCCTCTGCCGCCCGGTACCGGTTGATTCTTGAACCGCCGGCCGTGGTAGGCGCAGAGCAGGGGATATCGGAGGTCCCGAAGCATGTTGAATTGCAGCAGAACTACCCGAACCCGTTCAACCCGGCTACGGTAATCAGCTACGCGGTGCCGCAGGCAGGCCCGGTGCGGCTGGAAGTGTTCGACCTGGTGGGCCGGAAAGTGGCCACCCTCCTGGAGCGGGAGTCTCAGGGGCCTGGCAGGTATGAAGTACGTTTTGATGCTTCGGCGCTGGCCAGCGGGGTGTACATCTACCGCCTGCAGGCCGGAAGCCACATCCTGATCAAACGCATGACCCTGATCAAGTAATTGGAAATGTAACAATCATTCTGAACCGCCACTGGCGGTTCAGAATCTGCACGACACAATTAAGTTATAAGTGGCAGTGAAGAATCTTCATCCCGTAAATGGGATTCAGAATGACTATTTAAGGGCGGCAGGAAGCGAAAGCGAGTACCTACCAGGTTTTGACACTGGTCACCTGGCCAGCGGGGTGTATATCTACCGCTTGCAGGCCGGAAGCCACATCCTGATCAAACGCATGACCCTGATCAAGTAAACAAAACAAATAGCCATTCCTGCAATGTGCCCTTTAGGCGCCGGGGATGGCTATACAGGTTGAGAGGATAATGCGTCTATGGGTGCGTATAAATTAAAAAGGATTGGTTTGTGCCAAAAAGAGACGGTAATCTACATGTATTTGTCGGGTTTGTGATAGCGACAGGGTTCCATTTCTAATATTCTCCCAAGTAGTAATATACTGCCCTCGCTATATGGGTGTATATGTTAAGAAATCAAATTCAAGAGCCATGAAAACTATATTACCCTACCTGCTAGTTGTTGCACTTGCGCTGAGTACAATGGCTGCCCATGCCCAACCAAGGGCTTTCATTACTACCTGGGAGACGAAAACCGATAATGAAACGATTGAATTCAGGTTGAATGCTAGCTTGGAGTACGATTTCATAGTTATCTTGAAAGATTCGGATGGCAATAGTTTGGGGGGTATCCAGCATACACCATCGAAAGGCTCTTCTGTTAGCATCCCGATACGCAATGCAGGCACATATACCTTAGAGATTACAGGTACCTTCCCTCACTTTATTGGATATCAAAAAGAAAAGCTGCTGGAGGTGAACCAGTGGGGCGATATAAAATGGCGTAGAATGAACGGGAGCTTTGCAGGTTGGAAAGGGAAGAAGTTCATTGCTACCGATGTACCGAACCTGTCCCAGGTGACAAAGATGAACAACATGTTCCAGGATGCGAATTCCTTCAACGGGGACCTGAGCACATGGGATGTAAGCAACGTGAAGGATATGGCGGGCATGTTTCGGAATGCCGGTTCTTTCAATGGCGACCTGAGCAGTTGGAACGTGGAGAAGGTGGAGGATATGGCAAACATGTTTTATGGCGCCGGTTCCTTCAACGGAGACCTGGGCGAATGGAATGTAAGCAACGTGAGGCTTATGAACGAGATGTTTCGTGGCGCGGGTTCCTTCAACAGGGATTTGAGCAAGTGGGATGTAAGCAAGGTGACGACTATGCGGGGCATGTTTCTGAATGCCGGTTCTTTTGAAGGCACAGGACTTTCGGGCTGGAATACCGCCAATGTGACGACGATGTCGTTCATGTTCTTTGGCGCCGATTCCTTCACCGGGGATATCTCAGGCTGGGAGGTAAGCAAGGTAGAGAATATGGCTTCCATGTTTGAGGGTGCCGATATCTTCAACGGGAATCTCTCGGGCTGGAAGGTGGGCAAGGTGCGGAATATGACGAAGATGTTCCGGGATGCCGGTTCCTTCGAAGGCGGGGACCTGAGCAGGTGGAATGTAATCCGTGTGAAGGATATGTCTTTCATGTTTGACAGTGCGGGTTCTTTCAACGGGAATCTTTCGGGCTGGAAGGTGGACAGCGTGACAACTATGGAAAATATGTTTCGGGATGCGGGTTCTTTTGAAGGTGGAGACCTCTCGAGCTGGAATACCGGCAAGGTGACAACTATGTTTTCCATGTTTGCGAATGCCGCTTCCTTCAATGGGGATGTGAGTACGTGGGATGTGGGTGAGGTAACGTCGATGTCGTTCATGTTCTTTGGCGCGAATTCCTTCAACGGGAACGTCTCAGGCTGGAATACCGGCAAGGTGGAGGCTATGCGTTCTATGTTTGAGGGTGCCGGTATCTTCAACGGGAATCTTTCGGGCTGGAAGGTGGGCAAGGTGCAGAATATGACGAAGATGTTCCGGAATGCCGGTTCTTTCGAAGGCGGAGACCTCTCGGGCTGGAATACCGGCAAAGTGAAGAATATGGCGCAGATGTTCCTGGATGCGGCTTCCTTCAATGCAAACCTGGGCGATTGGCAAATAACCAACGTGACGGATATGACCGATATGTTCACCAATTCGGGGCTTTCCTGGCGGAACTACGACCGCATCCTGATAGCCTGGGGGGTAACAGCAGAGAAGCAGATCGAGGTAACATTGGGTGCGGGCGGGGTCAACTTCTGTGAATCAGAACATCATCGCAACAACGTGTTGAAGAGGCTTGCTCGTTGGAAAATTACTGATGGGGGCAGGCACTGCCCTAATCGCTTCATCACTACCTGGCAGACGACAACCGATAATGAAGCGGTCGGCTTTAGGATGAATGATACCTTGACCTATGATTTCGAGTATACCTGGAGAGATTCAAATGACGAAATCGTGAAAAGTGCCAGTCAAACCTCATCGGATATCCCCACTGTAGGCCCGGAAGAATGGCGCTATCTAGTAACTGCCACGATGGGTGATGCAGGTACGTATACCCTGGAGATTACCGGTACCTTTCCCCACTTTATCTACGATCAGAAAGAAATGCTGTTGGATGTGAAGCAGTGGGGGAATATAAAATGGCGCAGCATGAACGGCAGCTTTAGGGACTTTAAGGGCGAGTCCTTTACCGCTCCCGATGTGCCGGACTTGTCCCGGGTGGAGGATATGGCGAGGATGTTTGAGGGTGCGGGTTCCTTCAACGGAGACTTGGGCGAATGGAATGTAAGCAACGTGAGGCTTATGAACGAGATGTTTCGTGGTGCCGGTTCCTTCAACGGGGATTTGAGTGAGTGGGATGTAAGCAAGGTGGAGACTATGCGGGGCATGTTTGTGAATGCCGGTTCTTTTGAAGGCGAAGGACTTTCGGGCTGGAATACCGCCAATGTGACGAGTATGTCGTTCATGTTCTTTGGCGCCGATTCCTTCACCGGGGATATCTCAGGCTGGGAGGTAAGCAAGGTAGAGAATATGGCTTCCATGTTTGAGGGTGCCGATATCTTCAACGGGAATCTTTCGGGCTGGAAGGTGGGCAATGTGCAGAATATGACGAAGATGTTTCTTGATGCGGGTTCCTTCGAAGGCAGAGACCTGAGCAGGTGGAATGTAATCCGTGTGAAGGATATGTCTTCCATGTTTGAGAATGCGGGTTCTTTCAACGGGGATGTGAGCAGCTGGAAGGTGGACAGTGTGACGACTATGGAGAATATGTTCTTTGGTGCCACTGCCTTCGACGGGATTGTGAGCAGTTGGAACGTGGAGAAGGTGGAGAATATGCAACAGATGTTTCGTCGTGCTGTTTCCTTCAAAGGCAGAGACCTGAGCGGGTGGAATGTAAGCAAGGTGACGACTATGCAAGAGATGTTTCGTGGTGCGGCTTCTTTCAACGGGAACCTCTCGGGCTGGAATACCGGCAAGGTGGAGAATATGCGTTCCATGTTTCGTGGTGCGATTTCCTTCAACGGGAATCTTTCGGGCTGGAAGGTGGGCAAGGTGGAGAATATGGAGGGCATGTTCCGGAATGCCCGTTCTTTCGAAGGCACCGGCCTACGCAGGTGGAATGTAAGCAAGGTGACGACTATGGAGCAGATGTTCCTGGATGCGGCTTCCTTCGACAAAAACCTGGGCAATTGGCAAATAACCAACGTGACGGATATGACCGATATGTTCACCAATTCGGGGCTTTCCTGGCAGAACTACGACGGCATCCTGATCGGCTGGGGGGCAACAGCAGAGAAGCAGATCGAGGTAACATTGGGTGCGGGCGGGGTCAACTTCTGTAACGGGGCCTATGCCCGCCGCATCTTGAGGAACATTGCTCGTTGGGACATTACTGATGGGGGCAGGCACTGCCCTGATCACTTCATCACTACCTGGCAGACGACAACCGACAATGAAGTTATCACTTTTAAGCTGACTGATACCTTGACCTATGATTTCGAGTATAACTGGAGAGATTCAAATGACGAAATCGTGGCACATGGCTGGCGTAGGTCATCGGATATCTCCCCTGCAAATCCAAATCCAGAGTTGTTCTATACAGTTTTTGCCAGGATAGATGATGCAGGTACGTATACCTTAGAGGTTACCGGTACCTTTCATCACTTTGCCAGCGATCAGATAGAAATGCTGCGGGATGTGAAGCAGTGGGGGAATATAAAATGGCGCAGTATGAACGGCAGCTTTAGGGACTTTAAGGGCGAGTCCTTTACCGCCCCTGATGTGCCGGACTTGTCCCGGGTGGAGGATATGGCGGACATGTTCCGGGGAGCCCAGTCCTTCAACGGGGATTTGAGTGAGTGGGATGTAAGCAATGTGAGAACTATGCAGGAGATGTTTCGGAATGCCCGGTCCTTCAATGGGGATTTGAGTGAGTGGGATGTAAGCAAGGTGGAGAATATGCGGGGCATGTTTTTGACTGCCGATGCCTTCAAAGGCGAAGGAATTTCCGGCTGGAATACCGCCAATGTGACGAATATGTCTACCATGTTCTTTGGTGCGGATACTTTCAACGGGAATATCTCAGGCTGGGAGGTAAGCAAGATAGAGACGATGGCGGACATGTTTGGGCAAGCCGATGCCTTCAACGGGAATCTTTCGGGCTGGAAAGTGGGCAATGTGAAGACAATGGCGCGGATGTTCGACGGTTCGGGACTTTCCCAGTCAAACTACGACCGTACCCTGATCGGCTGGGCAGCACAAAAGGAGCTACAGAAGAATGTGGAATTGGGTGCGGACGGGATCAGCTTCTGTAACGGGGCCGATGCCCGCGGAATCCTGACCGGTAGTACCCATAACTGGAAGATCACCGATGCAGGCGAGCAATGCCCTGCAGATGCCACCGACATTATTGCCTTTACCCTGGACGAGGAGGCTGGCCCGCCGATAATCAACGATGCGGCCCATACGGTGTATTTCGAGGTGGTGCCCGGCACAGACCTGACGGCCCTGGCGCCCGTACTCACCCTGCCCCCGGGCGCAACCAGCTCACCGGCCAGCGGGCAACTCGTGGACTTCAGCAGTCCTGTGACCTATACAGTGACATCCCAGGACGGTACCGCCATCCAGGAGTGGACGGTGGCGATATTCTCCCGGGAGGTGTTCACCCAAACGCTTGACGGGGATGAGGGCTGGCGCATGCTCAGCGTTCCGGTGTCGGGCCGGGTGTTCGACAAGTTCTTAGCTGATTTTTGGACCCAGGGATTCAGAGGGGCCAAAGACCCCGATGTAACCAAACCCAGTAATTTGCTTACCTGGGATCATAGAGCAAACAAGTGGGTTTCCTTCACCGACCTTGCCACCGACAGCCTGCGCCCGGGGCATGGGTTCATATTCTATGTATTTAGTGATGATAATGGCCCCAACGAGGATGGAGATGCGGGTTTTCCCAAAAAGCTTACCACTGCGAATTTTGGAGTGGATGCCCGCCTTAATTCAGGCAGCATTACCCCGGTAAATGATTTAGGTTATAGTGAGTTTTTTCTTGTTGGCAATCCATACGGGTACCCAATCGATTGGGATAAACTTGCCAAAACCAGCCTTTCCAATACGGTGTATGTGTATGATCATAGCATTTCTAACTATTTATCCTGGAATGGTTTTACCGGTAATATAAGCGGTGGGAAAATAGCTCCCTTCCAGAGCTTTTTCATTCAAGGGTTTGGTGTTCAAGCGAACACGGGCTCGCTGACCATTGAAGAAACCGATAAAATGTCAGATGAGGTACGCCTCCATAAGCAGGCCGGGGCTGATCCATTGGTGTTAACCCTCCGTGGCGAAGCCGGCGGGCTGGTAAGTGAGGCCTGGCTCAGTTTTCAGCCGGGCGGGGAGCCGGGCAGAGACGCCTACGATGGGCTGGCCATGCAATCGCTGGATACCACCTTCCTGCGGCTGGCCACCATCCTGGATAACAGGCAGGCCCTGGCTATCAATGCCCTGCCGGTAGATTACAATGAAGAGCTGACATTCCCGCTGGAGCTGTCAGGCACGGTGGCAGAGGAAACGGCGGAGCTTTCGTTCGAAGGCCTGGAGCATTTTGAAGGCTGGGAGATTAAGATTCATGATCTCCGGACAGGCAATGTATACCCGGTGGAGCAGGCAGGTAGTATCCGGTTAGAATTGGAAAACCCCAAGGCTCAGGTAGTGGCCCTTCCATCTCCATCCATCCCCACGCCAGTTCCGGTCAAAGCCAAAGGCTCTGCCGCCCGGTACCGGCTGGTTCTTGAGCCGCCGGCTGTGGTAGGCACAGAGCCGGGGGTATCGGAGGTCCCGGAGCATGTTGAATTGCAGCAGAACTACCCGAACCCGTTCAATCCGGCTACGGTAATCAGCTACACGGTGCCGCAGGCAGGTCCGGTGCGGCTGGAAGTGTTCGACCTGGTGGGCCGGAAAGTGGCCACCCTCTTAGAGCGGGAGTCTCAGGGGCCTGGAAGGTATGAAGTACGTTTTGATGCCTCGGCGCTGGCCAGCGGGGTGTATATCTACCGCCTGCAGGCCGGAAGCCACATCCTGGTCAAACGGATGACTCTGATCAAGTGAACAAATAGCCATCCCTGTATGTACCTTTTTGGGCCAGGGATGGCTACAGGGTGAGAGGATGATTTACTACTACCGCTTTCGTTTGCCATGTCGTAAATAGTAAAACTTGTCGGATTTGTAATAAGAATATGCCGGTAATCTACATGTTTTTGCCGGGTTTGTGATGGCGGTATGGCTTCACTTCTGATTATCCTGCTTATGTAGCAGTAAGCACCTGCTTCCATTTATTTAAGAAGATCTCTTAAACAAATCAATTCGAGTTCAAAAACCATGAAAACTAAGTTACTTTGCCTGGTAGTTGTTGCACTTGCGCTAAGTACAATGGTTGCCCATGCCCAACAAAGGGCTTTCATCACTACCTGGCAGACCGAAGCCGCCAACGAGGAGATTACCATCCGGTTAAACAAGGACTTTGCCTACGATTTCCAGTACACCTGGAAAGATTCAGTGGGTTCGGTGATAGATAGTGGTACGCATGTATCAGTTGAGGGAGTTGAGGGCAATTTTACTATTACTTTGTCCAATCCGGGGAGGTACATCCTGGAGATTACCGGTACCTATCCTCACTTTTTTGGATATCCGAAAGGAAAGCTGATGGATGTGACCCAGTGGGGCGATATAGCCTGGCAGAGCATGAGGAGCAGTTTTTCCAATTGGAAGGGCCCGTTCTTCAGCGCCAGCGATGTGCCGGACCTGACCCGGGTGACGGATATGGGGCGCATGTTTCAGGGTGCGGGTTCCTTCAACGGAGACCTGAGCACGTGGGATGTGGGCAAGGTGACGGATATGGGGCGCATGTTTCAGGGTGCGGGTTCCTTCAACGGGGATCTTTCAGGTTGGAATACCTCCGGGGTTACAACGATGCAGAACATGTTTTTGGGTGCCGGGTCTTTCAATGGGGATGTGAGCAGCTGGAAGGTGGACAGCGTGACGAATATGCAGAATATGTTTCGGGATGCGGGTTCTTTTGAAGGTGGAGACCTCTCGGGCTGGAATACCTCCGGGGTTACAACGATGCAGAGCATGTTCAATGGGGCCGAAAAATTCAACGGGGATCTTTCAGGCTGGGAGGTAAGCAAGGTAGAGAATATGGAGGCCATGTTCTCTGGCGCCAAAGAATTCCAGGGCGGAGACCTTTCGGGCTGGAATACCTCCGGGGTTACAACTATGGAGAGCATGTTCGATGGGGCCGGAAAATTCAATGGGGACCTGAGCACGTGGGATGTGGAGAGCGTAAAGACGATGTCTTTCATGTTCCGGAATGCCCTCAATTTCAACGGGAATGTGAGTACTTGGAATACCTCCGGGGTTACAACGATGCAGAGCATGTTCGCTGGGGCCGGTTCCTTCAACAGGAACCTGGGCACGTGGGATGTGGGCAGCGTAACGACTATGTTTGCAATGTTTCGAAATGCCAGCTCCTTCAACGGGGATGTGAGCGGTTGGAATACCTCCAGGGTTACAACTATGCAGAGCATGTTTGCTGGTACCCGTTTCTTCAACAGGAACCTGGGCACATGGGATGTAAGCAACGTGGCGACTATGGAGAGCATGTTCAATGGAGCCGAAAAATTCAATGGTGGGGGTCTTTCGGGCTGGAATACCGCCAGGGTGACGGATATGGCAAACATGTTTCGAAATGCCCGGTTCTTCAACGGGGATGTGAGCAGTTGGAAGGTGAAGAAGGTGGAGTTTATGGCGAATATGTTCGACGGTTCGGGGCTTTCCCGGCAGAACTACGACCGCCTCCTGATCGGCTGGGCAGCACAAACGGTGCAGAAGGAGGTGCGATTGGGTGCGAAGGGAGTCAACTTCTGCAACGGGGAGGATGCGCGTGCAAGCCTGAAAAAAGACCGCGGGTGGGATATCAAAGATTCAGGCAAGCAATGCCCTGCAGGTGTAGGTGATACCGACATCGTCATCTTTACCCTGAGCGAACAGGTTGGCCCGGCGGTAATCAACGATGTGGCCCATACGGTGGATATCGAGGTGGCGCGGGGCACCAACCTGGCGGCCCTGGCGCCCGCCGTCACCCTGTCTCCGGGGGCAACGAGCTTCCCGGAAAGCGGGCAACTCGTGGACTTTACCAATCCTGTGACCTACACAGTCAAGGCCCGGGACGGGACCACCACCCAGGAGTGGACGGTGACGGTGAGGTCTTCCATCACCCAATCCCTTGTCGGGGACGAAGGCTTCCGCACCCTGAGTGCCCCGGCCAGCGGGAAGATATACGGGCAACTGCTGGCGGGTTTCTGGACCCAGGGCTTCGCCGGGGCTTCCACGCCCAACGGGCAGCCCAACCTGTACCGCTGGGACACCGCCACCCAGGACTGGACCCCCTTCACCGATCTTGCCGCCGAGAGCCTGCCGGCCGGTCACGGCTTCCTGTTCTATGTGTTTTCCGACGATAATTTTGACGGGGCCCCGGAGGGCTTCCCCAAGACCCTGAAGCTAGACAACCGTGTGGTGACCGTTAACTCCGGGGAGATCACCCCGGTGTCAGGGCTGGCTGACGGGGCCTTCTTCTTTGCGGGCAACCCCTACGGGTATCCCATCGACTGGGAGGCGCTCACCCGCAGCGGGCTCTCTGAAACCGTGTATGTGTACGATAATGCGATTAAGGCCTTCCGCTCGTTTAACGGGGTGGCCGGCGATTCCACCTTTGGCGGGAAGATTGCGCCCTTTCAGGGCTTCTTTGTGCAGGGGGCAGGGGGCGATGGATCGCTGACGATAGAGCCAGCCGATACGGTATCGGCGGCACCGTTTTTTAAAGAAGGAGCGCCGGCGAGGGTGCTTGCGCTCCAAGCCGAAGCCGGGGAGCTGATTGCCGAGGCCTGGCTGAGTTTCCAGCCGGGCGGCGAGCCAGGCCGGGATGCCCACGATGGGCTGGCCCTGGCGTCGCTGGACACCACCTTCCTGCGGCTGGCCACCCTCCTGGATAGCGGGCAGGCCCTGGCCATCAATGCCCTTTCTCCCGATATGTTAGAACAAGGCCGGGAGTTGGTCTTCCCGCTGGAACTCTCTGGTAGAGTAGAAGAAGAGACCGCCACCCTTAGTTTTGAGGGGATGGAAGCCTTTGAGGGGTGGGAGATTCGTGTTGTGGACACCCAAACGGGGGTAGAGCATCTGGTAGCGGCGTCCACCGGCTGGCAGCTGCAGCTGGAAATGGAGAAAGCGAAGGCGAAAGTGGAAGGGCGGCTTGGTTCGGTAATGCCTGCCCCGATTATAGCCAAAGCCTCTGCCGCCCGGTACCGGCTGGTTCTTGAACCGCCGGCTGTGGTAGGCACAGAGCCGGGGGTATCGGAGGTCCCGGAGCGTGTTGAATTGCAGCAGAACTACCCGAACCCGTTCAACCCGGCCACGGTAATCAGCTACGCGGTGCCGCAGGCAGGCCCGGTAAGGCTGGAAGTATTCGACCTGGTGGGCCGGAAAGTGGCCACCCTCTTAGAGCGGGAGTCTCAGGGGCCTGGAAGGTATGAAGTACGTTTTGATGCCTCGGCGCTGGCCAGCGGACTATACATCTACCGCTTGCAGGTTGGTTCTTCAGTAATCACTAAAAAATTAACTCTCGTTAAATAAATCCTTAATTGTAAAATCAAAGCTATCCAATTATGAAAACACAAGCATCCGTGTTGGTAGAACCAGCCGTCGATATAAACGAAAGGATACCGATCAGAGAAGTGGAAACCAGGGTATGTGCGCATTGTGGAGTCAAAGAAAGAGAACTTCACCCGATGCGAGGATTCATGGTAGTTCTGCAGCCCATTGGTAATGCAACAGCAGAATCTCCCCAGGTTTGCCAGATCTGCCGGTTGGATCATCTTAAGAAAGAAGCATTATTAATGAAGAAACACAAAAAGCCGTTTATGAAAACTCTGAAACAGTACTTGGGAAAGGCATTGGGAATAGTAGTGATTCTCCAGGCTCTTTCAGGCATGGTGATGGCTCAACCTGGTCTTCCGAACGCTCCCGCAGTGGCACCTATTGACGGTGGCTTGGGGTTACTTGCAGCAGCTGGTGGGACGTATGCACTCAAAAAATTAAGAGATCGAAAAAAAAATGATGCTGAGAATAATACCTTCTGAGACTACATTTAAAGGTGCTTTTGATATTTAATTTTAATTATTTATATCAACCTTTTCACTATTTATTTGGTCAGATGGTGAGTGAAAATAAAATTTAAAGACTTATTGGAATCAATCTGGGTTTGATTCTATTCTGTTTACCTCTAATGTGAGTAATGATAAATAAAATCTGTGAAGGAGACAGTAGAAAGTACTATATGGATGTAGCACTCATAAATTTCTGTTCTTTCCGTCACCTGAATATTGTCAGAGACAGGTAAGGGTGTTTTTTATTAATGATTTGTACACTTCTTAAGTGTTCCAGAGACTTAAAGAAATGATACAATCAGAGTCTAGCTGAATGTGGGTTGCTCACTTTAAATTAAGCGATCGCGTTAGAAAACAATAAAAAGAGATTAGCACAAAGAAAGTGTAAAGGCGTTGCTATGTAGTATGGACCATAGTACGGCAGAATTACTGAGTAAATCGCAATTTGAAGTCCAAGCAGTACATTGTTATGAGTATAGGAGTACATATCGATAAAGCTGCCAAACTTGGTTCTAGCAACTTGGTGAAGCCTGTAACGCAATATACCAAAAGCGGTCGTATAAATATTGCATACCAGGTGTTTGGTTCAGGTCCGATTGATTTGGTCTATATTCCAGGATGGGTTTCTAATATAGATTGGATGTGGGCTTGTCCCGAACTGGTAAATTTTTTACAGGAACTAGGAAAGATAGCTCGTGTAATACTTTTCGATAAGCGGGGTACTGGGCTTTCTGATCGCGTAGTAGAACTTTCTACATTAGAAGAGCGAATGGATGACATTCGGGCAGTGATGGATGCTGTAGATTCAGAAAAAGCAGTTTTGTTTGGGCATTCCGAAGGAGGATCTGTTTCTGCACTGTTTGCGGCTACCTATCCTAACCGGGTGATTTCTTTGATTACGTTTGGAATATTTGCGAAACGCAGGTTTACCCCGGAATATCCTTGGGCACCTACCGACGAAGAACGGCAGATAGTATATGATATGATTGGGAACAACTGGGGAAGCGGAAAAATGAACCTGGAATCCCTGGCTCCTTCTAAGCGTAATGATAAAGTGTTTATGGATTGGCTGGCCAACTATTTTCGCTCAGGGGCAAGCCCCAGTGCAGCTATGGTGCTCACTAAAATGAACACAGAAGTAGATATCATCGATATTTTGGGTTCCATTAAAGTTCCTACCTTGATCATGCAACGGAGAAATGATATAGACGTGAAAATCGAGGAGGGCCGGTTTATAGCAAGCCGAATTGAAGGGGCGAGATTTGTCGAATTTTCAGGAAGCGATCATCTTTTTTGGGTTGGCAATACAAAAGAAATTCTGGATGAAATGAAGGCATTTATCCTGAATGTTAAACCCAAAAGAAATTACGAAGAACGACTCTTTACCATTGTATCCGGAGAATTCAGATCTCCTAGCCAGATACAGGCATACAACATAGAGCCAATTAAAGAAGTAGTTGAGCAGTATCGGGGTAAAATACTTAGATCGAAAAAAAATACTTTTGTGGCTACTTTTGAAGGGCCCAGCAAGGCGGTTCATTGCAGCGTCGACCTGACTGAGTTTATTCGCTATATGGAGGCTGAATTAGCTATTTTCATTCATATCAGGGAGATTCCGGTAGAAGAAATACATATTGAATGTAGCGAAGCGGAACAGTTTGTACAAGCCATGCTTTCTGTTACCAAAGCAGGGCAGATACAACTTACCCAAACCGTCAAAAACCTTCTTTCCGGAGCAGGATTTAATTTTAGCACTCCTAAAGTTATGATTAACCCTGTTACTAAAGCCCCAATTTCACTGGTGGCTATTATTGACGAAGAAGGATCGGAGAAGTCATTATTTAGTGACAACAAGAATAGAGAGTATCCAAAAAATGACTCTCTTCTGGAAAGTGTGCTGCACTGCATTGATCGGTACCTTGGGGAAGAATCATTTGGAGTTGAATCATTATGTAAAGAAATAGGCCTAAGCGAACGTCAGCTGCAGCGTAAACTAAAAGCGATAACCAACAAGTCACCTATACAGCTTATCTCTTCTGTTCGCTTGTACAGGGCGAAGGAACTATTATTAAACACCGGTAGCAATATTACTGAAATTGCTTTTCAGACTGGATTTTCCAGCTCCTCCTATTTTTCTAAACGTTTCAAGCAAGAGTTTGGCTATAGCCCTACAGTCTACGTAGAAAAATTTCGATCACAGCTTGCCTGACTAGCTATATATTCGTTAAAGGTATTTAGCCCGCCTTTTCTCAGCATTGTATGATGTAACCGGTAAAATCCCGCTCTATTCAAATGTTTCTTTGCGTAGTTTTAATGGGAAATGGTAGTGGAATAAGGATACCTGGTTTACCTTGAACATAAAGGGACATTAGTTTGCTGAATGTTACAGAAAACTTGTTCCCGGCTTTCACCTGTGGAGCACTTCCAAACGGGAACCACGGTTATAGGTAATTTCTCAATCCTTGGTTCATCAAAAGAGATTAGAAATATCAGGAACTCTGTTACCCAAAGATAAAGGCCTGGTTCTTGAAGCGAGTTGGGGATTAAATCTTGATGATTATAGTATTCAGGGTACCAGGTTACTTTTTATTATAATTTGAACAGACTCCGGGGGAACATTCCAGGGCTTTATTCGGTCAGGCACGATCCATGCGTCTCTAAATACTTTTTTTACATGCTTTAGTAATGGTAATATTTGCTGGCGACTATAGAAATCACCTATATGAACGCGGTAATTGGGAGCTTTAAAAATAGTGTAAGTCTCAGGATAGTAGTCTCCGACAAGAGAGGTATCTGACCACGCTCTGAATTTAGAAGCTATAGAATCTGCCAAATTCACATTTTTGCCGGAGTAAATCTGAATCCGATAACCTTCAAATACTTCCTCCTGATCAGGTTCTTCGATTCTATTGGTTCGGTTGTGGTAAGCCTCTAACAAAGAACTCAAATGCCCATTGGTTTCTTTTCGATCAAGAAGGGAATCCGTTTCAGGGGGTGAAATCGAATTCACAGTTTCAGGACCTTGTTGCTCCTTAGTTTTTTCATTAAAAACAGGTTCAGCGCTTGAGCAAGACAATAGCAAAAACAAGGTAAATAAAAAAAATCGATTCATACTTCATGTATAGATATAATGTTTTAATAATCAAAATTCTTTGATAGTAAAAACCTTATTAAAGAGAAGCCTCTGGCATAAGTAGCCAGCTTCATATACGACAAGGCACAGGGCAAAAATCCATTACTTCCAGGCTAGAAAAGAAGCAGAAAAGAGACAACCCCTAGATCTGACTCGTAACTATTTTTATGTACTGGACTGCATTATGGTTTTTTACTTTGCCTGCGCAATTCAACCAGATGCTTTTCTGTTCGCACCTCTTTCATTGGTTAAGATGATATAACCGGTAGTCCAAAATTCTCCCTGTTTTGCTTTTAAGTCGCAAATTTGAAAGATCTTTGGGAAAATTTGGTGCTATTTACCGGTAAAATACATGTACTTGTCGGATTTGTGATAGTTTTAAAAGTAAGATTAAGAGTTCTTTAGATTAAAAATACCTAATGCCACTCGTTACTCAATCTTGATCCTACTATTATGAATATGAAGAGAGTTACTACTATCTATTTGCCACAAAACAGATATCATGCACACCGTCGGCGGGTAATAAGAGTGTTAAAGAAAAAAGGGGCGTTCCTGCTGGGCATTATGCTCATGCTAACAACCGTGGGCGTTCAGGCACAGACTAAGCCCTTTATTACCAAATGGCAGATTACGGAACCCGGTGAGGAAATTAGAATTGGTACTCCGACTAATACTGGTGCTGTCTATGATTTCCAGTATGTCTGGAAGAACGAAGAAGAAAAGGAAGAGGGTAAAGGAGAACATAATAATAGGAGAGATGATGTGCAGTTTATTACCAGATTTTCCGAACCCGGCATCTACACACTGGAGATTACGGGCACCTTCCCCCACCTTTCCACGTACCCGGAAGAAAAGCTGCTGGATGTGATGCAATGGGGGGATATTGCCTGGAAGGACATGAGTGGTAGTTTTTCTAGCTGGCCTGGTACCCGTTTTAGTGCTGCCGATGTCCCCGACCTAAGCCAGGTGAGGAGTATGAGTTTAATGTTTTTTAATACCGGTTCTTTCAACGGGGATTTGAGCGACTGGGATGTGAGCAATGTGAAGTTTATGCAGCTTATGTTTTTTGGAGCGCAATCCTTCAACCAGGATTTGAGCAATTGGGACATAACTGGTATTGCAGGAAGGGACAATGTAGCAGAAAATCCCAATGGTGTTAGCGCTTTAGATGGCATATTTGAAGGTTCAGGGCTTTCTACCGAAAATTATGACGCAATCCTGATCGGCTGGGCAGCACAGGACGTGCAGCAAAATGTTGGCATGACTGCAATTGGTGTCTTCTACTGCGAGGGAGAGGATGCCCGCAACAGGCTGATCACCGAAAAAGGATGGAGCATTGGAGACGGGGGTAAACAATGCCCTGCAGATGCCACCGATATCATCACCTTTACCCTGGACGAACAGGCTGGCCCGGCAATAATCAACGCTGCGGCCCATACGGTGGATATCGAGGTAGTGTCTGGTACGGATTTGACCGCCCTGGTACCCGTATTCACTTTGTCTCCGGGCGCAACGAGCTCACCGGCTAGCGGGCAACTTGTGGATTTCAGCAGTCCTGTAATCTATACGGTGACGGCCGGGGACGGTACCACTATCCAGGAGTGGCGGGTTAGGGTGGCCATAGAATCGGCCGTTACCCAGACGCTTGACGGGGATGAGGGCTGGCGCATGCTCAGCGCTCCGGTGTCGGGCCGGGTGTTCGACAAGTTCTTAGCCGGTTTTTGGACCCAGGGATTCAGAGGGGCCAAAGACCCCGATGTAACCAAACCCAGTAATCTGTTTACCTGGGATTATAAAGCAAACAAGTGGGTTTCCTTCACCGACCTTGCCACCGACAGCCTGCGCCAGGGGCACGGGTTCATATTCTATGTACTCAGTGATGACAATGGCCCCAATGAGGATGGGGATGCGGGTTTTCCCAAAAAGCTCACCACTGCGAATTTTGGAGTGGATGCCCGCCTTAATTCAGGCAGCATTACCCCGGTAAGTGATTTAGGCTATAGCGAGTTTTTTCTTGTCGGTAATCCATACCGGTACCCAATCGATTGGGATAAACTTGGCAAAACCAGCCTTTCCAATACAGTGTATGTGTATGATCATAGCATTTCTAACTATCTATACTGGAATGGTTTTGCCGGTAACCTTACCGGTGGGGAACTAGCCGCCTTCCAGGGCTTTTTCATTCAAGGGTTTGGTGCTCAAACGAACAATGGCTCGCTGACCATTGAAGAAACCGACATAGTGCCTGGTGAGGTACCTCTCCATAAGCAGGCCGGGGCTGACCCATCGGTGTTAACCCTTCGAGCCGAAGCCGGTGGGCTGGTAAGTGAGGCCTGGCTCAGTTTTCAGCCGGGCGGGGAGCCGGGCAGAGACGCCTACGATGGGCTGGCCATGCAATCGCTGGATACCACCTTCCTGCGGCTGGCCACCATCCTGGATAACAGGCAGGCCCTGGCTATCAATGCCCTGCCGGTAGATTACAATGAAGAGCTGACATTCCCGCTGGAGCTGTCAGGCACGGTGGCAGAGGAAACGGCGGAGCTTTCGTT
>Ga0207422_1001547_pt1 | contig 43265 bp, 34 predicted proteins | sample MarCyaLeptolynsp_FD_187757 | JGI IMG/M metagenome (GOLD analysis project Ga0207422, IMG submission 187757) | Marine cyanobacterial communities from Panama - species 1 Leptolyngbya sp. (SPAdes) | ecosystem: Environmental > Aquatic > Marine > Unclassified | place: Panama: Panama City | collected... | reverse complement strand
AGCGTTTCAGACAAGATCTATACTTCCGGCTCAAAAACGTACATATAATACTCCCACCGCTAAGAGAACACCCCGAGGATATAAAAGAACTCTTCGATTATTTTGCCGGGCAAGTAACCCAAAAAATAGGTATCGAGTATGAAGGGATACACCCCGATGCATTACGAATGCTAGAGAATCAACCTTGGAACGGAAATACACGCGAACTCAAGAACCTGATCGATACAGTTATTTCTCTTGAAAATACATCCTATATTACACCATCGATTCTCCGAGGGCATATAACACCATCACTCCCTGCATACCAATATACTGACATACCTGCGGATAAGACACTAGTACCAATTGATCGCCATTATCAAGGTAATCTAGGTGGTTTTGGCGACGAAATGGCTCTTATATTTAAGACTCTTCTTAAGATTCAAAATGATGTCAATGATGTAAAAAGAGAAGTCAACTATATATCAGACCGAATTGATTCTATAGAAGACAATGGTAGTAAAACCAATACGCCAGACTTCTCAGATGAAGAATTCCATAAACGGCTTTCGAACTATAACCTAGAATCACTTGAGAAAACTATGATAGAGCTTGCTCTGAATAAATTCCATGGTAATAGGAGAATGGCCGCTGAAAACTTAGGAATCAGTTCACGAACACTCTACAGAAAAATCTCAGATTACAACTTAGAATAATACCTCAATTATGGAGAACCATAATAGTTATTCTAACCACGCATCTGAGGTATAGATTTCACAAATTTTCATCGTATCATCATGGCTTTTTATCTCTATTAATCAGCATCCGGGTTCTGAAAATTCGGGTCTAACTGCCAGTCAATCGGGAGCATTGGCAAAGCTTTGCCATTTAAGCCCACCAGAAAATTCACTCGTTCCACAGATTTGCTTACCGTCTTGACATTTATTGGTAATAGTTCAGGTACTAGTCTTTGAAAATCAAAATTGCTTCTCGGTGGATATTCAACAAAAAGAACTTCATTATCAGAATCAATAAGCTCAGCTGCCCTTTTCATTGCTGCACTTAGACCACCGATCTTATCCACCAGATTAATTCCCATCGCCCTTTTACCAGTCCAGACCCTACCTTGAGCTACTTCTTTTACTTCTTCCTCATCTATCGAACGGCCATCAGCTACTCGCTTCACAAAATCATCATAAAGTTCAAGAATCTCAGTCTTGCGCAGTTCTTCCTCATCCTCAGTCAAGTCCCTGACCGGCAGACCGATACCCAATAAAGGGTCCTGCCATGCAAATCCAAGATCAGCATATTTACCAACCTTGACCATATCAGTAGTAATGCCTAATGTATCCTGCAAGCCTTTATCATAAATCCACCCTGAAATCACACCTATGGAACCTGTTATTGTCATTGGTGTAGTAAATATCTCATCTGCATCCATTGATAACCAATAACCTCCTGACGCAGCTAACATTCCCTGCGATACTATAATTGGCTTCTTGTCCTTATTATCCCTTACTATTTTTGCAATATATTCCGACGCAAGAGGGTCTCCTCCAGGTGAATCAACCCTAAGAACAATAGCACCAATACTAGGGTTCTTAACAGCCATCTCAACATATCGCCATAGAGTCCTAGCATTTATACCTCCTTCCATAGCACAAACACCATTAGCATAGATAACTGCTACATAGTCATTATCCAAACTCCACTGATCATCAATAGGTTCATTAGTTTTATATAAACTACCCGCATTTATAGTGAAGTCAATTCCTGGTGCAAGCTCAGACTTAAGTTCATCTAGCTGATTCCACCTGCCAACTACATCAACAAGTCCCAAATCAATAAGCTCCTGAGCATCATAGCTGAGCTTACCGCTAACAATCTCATCAAACTTATCACTATCAATATCCCTTTGCTCTGTAATCTCTTCCCTAGCTATCTCATACCAGTCATTAATAAACATTTCTCTTTGTTCCCTATCCCCTTCAGAAAAATCAGTCCTGCTATAACTCTCAACAGCTGATTTATATTTGAAGTACCTTAACTCTGTAAATCCTATACCGATCTTGTCAAGCATATTCTTATAATATGACCTACCTGCTCTGAAACCATTCAATTCTATTGATCCCAGCTCATCTATAACAATCTTATCTGCGATAGAAGCAAAATGATAATCAGTCATTCCTTCTCTCTCAATAAAAATCACAACCTCTTTACCGTATTCCTCACGAAACTCTTTTAACTTCTCTCTTATCTCCCATTTAATCGAATAACTACCCTGCATATTCACTGCATTGACAAAAAGACCAGTAATATTGTCATCCTTTGCTGCCAGATCGATCGCCTTAAGAATATCAAAAAATGACTGTCTTTTATCAAAAAACTTATAAGGACGATAAGTAATAGCGCCAGACAAATCCAGCTTTACAAAATTTTCAAACACTGTTATATCATCCAATACAGTCCTATCAGATGCACCTAGCCTAAAATGAGTGGTATAGCTATCCGGCATACCATCAGATTGCGGTTGAAACGCATTCGTTGCAAGACCGGCAGCTCCCAAACTTAAATCCACCCCACCCATCTGCATATCCATTCCATCAAATTCACTATCAGTATATCTGTAATTCAATCTCAGACCATCCAATATTTCCAGACTTGCTCCCGCCGACCAGGTAGCCAGAGAATTCGCATTACCCAGTATTGCTAAATCACCCCAGTCCTCATTTGCCGTTGTAATTGAATAATCTCCATAAAATGTTAGTGGCCAACTACCTATCGGCCTCACTGACAAATCAAAAACAGCCTCGTTAAAAGAAGATTCAAGGGCCTTAGTATATACCACTCCAAATGATAGATTCTCAATTGGGCGATACAGGATACCAAGATTATACAAGTTACTCAGACCAGCAGCGGATTTATTCTCACCAGCAAAACCATAGCCAAAGCCAAAAGATAAATCCTTATTCCCGGTAGCCATAGATATACGATAGTCAGTTACCCACCCACCTGTATTAACAGGCCGGGTATAAGCACCTACCCCCAGATTACCCAACCCGGTAAATATACCCCAACTATTTGTCTGATCAGCAAATGGATTAGGCCCATTGGTATTCATTGATAACATCATATCAAATGGAGCATTCAGATACTCTAGTATAGCCGGATTAGAAAAGCCATAAAGACCAAATTTATAAGCACCTGGGGAAGCCGATTGCATATTTGCCAACCCCCTATAAGTATTAAACGTCTTTGGCTGTCCGTATGAAGTATTTTGACCTAAGATCAACAGAACTAAAAATATAGTCAACAAGTATCTGTATGAAGCAATCATTTATAATCTCTAATATTTGATAAAGTGATATAGCAATATAACACCTAGCAGGAATTATATGCCCCAAAGCCCCTATTGAAAGGGCTATGTATTATATTGCAACCTCAATAATGGCAAAATTACAAATAGTTAAGCCATATAATTAAAAAGTATTAATGAAAGAGAATCTAATCCAAGAAACAAGCGTAATTACTTTATATCACCTGAGAATTGAATTGATATGAGTTCGCTTGAGATTTACGGATATATTTCAGGTGTGGCCAATGGAAGACAATAAAAGTAAACCCTTAAGATCTACCGTTAATAAAGTCAAAGGTATCTACGATACCTATATGAAGAATCAAGACGGCACAACAAAAGTACCCGATATGGATGAAGAAGATATCAATATCATGGAAGATTTTTCAGTAGAAGATACACTCAGCGAAGAAGAGATTTCTCAAAAGCTGGATGACAAGATCTCCAACGATTTAAATCCGGACAATGCTTCGGACTCCAATCCAGCTAATCCGGCCGATCTGTCTCCGGAAAATGAGGTTGTCCAGTTACGGGAACAAATACTACGAAAGACAGCTGAAATGGAAAACATGAAAAAAAGAATGAATAAGGAAAAACAGGAAATACTTGAGAAAGGTGCTGAAGACCTACTCCAGAAATTCCTTGAACTTCCCGACGATATGGATAATGCACTTCTAGCAGCTAAAAAAGCTGGCGAACAAGGCATGCTTGTCAATGGTGTCAAGCTGATCAGCAAAAAGATAGATAAACTTCTTTCGGAAAGTGGTGTTACAAAAATGGATATTAATCCGGGTGATGATTTTGACGTAGAATACCACGAGGCACTTATGACAGCCCCCCATAAAGAAATTGAAGAGGGTAAGATAGTACAGGTAGTTCAAACTGGTTATGTGCTTAAAGGCAAAGTACTCAGGCATGCCAAAGTAATTACCTCGCAAGGGGATGATAGTACTAATTAATCCGGGTAACGGTAAACTGGCTTGTCATAAAATCAATCTGCCATAAATATACAAAAGGGGCATATGCCCCTTTTTACTTTTTTCTCATACAATAGACGTAACTTTGTAATCAGTAAAAACTCTGTTTTTATTACTTAGTCCATTACTATAGTCAATCTGTACTAAAAAAAATGTCCAAAAGAGACTACTACGAGATACTAGGAGTTAGCAAGAACGCCTCTCAAGCTGAAATCAAAACTGCTTACAGAAAACTTGCTATTAAGTACCATCCTGATAAAAACCCTGGTGACCAAGAAGCTGAAAACGCTTTTAAAGAAGCATCAGAGGCCTATGAAGTACTTAGTGATGAAAACAAAAAAAGTCAATATGACAGATTTGGACATGCTGGTATGCGTGGTGCAGCCGGCGGAGGTGCTGGTTTCTCTAATGTTGAAGATATTTTCTCAGCCTTCGGCGATATTTTTGGTGGAGGCAGAAGCAGTATATTTGATGACTTCTTCGGTGGTGGCCAAAGAAGCCGTGGGGGGCGTAGAACCACTGGCGAGCCAGGTGGCGATCTGAAGATCCGTCTGCCCCTTACTCTAGAAGAGGTTTCTACTGGTGTTACAAAAAAATTAAGCCTAAAAAAATGGACAACATGTGATGTCTGTACAGGTACTGGTGCTAAAAAAGGTTCCACTCCGGCTACCTGCCCAACATGTCAGGGACAAGGACAAGTAAAACAAGTACAGCGTTCAATGCTAGGGCAATTTGTTAATATTGCTACATGTCCGGAATGTAGAGGTAGTGGTAGTATCATTACTGATAAATGTGACAATTGCCATGGTGAAGGTAGGATACAAGGTGAAGAGGAGGTCAAGGTTGATATCCCCGCTGGTGTTGAAGAAGGTAACTATCTACCAATGGAAGGAAAAGGAAATGCTGGTAGAAGAGGTGGCCCTGCTGGCGATCTTATTGTTGTAATGGAGGTCAAAGATCACGAAACTTTTACCCGTAATGGTAACAATGTCCTTTACCGCGCTGCTGTATCAATAGCTGATGCTGTACTAGGTACAGAACTAAATGTACCTACTCTTAACGGACAAGAAACTTTGAAAGTAGAGCCTGGAACTCAGCCAGGTGAAACTATTCGTATGAAAGGTAAGGGCATCCCTTCTCTTGATTCTGGCCTTAAAGGTGATCAGGTTGTATTTATTGATGTTTATATCCCCAAAAAAATAAATGCTGCTGAAAAGCAAAAACTACGCGAACTCCAAAAAAGTGACAACTTCTCTCCCAAATCGAAGAAGGAGTCAAAGCAGGGATTCTTTGATCGAGTTAAAGATATTTTTTGATTATTCTTTATTGCTGAAACCAATAAATTAAGGCTCGTGACCGGGTCGGAATCGATTTCTGATATATCCTGTTTGCCCTGATCATGGCCATAACAAAAGACCAGCTAAAAAAAGTTACCCTTGTTTCTCTGCCCATTATTGCCGGGCAACTGAGCCATATGCTTGCCTCTTTTGCCGATAGAGTGATGCTTGGCCAATACTCCACTCTCTCACTTGCCTCTTTCGGGCTTGTCAACAATATACATGCTCCAGCTTTGATGATATTTATTGGAGTAGCTATGGGTATAACACCTGTAGTAGGCCGAATGAATGGATCAGGTGACCTAACCAAACTACCAATAGTATATCAATCAGGACTCAAGGTTACTATATCAATGATGTTACTTTGTGTGGCAGCTATGCTAGCTATCTATTTTTGGCTTGAAGAAATAGCTTCTACAATGAATTATGACCTAACAGTTATAAATGAATCAAAGACATATTTCCTGTTTGTAATAGCTTCATTCCTTCCTTATACACTATTTCTAACGACAAAACAATTCCAAGAAGGTATGGGTTTAGTGCGGCCAATGATGTTTGCATCAATAGTCGGGAATGCTGTTAATATAGTTCTAAACTATATTTTTATCTATGGATACGGCATTATACCTGAAATGGGAACCGATGGTGCTGGATTAGCGACTTTCATTGGTAGAGTAGTTATGATGGCTGGCGCGCTCTATACAATAACAATATATCCGTTAGAGCGGGGAGGATTGAGAGGAAATTGGAAACAAAAAATAATCGGACAAAACCAGTCATATGCTTATCGGATACTAAAGATTGGTGGCCCTATTGGATTCCAGTTCGCTATGGAAGCAGGAGCATTTGCCGCAGGAGCATTTATTATTTTCAATCTTGGAAAAGTACCCCTGGCTGCACATGAAATTGCTATAGGATTAGCGGCATTTACATTTATGACCGCATCTGGAATAGGCCAAGGGGCAACAGTAATTGTATCAAATATGATCGGTGCCAGAGATTTCAAGAAAATGCGTAATGCCGCAGACTCGTCTTTTATCATAGCAATAGGTTTTATGTGCATTACAGCTATATTCTTTATTATAGCCCGAGAATGGTTACCTCTGATCTTTAATACCGACCCTGAAGTTATTAAAATGGCTTCCTCTCTGATTTTAATTGCCGGATTATTTCAGATTGTGGACGGACTACAGCTTAATGCTATGGGTGTCTTAAGAGGCATGGAAGATGTTAAATTTCCTTCTTATGTTACAGTTCTTGGTTATTGGATATTAGCTATTCCTTTGGGATATACTATGACTATTCATTGGGGAATTGGTCCTGCAGGAGTTTGGTATGGTTACCTTATTGGATTAGCTGTAGTTGGTATCATACTCTATCTGCGTTATCAGAACATGAGGTTCAAGATCATACAACTATAAAAATAATAGCATATTTAGCTAGCAAAGTACCTCTATGGTTCCTTTCCTTCACTAGGATCAAATAATTTGATTGAGTGAATCTCTTTAAAATACTGGTGATAATAGAGTATTTCTAGTGTATGATCAATGGCCTTCTCAATTTTCTCATGCCACACAAAATGTAAACGTCCCTTTCTCATCTCCTCACCTTCCAACACTATATCACGATATGTCGGTAGCGAGTCAGGCACTGTATTATCAATAGCGTTTCTCAATTCAGGTATTTGATTATCAGCATAGCACACCCAAAAAAACAATGGAAGCGGCTCTCTATAAAGTTGTAACCATTCCTCAGAAAGATCAAGTGCTTCTATCCCAGGTTTATCCTCGAAATACAGTATCGCAATATCATGCTCGTGAAGTATATCATCCTTATTAGACTTTGACTTCTCAATATTTGATTCAATGCCATATAACTCGGAAAGAAGAATCTTTGATAGAACAGCCAGATATGAATGCGGACTTGGAGAACCTATACTCTCGATTCCCGAAATACCACCTTTGAAATACAAAGTTGCAGCACCTGTAAAATCCTCAGGAGCCACACAGTAATTTGGTATGACACGCATACTTGAAGTATCAGCTAACCGCCCAAAAGATAAAGGTGTCAACAGGGCAGCATCTACTTGCCTATTTGCAAGCATCTTCTGACATTTATCCTCCGTAGTTCGGATAAGCTGTATCCCTAGCTCCCTTAATCTCTTATTCTCTAATTCATCATCCAGACCCGGAACAATATGTTCCGAGAAGCTATTTTCAGGTATTGCTAACTTCACTGCCACTTTTTCTTTAGATATTATGTAACGATTGCTAATATTTGATGTTAATCGGTTAGAAGCCTGTATTATTATACACTGTCAGATTATCATACGCTTTGTGCAATATGAGCCAGACGATATGCAATAATACCAGCTGCAACCGATACATTTAACGAATGTTTGATTCCGTTCATTGGTAATACAACTGCCCCATCGCAAAGATCTAGCACATCTTGCGGAAGACCCGAAAGCTCATTTCCAAAAACAAAGACTGAACTAAGGTCTTCTGCGTCAAGTTCTGTATATGGTTTCGCTGCATGAGTTAATTCGACAGCAAATATCTTCATACCTGCCCGGCGTATTGATTCTGATACCAACCGTGCTTCTGCTTGATATTCGAATTCAACTGACTTCTCCGCGCCAAGTGCAGTCTTCGATATATCTTCCCTAGGGGGATGAGGCGTATATCCGCTCAGATATATTTTATCGGCACCAGCACCGTCGCAAGAACGAAATACGGAACCAACATTATGAACACTTCGGATATCGTGTAACCAAATCGAGAAACCAAATGTTGTTCTATTAGAATTGTTCTTGGTAGCTTCCAGCTCCTGAAAAGTAAGTTTCCTATCCAGCATCTTTTTAGGTTGGTCTGATTGCAAAGCCCGTAACTTATATAAATATAAATTGATTATGATTAATAATGGCATAAATACTAATGAGTCAGCCCCTGGTTTAGCAACCATCAGACCATATACCTCAGTTTGTTCACTACTACTCTTGCTTTTGATAGTTTCTGCCATATCCGGACGGGCACAAGATGATACAGGTATATTTTCCACGAAGGGAACCCAGTTTATGTTTGGTATACCTCCGAATTATCATAATTCTGGTACGGAGGATAATTCGTATTGCCTTATCAGTATTACAGGAGAAGAAGGTACAACAGGCACCCTTACCTTTCACTTCACTGCAGATGTCAAGACAGAAACACAATTCACAATCGACGGATCGGGCTATTATGGTATGAGATATCAGGTCTCTACAGAAGTAAGAGCCCTTGGTACGAATTACCGTACTTTTGAGATCACCAGTGACCAACCAGTGAGTGTATCAGCTCTGAATCATGCACAATATACCAGCGAATCCATGCTGATATATCCAACTCCTACGCTAGGAAACAAATACTATGTTATGTCCTACCCCTCACTTATCAGAAATAATACTGTCTATCATCCATCGCAATTTGTTGTTGTAGCTACCGAAGATGATACAACAATTGAATTGTTCTATTCAACTGATGTTGGCAATACAGATTTGTCATCGGAAACAATCACGCTAAACAAACATCAATCATATCTTGTCCAAACCAGAGACTTTATATCCGGACTTGACCTGACTGGTAGTAGAGTCGAATCTGATAAGCCAGTAGCTGTTATTGGGTCCCATAACCGTGCGCTCATCAGAGCCAATAGTAACGCCAGAAGTTATGACTACCTGGTAGAAATGATGCCACCAAAAGTCACTTGGGCAGGAGATTTCTACTTTGTTCCCTTCAAACAGCCTAATGATGAATTAACATCACTTGACTCTGATAAATTCCGTATTAGTCCAATCTTTAATAATACTGAAATTTATATTGACGGCACCTTTTACCAGACTGTTGATGCCGGTGAAATGCTGGAATTAGACTTGGTAACAGCTGGCCATGTCAAAGCCACAGCGCCTGTACTTGTTGCCCAGTACAAAAAATCAAATACAGATGATAATGCAACTAATAACTCTGATCCATTTATGATGGTAGTCCCCCCCAGAGAGCAATATCTAAATGAATATCAATTCTATTCTATTGACGAAGGTATATTCACCGAAAACTTTATTACAGTCATCATACCCTCAGATAATATAGGGTCAATACTACTTGATGGTCAACCTCCTTCAATACTTGAACAAGGAACAATACCTACAAGCCTCTATACCTATCTGTTTATAAGAGTCGAAGGGGGTACTCACAATATTTCTGCCGATGTACCCTTCGGGCTCTATGTTTACGGATACGGAGCAGCAGATTCTTATGGCCATATAGGAGGGAGTGGAATGCGGCGCATCGATAATAATCCCCCCGTATTTCAATTTAGCTCGCAAGATGAATGCTTCCGTACTGAAGGTTTAGTGGAAGAAACCGACGCCCTGGATACATATATATACAGGCTCGCACTTGACGAAGATGATTCATACAATACACTCTTAGAGGTTAATGGATTGCAAGAAAAAGCTTTTTTCTTCACAGATGAATCCAATAAATCACTTCCTTATGGCATTGTCTTAGAAAACATTTATGCCGACGGTTATTATAAAGTCTCTGCTTACGATAGAAAAGATTATAAAGCTACAGAAACTAACTATATAAAGGGGTTCACAGTTGGTACCGAACTGCTCCGAGAACTACCCAGAGAACTCGAGACTTTTTCCCAAGTATCATTCTGGGATGAGAATTTTACAGCAACTTTAGCTATTTCGAACTACGGAATCTTTGAACAGGAAATTAAAGACCTTAAGCTACGTAACACAACTGCCGACCACGAAATTGGAATTCAAACACCTTTCACAATTCCTCCTGGCGAAACAATCTACTTTCCTTTTGCAATTAGTGCCGAAGATAGCTTAATTATCAATGATACATTAGAGGTAATTGGCGACTGCGCTAACAGAGATCTTTATGCATTTAATATGATATTTATAAGGGATATTCAAGATCCGGAAATAGACTTCATAGAGGGTAATTGTAGCGAAGATACATACATCACAATATCCGACCAAGGTGAATGGAATCGTGGCATTAGAGAAAGCCGTATTGTCTTTGAAGAAAACGTTAATATAACGGAGGAGAATGGTTCACTACCGGACTTTGTCAGATATACAGCCAGAGTCCTTGACAAGACCAGAGATGCCTTTTACAGAATAGAAGCCGAAGATGGAGAGGGAAATTCTATTTTTATTGCTGATACGATCCCAGGCTTTTCGGTAGTACTAGCTGAAACTGAAGCCATTGCCAGTACCAGAGCTACTAATATGGGCGAATGCTTTGAAGTAGTACTTACAAACAGTGGACTGTTCCCAGTAACAATCGAACACAGTGATATTACTAATAACAATTTCTCGGTACCACCCACAGCCTTACCAATGGTAATAATGCCAGGCGACACAGTCCTACTACCTGTATGTGGACAGAGAAAAGATCTGCATAACGACTCAATTTTTTCTGATATTATAATCGGAAATGAATGTGCTGAAATTAGACAAGATGTTTCCCTACCGGCTTCCTATTTTGTCGGAATTGATGAATCTGACTGCGATACGGAACTCCGACTAGTCAGACTAGATGATCTTCCTCTGGGTGGTAAAATTATTAGTACAGTCTATCCTCTACCTGCAAACGATGAGATTACGATTAAAATGATACTCGATGAAGGACAAGTTGATATTGAAATAACAAATCTATTTGGTGAATCAGAAAAACTCTTTACCGAAACTATCAACAAACTAGGGATCTACACCCGAACACTTGATCTTAGGAACTACGCCTCAGGCACATACTATCTTAAAGTAATTAATAATGGTATCACGCACACAATGCCTATCACTATTCAATAGAAGAAAATAAATTTATTCAATAGTACCTAATTTTATGTTGTTTACCACGTTTATATATTAGTGGGAACTTCAAAGTGTACCTATCAAATATCAATTATGGCTTATTATTCTTTCCTAATCGATAAGAAGATTTAGGATATGTAAGATAATCATAAGTCAATTCAATATATCCGCAACTTAAAGGCAGACAATAACGTCATTCACAAAAATGATAGCAAGAATCTCCCTGAGGAAACATATGAACAAAATTGTATACGGAACTTTAATAACTGCTTTCTTAATTGTTGCCTTTTGGCAGGTTCAACCAACTATAAGCAGTGACCAAGTTTTCGAACAAGTCAAAAAATTCGATTATGTACTGCAAACAGCATATAAAAACTATGTTGACGAAGTTAACCCGGAAGAGCTGACTGAAGCCGCAATTGAAGGGATGTTGGGCAAACTGGATGTCCACTCTGTTTATATCTCGGCCGAAGAGATGAAAAGTGTAGACGAAAGCTTTCAGGGCAGCTTTGATGGTATTGGGGTACAATTCGATATCATAAATGATACAATAACAATCATTTCCCCATTAGAAGATGGACCGTCTGAATCACTTGGTATCCAGCCGGGAGATAAGATTGTGACTATCGACGGTGAAGATGCAGTAGGAATCTCAAGATCAGATGTTCCCAAAAAACTTAAAGGCCCGAAGGGTACAGAAGTCACAATAGAAGTTTTCCGGAGAGGGGAAAGTGATCTCATTGAGTACAATATCATCAGGGATAAGATACCGCTCAATTCCGTATCGGCGAACTATATGATTCCGGATACAGACATAGGTGTTGTTGCCATTAGTAGGTTTGCGGGTACTACATTTGCAGAACTAGTAGATGCGCTAAACGAACTAGCACCTCAGGGGATGAAAAAACTTGTATTAGACCTCCGAGGCAATCCCGGTGGATATCTTGACCAGGCATTCAAGATGGCAAATGAATTTTTACCTGCTGGAGATACCATAGTATTTACAAGGTCAAGGGAAGGCAAATTTGATGAAGTCTATCTTTCAAAGCCAAATGGTATTCTTGAAGACCTACCAGTTATTGTCCTTATAAACCAAGGCTCAGCATCTGCTTCAGAAATAGTATCTGGAGCTATACAAGACCATGATAGAGGACTGGTAGTAGGTACAACTTCATTTGGCAAAGGCTTAGTCCAGAGACAATATAGAACAGGAGACGGGGCTGCATTCAGAATTACTATATCTCGGTATTATACCCCATCCGGTCGTTCAATCCAAAGACCTTATGCTGATGAAGATGACTATAGGAATCTGGTAGGAAGACTAGATCTCGAAGAAGGTAATTATTGGGAAGATGGACTTGAAAAAATCAAAACAGCAGCTATGAAAGATACAACTGTAGAATTCGACTCTCTTCCAATATATTATACTGATAATGGCAGGCCAGTTCTGGGAGGCGGCGGAATTACCCCTGACTACATAATTAATAGCGATACCACCAGACTAACAGACCTTAGCGTGGAGTTCAGAAAGAACAGACTGCTTTATGAATTTGCCAATGACTATCTTAGCAGACATTCTGTTGAGTTTGAAACTAAGTATGGGCAAGATTTTGACAAATTTAATAGCCAGTTCAAACTTAATTCGGATATTATAGAAGAACTGGAAGAAGCTGCTGAAGCTCGAGATATAGAATGGGACGAAGACCAGTTTGAAAAAGATGAAGAATGGGTTGAATTAGAATTCAAATCGAATATTGCCAGAATCAAATGGAATGGTGATAAAGAAAGGCAAGTACTTGTGCCAATTGATAGACAAATAAACAAAGCAATTACTCTATTCCCACAAGCTGTAAAACTAGCCAAGAACCAATAATAGAATTCAGAACTGATTGCTTATAAATACCACCGCAAATACATTGGGACTCAAATCCGATGCTTGCTTAAGAAAATAAAAAGACCAAATAATAAAAACATGAAGAAAACTATATTGGGTTTAATCTTGCTAGCATTTAGCATAGCAGTTATGCCTAACACCCTGATTGCCAATAATCCACACGTTTTTGGTGAATCTTTGGAATATGAGGTCAGCTTTTTGGGTATGACTATCGGAACTATTAAAACATTTACAAAAAATGATGAGACCCTGGCCGGAAAGAAAACACATCATGTTCAGGCTGTTATCAAGTCTGCGCCTGGAATACCATATGTAGACCTAAATGTTATTTTCGATAGCTGGATGGATCCTTCATTTGCATACTCGCATAAGTTCAAATCCACAGAAATGTCAGATGGTCAGAAAATATATGAAGAAGCTATATTTGACTATGCTCAAAACGAAATAGTCTATACAAAGAAAATCGATGGCAAAATAGTAAAAGATGATCGACACAATCTCGCCAAAAAAGTCAACGATGGTTGTTCACTTTTCTATATGGCCAGAAAATATCTTAGAAGGAATAAAACTGTAAAAGTTCCTACATATATCGAAGATGAAAACTCGCTTACGATAATCAATTTCCATAATAAAAATGTAGATGTTGAAGTAGATGCAATAGACTATCCGGTTAAAACAAAGTATCTGGATGGTACGGCCAAATGGAAAGGATTATATGGACTTTCAGGTGATTTTGAAGGATGGTTCTCTGATGACGAAGCCGCGATACCAATCAAGGCAAAAATGAATGTCTATATTGGCAGTGTAGATCTCGAACTAGTAAAATGGAAACGTACTGGATGGAGCCCTCCGAGAGCTAGTGGATCATAATGATAAAAAATCAGAATATACCGGCTGAGCTTATCTTAAGAGTCAGTCGGTTTTATTTTGCAGTACTGTTATAATACTATTACCATAATTTTTCTGAACTATTATATCCATATCATTCGCCAAAGGTATTTCTAACTTTGAGCTCTCTATCACCAGCAGACCAAGCGAACCATTGCTACAAAAAAGCTCTGTTATTTTTTTCACATATCCCTTATCATAAGGTGGATCGGCAAACATAATCAAATTATTACTTTCTACCGATGCTAAAATCTCCTCAACTAACTTCAGAGCATCACCTATCCGAAATTTTATTGTTGCGGTCAGGCCAAACTCCTTAGTATAACGTTTCTGAAAATTAATTGCCCGAGAAGACTTATCAATTGAAATCACATTGTTAGCACCTCTGGATACCGACTCAAGCCAGAGCGAGCCTGCACCTGAGAAAGCATCAATTACCTGGAACTCAGAAAAGTCAATAATATTCGATAGAATACTAAAAAGAGACTCTCTAACCCGGTCGGTTGTTGGACGGATACCCGGGGGCAATTTAAAATCAACTCGGCGGCCTCTTAGGCTGCCTCCTATCACTCTCATCAATAAAACTTCAGTCGTTCGTGATAAGGCTTAAACGAACCACCAATTGCAGGTGGGAAAATATGCTGAACCCTGGATGCATATTCCTTTCTTCTGGTATCAAGTTCTGTATCAACAAGCCTAAAAGCATTAAGTCTGGCAGTCTCAACCCCTAGCAGCATACAAGTTTCCCATATCTGTAGATAAAGGTCTTTAGTAAGTCCAGTACCAAAAAAATAAGCACCCTCAATCACTTCGGCAATCTCAGAAGTAATGTGCTCATATTGCTTCTCGATTATCACAGGTATTTCAGCATTAGTACTATACGAAAGAAGATTATAATAGCAAGGTCGCCCATCTTTCACAACACTAATATCAATGAAATTATTCTGAATACTAAATATCATAACACTCTTATCCCAATTCTCAGGATAATTATACAAATAAGCAGAGTGGGCATTCATTTGGCTGAAATCAATATTGATAATGTCCTTACCTAAGGGTTTCAGAAGATCAGTACAGTTTTTTATCAGCTCGCTTGTAAAAATAACTCCAAGTACCGAATCAGTCCCACTTTTTTTTGCAGACATCGGAATAATATTTGCAACAAAGTCATCCAGGTTAAAATGGGGGTAATTCTGCCGTATCTCAAGAGCTAAAAGTTGTCTTAGAGTATCCTGGCTCTGATTAATATCTGCGGGTAGCTGAGTTACTATTACACTCTCAGCCGGTAAAGTAACACTAATACTACTTACTTTATCTAAATAAGGCTCAACACGAGATAATAAATCGGCCTGACGTGCTGCTGTATCCTCGTATTGATAATTCTCCAGATCAATTCCCTCATCCGTAGAATCCACATGCTCTAATACCAACCCTTTATCCCCAATCGATAAAAGGGCGATATAAGTTCTGTCCATATTAAAAAATAATGAAAGTACGGAATCCATTTTGCTCATATTTGAATAAAGGAATATGCAAATATCGATAAAACCAATACATTATTCACTATATCGGCTTTATTGAGGCAAACCAAAGCTACTGCTGATGTCATCAGGTAATAAAGAACGTTTTTTTACCCGAGCAATATATTTCACAAGTTGATGACACTCAGTCACGGCAATACCCATATTCGAAAGAAGTTCTGTATAGACCATATCCCTTCGATGCCTTTCTCCAAAACCATCCTCATCCAATATTATCTCACATTTTGCGGATAGTAATGATACATTATGCTCTTTTTTCAGTGCTAAAAACTCTTTTGGGTCAGGCTGGCTATCTTCTCGCAAAGAATCACCAACACGTTTCATATAAATACCAACTTTCTTCTGCATGCCATAAAGAAAATCTATCTGATATTGATGCAATCCAGTATGAGAATTTGTCAGATGATCACGTACATCAACTGCAAGGCGGCTCACTCCTTTAAATATCAAAGTACAGCTATCCATTATCTCCAAATAATTTCCAATAGGCCCCTTTTCCAGAATCTCATCATCATCATTATCATTTTCAAACTTCTCCTCGATTAATTCTCTCTCCATCCTCGATCGCTTAACACATTCATAAATTACTGAATCAAGCTCCGATTTTAAATTCTCAGCCCTTGTCACTGTACGGCTTGCAAGATACTGATCGTACTCTCCAAAAGACTCAATAATCTCCTCCAAAACCGATTCAGTTTCATACACAAATCTAGACACTAAACCAGGTAATGGATCATTTTTAGAATTTGCAACAAGAGCCTGTCTATTAGCCCCTGCCCTATGCGAATACTCTTGTTGCTTAGCATTCCTTCTGTGTCGTATAGTAGAAGAAACAAGCACACCAGCCGTCAATAAAACAAAAAACGCCAATGCAAATATATTTCCATAGTAAATCGCTACTGCAATAATGCCAGCAACAAACATTGCTACAAGAGCTGTAGCAAACCAACCACTAACAACATTAATAACACCTGAAACCCTATAAGCAGCCGTTTCTCTACCCCAAGCCTTGTCAGGCAGGGCTGCTGCCATTGCTACAATAAAGGTAACATATGTCGTTGATAATGGCAATGTAAAAGTTGTAGCTATTGATATTAAACCTGCTGATACCATTAATATCACAGCGGCTCTGATAAGATCGAAAGCAGGTTTATCATTCTCAGCATCAGATTCAGATAAATAACCATCAACATCGAAACTGGCCTGATACCCCCTCCTCAAACGCGAGGAACTGGGTACAGCACGATCCAATAACTGGGTTAAAGCCAGGGTCTTTCGTACAATAAATCTCCCAACCATGTTCGAACGAAATTTTTCCTTACCAGCTTCCTGGCTGGACAAGCCAATTGTAGTATCAGTTACCGACCGCGCTTTCTTCGAGACAAATAGCGTTATCATCATTATAACACCTGCTATCAAAATATATAGCTTATTAGCCTGCGACTTAGATTCCAGATCACCCATAAGCGTATCAGCAGATAGATCTCCATAAGTCTGTGCAAGCTCATAAGTATTGATAGCAGCTAACGGCGCTCCAATAAAATTCACCAAATCATTAGCTGCAAAAGCCATTGCCAAAGAAAAAGTACCTGCTAATACAATTATCTTCAATACACTTACTTTAGTAAAGCTTATAAGTGGCTGTAGAATAACAAACCAACCTATTATAAGGTACAGAGACATTTCCGCAAGATTGTTCTTTATATAAGAAATTGTCTCCGGAGCCAAAAAAGAAGTATCTGCATTTTTGAGCCCTTTGATTATGATAAATAAGGAAATTGATGATAAAGCTACAGCACCCCAAAGACCACCAAATTTTTTGAATCGTTCCTTATATCTAAATGTAAAGATCAATCTTGTCAAAAACTGAATTAAGAAACCAACAAGGAAAGCCACAGCCACAGACAAAAAGATACCCGTAACTATCTTCAGAACATCATCCAGATTCATATAATCCATTAAGCCGGCACCAGGTATAGCATCGGTAGCCAACTTAATTATTGTGATCCCCAGACTACCTCCAAATAATCCAAAAACTACAGAAACAGTAGTCGATGTAGGCAGACCCAGGGTATTATAAGTATCAAGAAGTAATATATCCTGAAACATTGCGGCAGCAAATATTATAAGAAGTTCCGGCATTAGGAAAAAGGAAGGATCAAATATCCCGGACCGAGCAATCTTCATCATGCCCCCAGAGAAGAGCACCCCAACTAACACACCAAAGGCTGCCACAATTAATACAGTCTTAAGTTTTCCTGCCTTACTGCCAACAGCCGCGTTAAGGAAATTTACAGCATCATTAGCTACACCCACTGTCAGATCAATCACTGCAAGAAAAACCAAGACAATGAGAATGATTAAATTAATATCCACTTACGATTTCAATATTTGGGAACTATATCTATTACGGCCACCGAACCGTAACCAAATATAAATACCATCATACAAAAAATAGTTAATGAAAATTAACAAACCACAATCGGTTTATATAAAAACTCCTACTTACGTATGAATCATAAGAGTCTGCTCAGTAATATATCTATACCTGCCTACTACATTTGCCTAATTATTATCATATTGACAGGCACTCTTCATACCCAGCCACCACAATCGGCTATTGTTCCCATGACAGATTCACTATATAGAGTTTTTACAGAACATATCAGAGCCAATGCTGATACCGAAGAAGGGTATAATACCCTTAATAATTTAGTCGCTTCCGATATGATTACCAGGCGATGGGCCAGAGCCGCATATACTCTTGACTTTAACAATAGACTCTTTGGAGAAGTATATAACTCTCGAATAAGTACAAAAAAAGCACAGCTTCTTGGTAATATGATGACCTTGACACCTTCAGCATTAAATCTACGCTACTTCGATTATTTTGCTACCAAGCTAGCGCCTAGCGATACCGGATTTGTTATGCTCAAAAAGCTTAGTGGCTACTATATCAATAAATCTTTGTGGGGCAAAACACTTTCTCAAATGGAGATGTTCAGACATTTATATCCACATCGTGAAGAATACTTTAACGAAATAGCTCAAATAATATCAGCACCAAAAGAGAATTTGGTACCTGAGCCAATCCGGGGTATTAATACCAAAGGAGGAGAATGGGATCCTAATCCCACACCAGACGGACACTATATATTCTATTCATTTAACCACCCAGTTAAAAACAATGCTGATGTTGCTCTTGGCAAGATGAGCGACAGTGGTTATGTATATATTGGAGTATTAAAAGGAGTATTGAGCGGTCCTAAAAATGAAACCATAGATAATATATCATATAATACTAGTAAAATACTTCTATCTGGTACTCTTGAAGGATCATTAGGAGAGTTCGACATTTTTTTTGCCGAACGTGAAGCCGATTTATACTCCAAGCTATACCATCTCCCAGAACCAATAAATACTAAATATCACGAAGAAGGAATAACTCTCTCGATAGATGAAAGTGTAATGATATTCACCTCTGACAGGCCAGGAGGTATTGGAGACTTCCACCCAACCGGAAAACTCCATATGGGGTCAGTAAATGGTAATTTTGATCTGTACATCAGCTTTAAAGACAAACAAAACAACTGGAGCGACCCTGTTAATATCGGCCCCGATATTAATACACCTTTTGCTGAACGCTCACCTTACCTACATCCCGATGGGAAAACCCTGTACTTCAGCTCTGAAGGTCACACTGGCCTTGGGGGACTTGATGTTTTCAAATCAGTCAGATTAGATAGTACATGGCAGAAATGGTCAAAACCAATAAACCTGGGCAAAGAAATCAATACTATAAGTGACGACTGGGGATACAAAATAGGATTAACCGGGGATACAGCTTACTTTGCTGCCTTGAACAGAACAATTGGTGAAGGCGGATATGATATCTTCTCTGTAAAGATGCCCTCTCAAGCCCGGCCTGATACCCTCATTCTGTTAAATGGTCAGGTATTAGATTCCATAACTAAACAACCACTACATGCATTTATAAGATGGGAAGATCTCAGTAACGGCAGTATGAAAGGAGAGCTCAACACTTTCAACGATAACGCCTTCTTTCGGCTTCCACTAAAGCAGGGACAGAGATATGGCTACTATATTAGTGTAGATGGCTATCTGCCAAATGCAGGTTCTCTTGATTTAACAGAAACACCAAAAGGAGAAATAATTGATATAAAAATATTGATGCAAAAACTACCCACCAAGAAAAACGAATCAGCCAGATACAGTGCATCTAATATCTTCTTTGATTATAACAAAAGTATAGTTCGAGATGAATCAATCACTGAAATAAATCAAATAGTCAAAATACTTTTGGATAACCCAAGACTCAAGGTAACAGTTGAAGGACACACAGATGAGGCGGGTTCTGCTGCATATAATCAAGAACTTTCGGAAAGACGAGCAGACGCTGTTAAAAATATTTTAGTTAAGTTGAATATTCACCCTAGTCGAGTCTTAAGTTTAGGTTTCGGAGAAAAAGTGCCGATTAATGAAGATTCAGAGACTGGGGAAGAAAATAGAAGAGTCGAATTCGTTTTTATGTATGAGTGAAATCTCACAAATCTCTCCGTATTGTATACTAGCTGATAATGATCAGGTGGCATGCTCTACTCTGGATAAACTAATCCAAAAAATGTTTCCATCTCTGGAAATAATTATTGCACACGATGGTAAAGAAGCTCTTCGTATTTTCGATTTGAATAAACACAGACCTTTGGTAATTATATCCGAACTCAAATTACCTGCTCTTGATGGGAGGCAACTACTTAACTACATCAAGGGAAATAAAAAGACACCAACCTACATGATCGCATTTACAGTTAACCTCTCTCAGCGAGGGAATCTGGAACTGCTACAGTCAGGTATTGACGACATACTACTGAAGCCTATTCAGGCTGATCAGGTTGTAGCACGATTGCGATCTGCAATGAAACATATCTTGCTTTCTCAGAAACTTGAATCAATCCCTGATGAAGATGACATCAAGAAAAGTACAAAGAAGGAGATGGCACTCAATGTTTCTAAATTACTTAACTCCATAATTGCCAAGAAAGGGCTTGAAATAACACCTGAGCAAAATAAATTTTGGACAGAAGCCTGCAAGCATATATACAATAAGATGGAAGGTGATCTCTACGAATTAGCAGCTACCATCAATGCCCTTAAGTTTGTCAATGTATATAAACTTTTCCTTGAGGAAAGCAAAATTGCTCTGCCTGTGATGAAGAAAGGATTCCCCAGCCATGGTGTTATGGAAGAATATCCTGGTTTCATACGCCAGGTATTCTCTTATCTGCCGGGTCTTGAGCAAGAGAGAGAAATACTTCTCCACATATATGAAAATCTGGATGGTACTGGTATCCCGGATAAGATGCGTTACTGGCACATACCTCTGGGCAGTAGGCTACTCAGAATATTAATTGAATATGGTGAAGCACTTAAAGAAAATAAAGATGATCCTCACAAATCTATAGACAACCTATACGAATCTGCAAAAAGATTATATGACCATAATATCATCATATATCTTGATCAATTCTTGGCTGAAAATTATCCTGACAGTGGAGAACCCGAAGAATCCATTGAGAAGAACAGGTTAAGGGAAGGTTATGTCCTCTCTCGCAATATCATCACCAGAGATGGTCTGATGCTTATGCCTAGGAAGACAAAACTTGAAAAACAACTCATCAAAACCATCTGGACTAAGATAGAAAAAGAAGGTATGGTCGGAAGTATTTATATCTTCAGTAGTTCAAAGAAAACAGATCAGACTGATAAAAAAAATAAGAAGGGGACTAATGAATCCCAGCAAAAAAACGTTAAAGCCAAGGTTGTAGAAGAATAAAACCCCAGCCTACCTTTTGACTACTTTAAAGAAATTTGGGAAAACACTATCTTTAAAGATAGTTAGACCACCTTTATGTAGAATAACTTCAAAATGGCTCTTGAGTGCCAGGTTACTGAGCCCCTCTCTGCCACCCAGTATAAGATATTCTCTTTCAAGATCCCACTTTAACCCATTAGTTGATAAGTAGGTTTCCCCAGCCGGCAAAAGTGAAATTTTCTCACCAGGTAAAGAGACTACTCGACAAGAATCCGACACACAGAATCCCATCCTACCACCATTTACAATAAACATTCCCAATTCAGGCGAGTGCTTTAGCAGTACACTCCAGTTATTCAAAGTGTGCTCTACATCCCCACCCGAAAAACCAAAAACAGCTATATTCCTTACACCTTGATTCATTATAAAATGGATACTCTTTTCAAAATCATTTGTCTCCTGATCATTGCTAGGAATCATTTTATCTTCAGGAAAAACAAACTTCTCCAAATAGCTCCTATTTATCGAATCCATATCGCCAATTATATAATCAGGCCTTATCCCTGCTTCGAAAAGAATATTTGCTCCACCATCCGAAGCATAAATCACAAACTCATGTTCTCTCAACAAACTAATTTCAGGTATCTCGCCTCCCAACACCAATACATGTTTTATCGTATCATTACTTCTATCAAATAACCTTAAGTTCTCTATGTTCAAATTTGATCCCTCAATAAATACAGAACAACAATTAATAGCTCTCATCGGAAATGAAAAGAACCCTCTTGCAAATATGGCAAACTTTTCTTCTTTCGTCTATTATGGCATACCTCAACTGAACTGGGCTGGCTTCTATTTGATCGATCAGAATACTGATTCCAAGCAACTTGTCCTAGGTCCATTCCAAGGTGAACCGGCCTGTATCAGGATAGATATTGGTAAAGGAGTCTGCGGCACCGCTGCTTCAACCCAAAAGACTATAACTGTCGATGATGTTGATAGCTTTCCTGGCCATATAGCATGTAGTTCGCTAACCCGCTCAGAGCTAGTGATACCATTATTCAAAAACAACCACCTGATCGGGGTTTTTGATCTTGATAGCCCGGTTTACTCCCGCTTCAATGATGAACTAAAACAACTAATCGAAAAACTCTGCGAAGTACTAATTGCAAAAACGGACTGGAATTTCTTAAAACTAATTTAAATACTTCTCAGTAGATTCCCTTAGACAAATCTTACAATACTGACTATATTTGTAATTAAATTATTTGCCACAACTAGTATTAGCGTGAATTTAGAAAACGGCAAAAAAGCGATAAAGAACATCATCAACTCACTTGTAGGGCTTGAGAATAAAATCGGAAATGACTTTGACCGTTCCGTAGAGCTTATCAAGAAAGCTGATAAAGTTATAGTATCAGGTATCGGCAAATCTGGCATCATTGGTCAGAAAATGGCTGCTACACTTACCTCTGTAGGTAAGCCTGCAGTTTTTCTACATCCTGTAGAAGCATTGCACGGTGATATAGGTATTGTAGGGAAAAATGACGTTGCAGTCTTTATCTCCAAAAGTGGTAATACCAAAGAAGTCATAAATCTGTTTCCTTTTATCAAATCGCGTGGATTAAAAACAATATCGATAGTTGGTTCTTCCAATGGTTGGATGAATCGAAACTCAGATACAGTATTAGATGCCTCTGTTGATAAAGAAGCCTGTCCTGTAGATCTTGCACCAACTACCAGCACCACAGCAGCCCTGGTAATGGCAGATGCTTTATCAGTTGCTTATATGAATACTATGGGTGTCTCGGAAACAGACTTTGCCCGAAACCATCCTGATGGACAAATCGGACGTAATGTAACTCTTCAGGTACGAGATGTAATGCACAAAGGCAACTCAATCCCGCGAATCCTACCGGAGAAAACATTTCGCGAAGCTGTGATAGAAATAACCTCGAAAGATCTTGGGTGCGTGTGTGTAGTTGACAAAAATAATCAGCTTATTGGTCTGGTAACCGATGGAGACGTAAGAAGGATATTGCAAAAAGACGAAGATATCCGAGGTCTCAAAGTCTCATCCATAATGACGGAATCACCACAATATGTTCGTAAGGAAGCTTTCTTAGGCGAGGCCCTCACCATTATGGAAAATAGACCCCGCCAAATCAGTGTATTACCCGTAGTAGAAGAAGAACAGCTGGTCGGAATTATTCGAATTCACGACATTCTAATGCAAAAAAGCTAAACTCCCCTAATTACCTCCGCCACTTTGCCAATTTCCTCATCACTCAAATAAGGATGGAACGGCAGAGCAAAAATTCGCTTAGAAGTATCCTCAGTCACAGGCAAATTCCCGGACACATAGCCCAGATCTTTATAGGCTGTCTGTAAATGTAGTGGTATAGGATAATAAATAACAGAAGGTATATTCTCGGCTTTTAATGCAGCCTGAAGCTTAGCTCTATGCTCGCTGGTTTCAGCCAAAACACAATATTGAGCCCAGGCAGATTTATATCCATCAAGCACCTTAGGTGTTTTAACACTACTATCGCTTAAAACCTCTCCATACTTACCAGCAACCCTGTCTCTGGCAGCCATTTCATCATCAAAAATCTCCATCTTTGCTAATAATACAGCCGCCTGGATCGAGTCCATCCGTCCATTCATGCCCAGCCTCACATTATCATATCGCTCCGTACCCATACCATGAACACGTATGCTCTTCATTCTTTCATATAGTTCTGCATCATTAGTAAAAGCAGCTCCTGCATCACCATAAGCACCCAATGGCTTAGCAGGATAAAACGAAGTTCCCGAAGCATCACCAAATGCACCATTCATCTTACCACCAACCGAACCGCCAAGCCCTTGCGCTGCATCTTCAAGAAGAAGCAATCCATGCCTTTTACAAATCTCCTCGATCTTATCATATTCCGCACCCTGACCAAATAGATCTACAGGCATTACAGCCTTAGGATTCAAATTACCCTCTGCTTTTACCCTCTCAATAGCTTCTTCCAACTTAGCCGGACTAATGTTAAATGTTTCAGCATCAATATCACAAAAAACAGGTGTAGCACCAGTCAATGATATAACCTCTGCAGTGGCTACAAAAGTAAATGAAGTAGTAAATACAGCATCACCTGCCCCAATCTTCCAAGCCATCAAAGGTATCAACAGAGCATCAGTACCCGATGCACAAGAAAGACAATGAGCTGTACCCACATAGTCTGCAAGCCTCTGCTCCAATTCAGAAATCTCAGGCCCCATCACATAAGCACCATGCTCCAGTACAGCCAACACACGGCGATCAACATCATCTTTAATTCTCTTATATTGCGACTTTAGGTCAATAAACTGCATATGTCTCTGAATATATAGGTAATAGAAGCCGATACCGCTTATTTATTAACGCGGAACAGCACAATAGTATAAAAGCAAATTACGAATATAAGAGTGGAAGTTACCAGTAAAAATGACTTCACTTCTAAAAAAAACAATAAGGCTAATACTTTATCTCAACCTCATAACCACCATTTCCTTTAGGCTTCTTAGGATTATAAATTTCCTTTAGCTGAGATAGCTTCTCCTGCCCTTTCTCCGTCAGTTCCGGATTATTCTTATCGAATTCACTATACTCGATAAAACCCATCTTTTTAGCAGCTATATAATACTCGTCTCCCAGTTCGGGAACACGATTACCAAAAAGAGCCTGAAGCAACAATTCATAGATGATTTTTTCCATACTGCAATTTACCAAAACACCAGCAACACCACAATACGGTAATACTACTTACCCAAACTCTCAACATTCTGCAATATTGCATAATTCATTAGACTCTCCTTATCTTTGTAGTCTATCCTAATGCGGGAGTGGCGGAATTGGTAGACGCGCTATCTTGAGGGGGTAGTGGGAGCAATCCCGTGGGGGTTCAACTCCCCCCTCTCGCACACGAAGACTAGATAAAGGGAAGTCCTTCCAAAAAGACTTCCCTTTTTTATTGCTGTATCCCTAATCTTAACAGTATTGATAATCTTACCCAATCTGTACCTCGCTGGCGACCGCTGCAAGTTTTTTGGAAATGTATTACCTCTAGAGAGTATTTCCCTCAAAAAACTGTCCCTCGTGGAGGGACCGCTATGCACCATGAGCCTGCGAGTGGTAATGCAGAGCGAGGGAGGAACAGAACAGATCTTGCCACTCTCTTGATTGCATCCTCACCCAGTTACACATTAAAATCCATTTCGCCTACGGCTCATAGATTTTGTGTAACGGCCTTCTCTCGAGGGGGAGTTATGAAATTACAAATACGACCTCTACCCTCCCTGAGGGGAACAGAAGATAAAACTTTATCAAGGTAATGGAAAGGTGATTTGATGCTGAATTCAGATAATATCCTGTTTCTCATTACCTATATATCTTCATTCTTCATAATCAGATAGTTAACAAATGCTGAACATGCAACAAGCATGAACTTTGCATCTGAATAGGTAACTGTATCAGAATCATCGATAGCTGCATGTCTTACTCCTTTTTCATTACTAGTATATCCGTATATTTTGATAAATCCATCTTTTAATACTTTATTTAATTTCGAATTACTTTCTATTTCTTTAATTGCTACACTTAAAGAAACATCATGTTTACCTGTAATAACCTTACAAACTGATTCAACAGCTGATATAGACTCTTTGATAGAATTTTTATAATCAGGATTCTTCTTATCGGCCATTAAATTCAGAGCCTTATTTATATGTTCCTTAGCAGCTTGATACTTATCTTTGATTGAAAAAACAGAATTGATCTCATCTATTTCAACCTGATCAATTATCTCAGCTATTCGGCCATTTACCAAGCGGTAACCAGAGTTTTCATATTGGAAAGCTTTATTAATTTTATCCGCAAATAATATTTGAATTATAGTAAGCCATTCATAGTTTTTCTTTTGCTTATATTTTTCTAAAACCTGCCATATATCTTCAACATATGCTATCCAGTTAAACCATGCCCAGTTCTTTTTAGCATCATCAATAATATTAATAAAGTTTTGAGATTTATAATGATAGGTATATTCGCTATACTTCCTGACATCATAGTTTAAATACTCTACCCATAGTTCTTTAAACATATAATTAATGCCCCCAGCCAAAGCAGATTTATTTATTATATAATTATCTAGCTTTTCATAGAAGCTAGTATATATGACATTCTGGATGCGCACTAATAATTCTGGCCTAATATTATCAATCAAAGGCTTTTCTTTTATATAAGGTCTATATTTGTCAATAAATCTTTGATGCATATTCTTTAATTGATTTGATACCACCCTTAATTCTCAATCCATTTACTCATATTTACTCTACTGGCAGGATTTTTAGTTCAGCTGGCGGTGTTTTTAGAGCCACTGTGGCATTAGACAGTGCTGCTGAGCAATTTTTCGGGTTGGCAAGCAGTGTTGGTGGCACTGCTAATAGTATGTTTTGATCGGCTGGCAATTTCATGCAAGAGCGAGTATAAATATTATCTTAGAAATCTAGTGAACTTAATAAATTTATGCTAAATATTTGAGAGATGTGGGTAAATGGGAACAATTGAGAGAGAGTCTTCGCCATAGCCTCAAAGAAAAGTTCGGCCTTCACTGTCCCTCGTGGAGGGACCGCTATGCACCATGAGCCTGCGAGTGGTAATGCAGAGCGAGGGAGGAACAGAGCAGATCTTGCTACTCTCTTGATTGCATCCTCCCCCAGTTACACATTAAAATCCATTTCGCCTACGGCTCATAGATTTTGTGTAACGGCCCCCTCTCGAGGGGGAGTTATGAAAGTACGAATACGGTACATAGCCCAACCGACATCCTGAGCGAAGCGAAGGATCTTGGGAAGGCGTTAGAGATTCTTCAATAAACTTGCAGCGATGCTATAAGCATCGGCCAATCAGAATAACAAAAAAATTGAGATACGTTATCTGAGTTACCATATTACCAAAAAGAAGATTGACCATCACTTGTCCAATATTATCCATAACTTGCGGTTCGCTCAAACGTAAATTCCCGTTGAAGCATATTTCTTACACAAAATAGATAAATGACCACATCGCATAATACCTTGATCCCATCTAACTATACAATCATTGCGCTTCTACTGCTTGGCTTGATATTTGCTTCATGTAGCCAGGGAACCAAGCTCGGTTCGTACCCACCGGACGAACTGATCGAGATGGCAATAGAAGACTACGACAACGAAGATTATATAGAGGCAAAAGAAAAGCTGCAAACAATTCAGCTTCAATATCCCTCTAGCAAGTATGCCGATGATGCACAATACTATACTGGTATGGTGCACTTTGCACAAGAAAACTTTGTTCTTGCAGCTTTTGCTTTCAGTAGGATTGAAAGATTGTATCCAGGTTCGGAGTTCAAGGCTCGAGCAGCATATATGTCTGCGGAAAGCCAGTACGAACTCTCACCAGCGCATTATAGAGATCAGGATTATACCCGAAAAGCAATTAAGTCATTTCAGGAATTCCAGTATCTATATCCTGGTGAAGACAGCCTTTATGGTCTTGCAACTAAGCGAGTTAGGGGCCTTAGAGATAAATTAGCAGAGAAGGAACTCGGTGTAGCTGTCCAATACGACAAGCTTGATTCGCCTAAGTCATCTATCATATATTATGATATTGTCTTGGATGAATACCCTGATACTGAGTACTACGAAGATGCTTTTGTGGGTAAGATAAGAACACTTATCAGACTCAGAAGATATGATGAGGCACTAAGCCTTATAGGATTATATAGAAATAAATTTACAGCCGCCCGATATACCGGTGCAGTAAGTGACCTAGAAAAAGAAGCTTCTGAATTAAAAGCCGACGATAAAGAAGAGTAATCGATTGACCTCGTCGGGTTATTTAATCGAAGCCATACGAGGCAACAGATGAAACAAATAAATCTCATTGCTACAGCAATACTAACCATAGCGTTCCTTTGTATAAATCTGAAATCAGCTCATGGTATCCAAACCGATCAATACTCAATCGGATTATGGGCTGGAGCTAAAGCAGCGTCTAATATACAAGTACTACCGCGAGGGAGACAAGCTGAACCCGCATTCAACACCCTACCTGACTTTGGGCTAAGGGCATATATACCAGTTGATGATACTTACAATATTCATTTTGTTCCGGAAGTATACTTCAGCAACTATTATTTTACAACTAAAGACGCGAATCTGGGAACCAAGTATATTACAGAAATATCAGGCATTATTGGCAGCATAAACCTCTACTTCGAAGGATTCGAAATGGGTTTTGGATACGGTACAGTGCTCAGTAGCGATATTGCGGATATCAATACTGCCGATGATATTGATATGCAAAATATTATAAACTTCACCTTTGGATATCGATATACCTTTTACACAAATGATAACGGCTCATTATCAGCTTTTGCTCGTGCTGAGATGCTACTAAATGAAATCTATACCAACTATCCCAAAGATGATCCACTAGCAGAATTTATCGAACCAGACTTTCAGGTAGAGCTACAAGAACAACACAACCCCAGATTAGCAGCTCTGACAATTGGTCTGTCTTGGGATTTTGACGCCTCTTCCCTATTCACAGACCCACCGCCACGCTCCAGACAATAGCTTATAAAAACAATAAAGCCTTAGAGAATTCCCTAAGGCTTTTTTTGTCAATCTGTAAAATTCACCATTACTTTGCTATACCAACACTACGGCGTTCTCTGATCACCGTTACCTTGATCTGACCGGGATATTCCATTTCATCTTCAATACGCTTCGCAATCAGATCGGCCATCTCATCGGCGCGCATATCATTAACTTTGTCCGGCTCAACAATAACTCTAAGATCCCTTCCGGCTTGTATCGCAAATACTTTCAGAACACCTTCCCAATCCTGGCCAATTTCTTCAAGCTTTTCAAGACGTTTAGTATAGTTCTCAAGTGATTCTCGCCTTGCACCAGGTCTTGCTCCACTTATCGAATCAGCAGCCTGAACAATCACAGAGATAGGATGAGTCATCTCAATATCTTCATGGTGAGCACCAATTGCATTTAAGACTATAGGGTGCTCTCGGAATTTCTTTGCCAGCTCCATACCAACTAGCGCATGAGGCCCTTCCATCTCTTTCTGAGCTACCTTGCCAATATCATGAAGCAATCCTGCTCTTTTAGCCATTTTTACATCCAAACCTAACTGACCAGCCATAATACCGCACAGATGGGCTACTTCAATTGAATGACGAAGTAGATTCTGGCCATAGCTTGAGCGGTATTTCATACGACCAACGTACTTCATGAAGTCTTTTTTCATCCCATGTAGATCAAGCTCTAGCATAGCAGATTCAGCAAGTTGTGGTAATTCTTCTTGCAGCTCTTGTTCCGCTTTGTTTACAACTTCTTCAATACGTGTAGGGTGAATACGGCCATCATGCATTAGGTTCTCAAGTGCAATACGGGCTACTTCTCTTCTAAATGGATCAAAGCCTGATATTAAGACAGCTTCAGGGGTATCATCTATTATCAAATCGACACCTGTAGCTGCTTCAAACGCTCGAATATTTCTACCTTCGCGACCAATAATACGCCCTTTCATCTCATCCGATTCAAGATTAACAACAGAAACTGTTGATTCCATACTATGATCAGAAGCTGTACGCTGAATAGCAGCAACAATTATATTTTGAGCCTCTCTCTTTGCTTTATCTTTTGCTTCTTCGCGAATTTTGGTTAGAAGTTGAGAACCATCTTTACGGGCTTCTCTCTCCATTTCTTTGAGTAAACTTTCTTTTGCTTCTTCACGAGAAAATCTTGAAATCTCCTCAAGTTTTGAACGGAATTCTTCAGACTGACCTTTAATTTTCTCTTCATGTAATTTTAGTTCCTTATCCTTTTTCTGTAGATCAAGTTCAAATTTGTGAAGATTTTTTTCTTTGTTAAGAATATTCTGAAGTTTTTTCTCAATCCCCTGCTCTCGGGCTGTTATCTCTTTCTCTCTAACTTTGAGATGTGACCTTGTCTCATGGGTATCAGAATCAAAGTCTTCTTTTTTCTTGCGCCACTCTTCCTGAACTTCGAAAAGCTTTTGCTTACTGATATTTGTAGCTTCTTTTTCTGCATCTACGACTATTTCTTTAGCCTTTACTTCAGCATCAGCAAGTTTGGATTTGCCAACTCTCGTGGCTAAGAAATAACCTATTGCACCAAACAGTAGAAACCCTGCGGTGCTCAAAACCAAGACCATAGTTTGGTCCATTATCTATTCCTATGTGTTACTGATAAAACGCGTTGTATCAAAACCACAGAAAAAGGACCGAACAGAGTAAAAACAAAAAAGCCACAGGGGACATAGCTTGCTTCCATTTAATGGAAGCTATTATAAGAAGTAAGAATCCTCTTTATAGACACAGTGGGTGAAACTCCTTCAACCTTTGTAATCCACCGGCTCGTTTTGCATGCTACTCAATAGTAGCTAAACAAGCTATTCTTATGAATATGTGGCCCGCCATTGGCTGCCGAAAGATAACTCCCTATTGGTAAGTTATAGATTCTTATACTATGTGTCGCTATGCCCGCAACGTGGCGATCTTTATATTCTCTCAAAAGAGACTATATAAGTTAGACGTATTTCTCCAAAGACTGTTTTAGAGATTCAGTCATTTTTTTAAGTTCATCCACCACGAATGATCTATCATTATCCGCCTGCATAGCCTGCAATATCTTAGCTTCAGCTATATTTAAGGCTGTAAGGATCGGTAGTGCTTTGTCATCGGCAAGCTCGCCATGACTACCGACTAAATCCACCATCTGGGAATCAACTTCATTAGCTGTCTGTCTGACTAGCTGTTCGTTGTCTCCCGCTAATGAATACTCTTTACCGCCGATATTTACTTTTATTGTTTTCACTTTGTTTGGGACTATATCAATGATATAGCCTGTTCTTTTCTGTGTTTTTGGTCCGAAACCCTATTTAAGAATAATCGGCTCTCAACTCTGCAACTTAAGAAATTTGTGCTAAACCTCATAAAATCAAAGGTTTATGATCAGCAAGAATAGAATTGTAAGCTAAGCTATAGGTTTTATAATACCAGAATATAAAAAAACTTATGCAGTTTTACTGAGCAGACCATCGATCATCTCTAAAGCAGAATTGATCTTATTGAATGCTATCGCTGTAGCCTCCGAGCGAGTTCGTTCAGAGCTTTCAGCCTTATTAAGTTCCTCTTCTAGTATTGATATTTGTTTATATCTAGATTTGAGCAGATCTTCGAGTTTCTCAAGCCTTATATCATCCAGCGACATTTGCTTTGTTTCAACTTGAGCTGCTTCAAGTTCCAATACCCTGTTAGAGATTGATTCAATCTTTCGCCTTAATGTTGAATTCGAATTTCTAGCAGATTCTAATTCAGCAATCAGATTGTTATTCACTTGTTCAGTGGTTGACAGTCTACCCAGTTCAATATTCAGATCGCTAACTTCTTTCATTAGCTCAATATTTTTATTTTCTAACTGATCAGCATCTTGTCCAACCTCATCGAGCTGTTTATGCAATTGATTGTTTTTATCAATTAGTTTGGATAGCTCATTTTCTAAATTAGATGAATTATTACTGTCACTGCCTCTTTCAGCTTGAAGTTTTTCTAACTCTGATTTAAGATCATCTATTTCCTTTTTCGAACCCCTAGTTTCCGATAAAAGGTTTTCTATGCGTTGGGCAGCAATTATCTTTTCAGAATTTAATTCCTGAATCTGCTTCTGGTTAGCAGTAATCGTATTAAGTATAGATTTATTCTCTTCTTCTTTTTCAAGAAGATCATGCTCTAACTTCTGAATTTGATTCTCAGAGGCACTTATCTTATGAAATACATCATCGTTCTTCGACTTGGTTTCATCCAGGATTTTTTTCAGCTCAATATAATCCTTAGCTAATATCTTCTTTTCTTCTTCCAGGTTCTGAATGAGCTCTTTGTAGTTATCTATTGCCGATTCATTGGCCGAACTAGTAGTCTCATAATCTTCGATTAATGATTTTTTCTCGGAAATCTGATTACCCATTTCAGCAAGTCGTTTTTCCAATTCCCTGTTTTCCGAACTTAAGGATTCGGATTGGCCACTATATAATTTTGATTGTTCATTTAGTTTATAATTTTCAGCTTCCAATTCTGCAATCCTGTCACGAAGATTCTTACTTTGTTCGTCTTTCTGACTTCCTGCAATATTTCTCCTAGCAATTTCTTTCTGAGCAAATTCCAGATCCTTGAGAATTTTGTCTTTGTCGCTGAGGCTGTTTTCTAATTCAGTTACTTTTTCTAAGGCCAAGCCTAATTCGGTTTCGCGCTGCGAAATTTCTGATCTACTTACTTCAAGCAATTCTTGAAAACTTTGTATCTCTTTGTCTTTATTGTCTAAAGCACTCGCCAACTCTTCAGAAATACCATTACTCTTTTCCAACTCTTGGATCCTATCTTCAAGAGTAGCAATATCAGAAAAAAGCTGATTGTTTTGTTGAAGCAGTTCTGTCCTCTCGGAACCAATCTTATCTAATGCCTGAATAGTTTTTTCTATATAGGTAGACAAATTGCCTAGTGCTGCCTTAAGGATAGGATCATTCCCTGCATCGGCTATTGCATCAAGTAAGTTTTCTTCATTCATTTTCTGAGTTCCGCCTGATACTGCTTCTGGGCAGCGTCTATAATCTTATCAGTATATTGTTTTATAGTATCGTCTGTCAATGTTCCTTCATCCGAGCTAAAAGTTAACGAGATTGCTATACTTTTTTTTCCGCCCAGTTTTTCGTCCTGAAATACATCGAAAAGACTACAGTCTGTAAGATACTTCCCTCCATTCTGCTTAGCTAATGAAATCAACTTACCAGCTTCTAGAGATTCGCTGACCAAGAATGCCAAATCTCTAGTCATAGAAGGATAGGGTGATATTTTTTTGTAACTAGGGCTATTGTTGATATAGGGATATACAGATGAAAGGTCTATATCTAAGATAAAAACATCTCTTTCAATATCATAATCCTTTTTTGCCGACTTCGAAATACGACCTATTGTCCCAACAATCTTTTTATCATTTATAATAGATAGCGAATCTGGAGAGAATGGATACTGCAGTTGTCCGGCTGGCTTCAGCTTAAGTCTGGTTATGCCTAAAGCAGCTATAAGTGATTCCCATACGCCTTTGATATCATAGAAATCATATTTGCGGGATTTGCTATCCCAGGCTGGCTTGAGGGAACCAGCCATAGCAATACACAATGCTCTTTTTTCAACAAAACCGTGGACAAAACTATTTGTTGAATTATCACTATGAAATGTCTTACCTATTTCAAATAATCGTAAGTCATCATTACCAAGCCTTAGATTATGATTGATAGTCTTGAGCATCGAATGACATAGTGAAGTCCTCATTGTACTAAGTTCTACACCCAAAGGATTAGCTATTCGAATATACTCATTACTATATTTTTCGATCTGATGCGGATCAGACTGATTGGCATGAACTGTCTGGGAAAAACCAAATCCAACTAAAGTATTCAATAATAATGACTGTCCGTACGGTTGCGAAAGATTATCGGGTACAGCTGTAGCTGAAAAATCTACTGATGGTGATAAAGAGTTAGGCAGATTATCATAACCATAGCTTCGAGCTACTTCTTCAACTAAATCAATAGGTAATGATATATCAACCCTCCATGTAGGAACCTTAACTCTAATATTTTTAGCAGCTTTTTCGACTATTTCAAATCCAAGTGATCCAAGTATATCATCAATTTCCTCAGAAGGAATATCTTTTCCAAGTTGGCGTGAAGTTGTACCGTAGGACAATGTAACAACATTCTGTACAGGTGGAGCCGGGTATACATCTAGCGTATCTTTTGTAACAACACCACCTGCAAGTTCTATGATCATCTTTGCAGCAAGATCAGCTATATAAATAGCATTTTCATAATCAACTCCTCTCTCATAGCGGTAAGAAGCATCAGAGTGGATACCAAGAGCTCGGGCTGTTTTCCTTACTGATCCGGGCTCGAAGTAGGCCGATTCAATCAATATATTTTGAGTATTGCTTGTAATCTCAGAATCAAGTCCACCCATAACTCCCGCTACAGCAATTGGTCCTAATGAATCCTTGATCATTAACATATCTGCCGTAAGGGTTCTTTCTTTACCATCAAGAGTATTAAATACGGTTTTATCGGGTACATTACCTACTAAGATTTTGTGACCATTAATTGTATCATAATCAAATGCATGTAAGGGTTGCCCACCAAGCATCATTAGATAATTTGTTATATCAACAATATTATTAATAGGCCTGATACCTATACTCTCAAGTCGAGATTGAAGCCATTGCGGAGAAGGTGCAATTTTAGCTCCCTTTATTACTTTAGCAGCATATCTGGGGCACTGATCCGATCGTTCGATTACAATATCAAGTAAGTCAGTAATTGTTTCATCACTTAATGCATTCTGAGGCAATGAGGAATCAGGAAGAAGAATCTCTTTCTTATAATAAGCTGCTATCTCACGAGCAACACCTATATGCCCGGTGCAGTCAGCACGATTGGGAGTAATAGCAATCTCAATAATAGTATCATTTAAGTCAAGATATTCAGCAAGAGGCTTTCCGGACTCAATATCATCTTCAAGTACCCAGATGCCTGAATCATCCTCTCCAAGTTCCAACTCACTTTTTGAACATATCATACCATTTGATTCGACACCACGGATTTTTCGTTTTGAAAGCATAAATCCTGCTGATGGAACAATAGCCCCTTCGGTTCCTAAAACAATTTTTTGGCCTTTATCAACATTAGGTGCACCACAGACCACAACTTGTTCCTGATCACCTAATTCAACCGTACAAAGACTTAATTTGTCTGCGTTAGGATGTGGAATCTTATCTTTGACATAGGCTATGTAGAAGCCATTATATTTCTCAGACTGGTAATTGACACTCTCAACTTCTAAACCTAATGATGTAAGTGTATTAGATAACTCTTCCGGGTTAGGAATGTGATCATCAAAATTGACCAGTTGCTTTATCCAGTTATATGATATTTTCATTTATTGAACTAAGAATCTATAGGTATGATACTGATAGATACAAAAATAAGAAACTTGAGCGAGGGCATAGGGCTTACTCACTACAAAACAAATCTAGGCTTAGAATCTTAAATCTTACTTTAGAAAACAGATTATTCATATCCCTTCTAAACGCTAAAGAAGTACAAGCAATAAGGATTGAGTACTAAATAGTCTTAACTGCTTTTGTTAATGATATCCACTGCTCTATACATATAAGAAATAAAAGATAGTATGAGAAAAATCAACCCTAACAATGACCCCCAGAAATAGGCTATATCTAATCCCAAGTATTGGAATAGGAACACTACGGCTAAAACATTGATCGTAAGTTTCCCAAGAATATTAGATGGGAGCGTAAAGCCTTTGAGTTTACCTCGGATATAAAGCCCACCCAAAACAATCAGTATGTCTCTGGCTGCTATCACTATCAAGAACCATAATGGAGTACGATTTGTTATTAAGAGCGCTATAGCGACCCCAACTACAACTACTTTATCAGCCAGAGGGTCTATGACCTTCCCAAGTTCTGTAACTTCATTGAATTTACGAGCCAGATATCCATCAGCATAATCAGATATGAACACAATAATGCCAAGTACTAGAACTAACCAATGGTCTTCTTGATAAACAGCCCAGGCTAAAGGTAGAGCAAGTATCAAACGTAAGAAGCTAATTATGTTTGATATCGCCAAAACTACTGGCCAGCCTTAGTCTTAAACCAATCAACGGTGCTTAATAATCCATCAGAAAATTCCATACGCGGTTGCCATCCATATGCTTTGAGTTTGGAGGGTGAACAACAAGCTCGTCTCTGCTCTCCCTTCTTAGCCGGACCATGGTGTTCTTCCATAGTAGAACCAGTTATTCTGCGAAGTTCTCTGAAAATAAAGTTCACATCATGCTCCAACCCAGTTGTCACATTAAAATTACCAACAACTTCATCTTGCATAGCTGCCAGATTTGCTTCTACTACATCGTCGATATAAATATAATCTCGAGTTATAAGCCCATCCCCATTGATGACAGCTTGCTCACCGGAAAGCAATTTCTGAGTAAAGATTGCTACTACACCTGCCTCACCATGAGGGTTCTGCCGCGGTCCATATACATTACCATAACGAAGTGCTGCAAACTTAAGCCCAAAAACCTCCTTATAATAGTACAAATATTTCTCATTAACCATTTTCCCTATACCATAAGGGGAAATAGGTCTTAAAGGATGCTCTTCATCGCATGGGTGATAGTCTTGTTCACCATAGACAGTACCTCCAGATGAAGCAAATATAACTTTATTTACACCTGTATTCTTTGCGGCTTCGTAGATATTGAGCGAGCCCGTGATATTATTGTCAGCATCGTAGGTAGGATCTTGAACTGAAACCCTAACGTTCATTTGAGCCGCCTGATGAAAAATAATATCAAACTTTTTAGTCTCAAAGAGTGTGTGAATACCCTTATCCCTTATATCAAGTTCAACAAACTCAGCTTTGGGGTTAATATTCTCTTCAAAACCTGTCACAAGATTGTCAATAATTACCACCTCGTGTCCCAAATCTATCAACCTATCGGTAATATGGGAGCCAATGAAGCCAGCCCCACCTGTAACACAAATCCTCATATCTAGATACCAATCTCCATTATATTCAGGATAGTTTAGTAAATGATTATGATATCCCGGCAGAGATACGAAAACCATGTCATACTAAACTATATTTAGTAAATTTGCCCAATCATGTGTTTTTAACAGTTCAAAAATAACCACTTTCTCACTAAATGCATTACGCTATTCCGATATCACAACGGCTAAAGAAACTTATCAGGTCTTTACACCAAAGACAACACAGAGATCAAAATTTCCTTTTTATAGCTGAAGGCGAGAAGCTTTGTGAGGAGCTCTTGAAAAGTACATTTATTCCTGAGCTCATTGTTACCCGTGACTCTTCATCGCAGAGTATAATAGAGCTTACCGATAAGTTTCACGAACGTGGAGTACCAATCTACTCGGCACCTAAGCACCAATTTGATCAGATGACAGATGCAAAATCCCCGCAATCTATTTTTGCTGTGGTAAATAAGAAGGAGTCTGAGATCGAAGCCAACAAGCCCTTTATAGCTCTTGATGGACTCCAAGATCCTGGCAATGTCGGCACAATAATCCGTACAGCCGAGTGGTTTGGTTTTGATCAAGTAATTGTAGGTGGTGGCTCTGCAGACTATTATGGACCAAAAGCTGTAAGAGCTTCTATGGGATCAATATTTTTTAGCAAATTGAAGTATGTAGATGATTTGGCCTCTTATCTTGATGAAAATTTCAGTGATATTGAAAAGATTGGAGCTTCTCTTGGGTCAGATAATCAGTTGATTTCGTTCAAACCCAAATCGAAAGAATTCGGACTAGTATTCGGTAGTGAATCAAAGGGTATTTCCGCAGAAGTCATGGAAAAGGTTGATTCTCAGTTTGAGATAAAAGGTATTGGGAAAACAGAGTCTCTCAATGTGTCTATTGCTGTCGGAATATCGCTTTACTATTTCACTAACATGAATTCCTGACCTAATATAGCCCGATATGGATAACACGCTACCAGCCATATTGCTCATTGTCATATCTTATTTAATAGGTTCAATACCTAGTGGCGTTATCGTTAGTCGTTTTTTTTTCGGTTTTGATATCCGCGACAAGGGAAGCGGAAATATGGGTAGTACGAATGTATTCCGTGTTCTTGGCAGAAAGTGGGGTATTATTGTTCAGCTTGCTGACATATTAAAAGGTATCATCCCGGTAATACTAGCTTTTTGGTTGATACCTGATTCGATGCTGTGGGCTTTACTAGCAGGAATATGTAGTACTATCGGTCATATTTTCCCAGTGTTTTCCCATTTTAAAGGCGGTAAAGGAATAAATACATTGGCTGGAATGCTAATTGCAATTGATCCTCTTGATACAACAGTAGCATTGATTATATTCTTATTAGTATTTGTCAGCACAGGGATTGTATCACTTGGCTCTATGCTAGCTGCTATAATGCTTACTTTATCTTTAATATTAAGACAAAATATTCTAACTGTCAGAGTAGATGGTTACTATATATTGCTTCCATTTTTTGTAGCAATCTCATTCTTGGTAATATTGACGCACAAAAAAAATATCTCTCGATTACTTAAAGGTACAGAAAATAGATTTTCACTACCTTGGTTGCAAAGAACCAGTAAAAAAGGTAAGTAAAAGCGGGCTTATATGAAGACAGATTGGAATAATATCGATGGAATAGCTGTATTTGGTATCGGTTCGTGGGGTACTGCAGTTGCCAATGAGTTTGTGCGCAATGATTGGGATACAATAATCTATTCGCATGAGCAAGAAACAATACAGGAGATCAACGATAATTCATCGAATACTAAGTATCTCCCAGGTGCAATTTTAGAACCCAAGCTAAGAGCAACATCTGATCCGACTGACATTAAGAACCGTCAAATAATAGTTAACTGTATCCCCACACAATACATTGCTGCATATTACGAATCTCAGGGCATTCATCTTGAAGGTAAATATGTTATAAATGGCAGTAAGGGTGTGGAAAATGGCTCGTTAAGACTAATCTCTCAGATTTTTAAAGATCTTTATCATGTAGAAGAAAATGCATTTGCACATTTTGCTGGCCCAAGTCATGCAGAACTCTTGGTCCATAAAGACCTGACAACTATTGTATGCTCGTCTCATAATCGTGACTTATCTGAGTTTATGATAAAGGCTCTCTCTTCAGATTACCTTAGGATTTATCATTCTGATGATGTAATTGGTGCACAGGTGGGTGGAGCTTTGAAAAATGTCATTGCTATTGCTGCAGGTATAATAGATGGCTTCAATTTTGGTGAAAATGCAAAAGCAGCACTTATTACGAGAGGTCTTGCAGAAATATCGCGTCTTGGTGTAGCAATGGGTGCCAATCCGTTAACTTTTTCCGGATTAACTGGCATTGGTGACCTGATCGTGACCTGTATGAGCAAGCATAGCCGTAACTGGCAATTTGGTAACAAGCTGGCATGCGGTAAAACTGTGGATGAAATAAGATCCGAAATGCTTATGATTGCTGAAGGAGTAGCTACAAGTAAATCAGCTATGGGGCTGTCAAAGAGATTTAATGTAGAGATGCCAATTAGTAGTCATATACACGATATTATCTATGGTAATAAATTACCCAGAGAGAGTATATCTCAGGCCATACAAAATTTGATGGCACGATCTACTACCTCAGAAGTATGGTAGTAACCTATACATAATCATGGTATCAATGAATAGAGTAGTACTTTTTTTATTTTTTTTCATCACCTGTGTTAGTGCCTGGTGTAGTGATAGTAATGAGTACCAATGGGCCAGTAAAGTTATTAGTTATTCCTCAGAATATTCCTCAACCATAGGTTCTGCTACACAAATTCTCGGTAGACCTTCTGCTACTGCCACTCAAGTTCCTAATCTAAATGCCTGGTACCCTTCTGTAGAAAAAAATCACTTAGGCGAATACATCCACATAGGATTTGAATTACCACAAAAAGTATCTTCGATACATATATTTGAAAGCCAAAATCCAGGGGCAATAACCCATATTATTTTTTATAATGCAAACGGTAACGGTGATACAATTTATCGTAATCCAATCCCCTACTTCTATCAGCGAGAGCCAAATATATTTTCGCATACACTGAAGGAGAAAACAAATTATAATGTTCACTCAATTAAGCTTATACTAAATACTCGCAAGATTTCCGGATTTAATCCCCTAGATGCCGTTGCTATAAGTGAACGGCCTACGACTATAGATTATTCTATAGAAGTTTCAGATAGATATACTGATGTAATTGGCAACAATCTTGGTGAACCTGTTAACTCACCTTTCTCTGAATTGGCTCCAATAATCTCATCTGATGGCAACACTTTGTTTTTTACTCGCAAAGGTCACCCTTCCAATATCGGACCTGAGAAAAGAGAAGATGTTTGGTTGAGCTCCAGAGGTTCCGATGGGCAGTTTGGCAGCCCTAAGCTAGCCGAAGGTGATATTAATAATATTTACAGTAATTATTCAATAGCTGTAACTCAGGATGGCAATACCCTTTTGCTAGGCAATGTTTACAATGCTGATGGTACAATGGGAAAGGGTATGTCAAGTATTCAGAGAAGTGGCAATAAGTGGATTAAACCTATGGAACTCGAAATTGTCGATTTTGTAAATATCTCACCTCAAAGCTCCTTCTATATATCCTACGATGGATTATGGCTTTTCAGTGCAATTGATGATGGTAATTCTTTTGGCGGTCTGGATCTTTATGTATCTGAGTTACTAGATGATGGACGATGGAGCAAACCCAAAAATCTTGGTCAGGATATTAATACAGCCATGGATGAAGGAACCCCTTTTCTGACTGCCGATGGCAAAGCATTATATTTTAGTAGTGCCGGATGGCCAGGTTATGGTAGGAGTGACATATTTGTATCTGAAAGAAAAGAAGGAATGTTTTCTTGGGAAAGACCTTTAAACCTTGGAAGTGGAATTAATTCCCCCGAAGCTGAGTTCTATTTCACAATACCATTAGATGGTCTATTTGGATACTATGTATCTATGAAGGGTGGTATCGGTAGAGAAGATATTTTCAAAGTAGAATTACCTGAGGGCTTATTCAAACCTGATGTCTATGTAGTCTCTGGGGTAGTCATGGATTCTAAAAGCAATGAGCCACTAAATGCAACAATCTACTATGAAGATCTTACTACAGGTGAAAAAATGGGTACTGCAGGCTCTAATATATCCGATGGATCATATAAAATTGTTCTGATGCCTGGTACAGTATACGGTCTTAGGGCTGAAGCTGATGGATATGTTGCTATAAATAAAAGTATTGATTTAACTGAAGATATTGTAGATAGTGTTATCACTGAAAATCTTCAACTAGTTCCTATTGAGAAGGGAGCAACAATAACACTGAATAACATTTTCTTTGATTTTGGTAAGAGTACACTTTTGCCTACCTCTTACAATGAACTGGCAAGAGTAGCGGAACTACTTACAACTAATGAAAAGATGAGTATTACAATACTGGGACACACTGACAATATTGGTACTGAGCAAAGAAATCTTGAAGTTTCTAGGCTGCGAGCTAATGCTGTGATGGACTATTTACTATCGATAGGTGTCAATTCTGACAGGATCTCTGCTAAAGGCATGGGTATGAGTCAGCCCGTTGCCGATAATGCTACAGACAAAGGACGAGCTAAAAACAGACGTGTTGAATTCGTTATTGACTAGTGTTTGGCATTTAAGCTACTTATCTTTATATTTGAAGTCATCTAAAAATCCCATATCCAAAAGATGAGTTATGGGTAAATTGAACCATATTTTTAGGAATGACGATGGTAAGGAAATACGAAACCACGTATATAGTGAATGCTGCTCTTGAAGATAACGATATAGAACAGATTCATGAAAAAATAGCTAACTATATTAGTGATAATGGCGGTGAAATTCTTGAAACTAATAAGTGGGGACGGAAAAGACTTGCCTACCCTATCAACAAGAAATTTAACGGCTTTTATACACATATGATCTTTAATATACAGCCAAATATAGTTCCTTTATTTGAGAGGTTCTTAGTACTTGAAGATACTGTTATGAGACATCTGACACTTCAATTAAGTGATAAGATGATCGAATACCGTAAGGAAAGAGAAATCAAACGAGCTGAAGCAGCTGCTGCTGCTGAAGACGAAGAAGAAAACAAAGAATCTGAATCCAAATAACCCTATCCGAGAGGAAAATTCAATGGAAATCATATTAAGACAAGAAGTAGACAATCTCGGTGAAATGGGAGAGGTTGTAAAGGTAAAAAATGGTTATGCCAGGAATTACTTGATTCCTCGTGGTATGGCTTATTATGCATCAAGTGCTGCTCTTAAGAAACTAGAGCGAGAGAAAGTACAATATGAAAAGAAAGTAGCAGAGTTGAGAGCCGAAGCTGAAGAGAAAGCTGCTAAGTTTGATGACCTACAAGTAACTATCGCTATGAAAGTAGGTGAAGAAGGTAGGCTTTTTGGTTCTGTTACTCCTCAGATGATAGCTCAAGAATTATCAATTATGGGTCATAATATTGATCGTAAAGATATTACAATCCCTGAACCAATAAAGTCTCTTGGCATTTTTGAAGTTCTTGTGAAATTACATCGTGATGTTACTACTAAACTTAAAGTCTGGGTAATCAGTAACGAAGACTAATTCAACTAGATCATATTTCTGTACTTAACGTAACAGATTTCTTCTAAGCTCCATCAGTATTCATTGTTTGGAGCTTTTTTTATACCGAGTTAGAAGATTTCCCTGTACCTGGCGTATATGAGTATTATTGGGAATTTAGAGTAGCAGATGCCGGTCAGGATGCAAGTTTCGAAGGATATTTTACAGATCAGTCGACCAATCCTGGTCCAA
>Ga0207422_1001546_pt1 | contig 43282 bp, 42 predicted proteins | sample MarCyaLeptolynsp_FD_187757 | JGI IMG/M metagenome (GOLD analysis project Ga0207422, IMG submission 187757) | Marine cyanobacterial communities from Panama - species 1 Leptolyngbya sp. (SPAdes) | ecosystem: Environmental > Aquatic > Marine > Unclassified | place: Panama: Panama City | collected... | reverse complement strand
ACAGCCAGCACAACGAGGGCGATCAATGCCTTTTTCATGGGTCTCTCCGAAGCCGACTAGCCCGGCCGCAACGGATAGCGCCGGTCAGTTCTTCTTACGGTAAGTTTCGTGGCACGATTTGCAAGTGCCGAATACCGGGCCCATGGCTGCCTTGAAGGCATCCAGATCTGCCGGGCCGTCCTTGCCAGAGGCTTCCATGGCCTTGCCGGTGGCTGCGGAGAATTTTGCCAGTTCGGCAGCAAAACCGTCTGCATTTTCCCAGATTGCCGGCAACGCACCGGTGTCACCGGTGTCCGAACCGGCAGGGAAGAAACTGCCGAACGATACGGCAGCAGCATTCATCGCCGCAATTGCCGCTTTCCCGGCAACAGGAGAATAGGCCACTTCACCTTTCATCATGCCCCCGCCAAGGCCAGCGGCAGCACCGACGGACGACATGATGTCCTGACGCGTTGTAATCGGGTCGTCGGCCGCCTGAACAGACCCGACAAATCCAAGGCCGGCCACCATTCCAATGGCCATGAACTTAAAAGCAATGCGCATATTGTTCTCCCTCTCGACCAAATACCCGACGATGCGGTGTCGATAACATGAAGTACAGCGCAAGTGGGGTCCAGGAATGAAATCACGCTCCCGTGATCACGCGACAAAAGTGTAACGGGATGTTGCCATGTCCAGAAAACAAAACCCCGGTTCGCAGGAACCGGGGCTTTCCAAATCAGAAGTCTGTGGCTTTTAGCGAGCCGCTTCGTAAAGCTCCAGGACATAGTCCCAGTTGACCATGCTGTCGACGAAGGCCTCCAGATATTTGGGGCGCGCATTGCGGTAATCGATGTAGTAGGAGTGCTCCCAGACGTCGCATCCCAGAATCGGGACTGCGCCATGCACGAGCGGGTTCTCTCCGTTCGGCGTTTTCATGATCTCAAGCTTGCCGTCCTTGACGGCGAGCCATGCCCAGCCTGATCCGAACTGACCGATACCGGCGGCGATGAAGTCTGCACGGAACTTGTCATATCCGCCTAGATCGCTGTCGATGGCAGACGCGATCGCACCCGGAAGCGAGGTTCCGCCACCGTCCTTCTTCATCCACTTCCAGAAATGGATGTGATTGTAGTGCTGGCCGGCATTGTTGAAGAGCGGCGCGTTGGTGCCGTAGCTTTCTTTCACGATCTCTTCCAGAGACTTGCCTTCAAGCCCGCTGCCGGCGAGCAGCTCGTTGCCCTTGGTGACATAGGCCTGATGGTGCTTGTCATGGTGAAACTCAAGCGTTTCAGCGGACATGTAAGGTGCCAGCGCATCATATGCATACGGCAGGTCGGGCAATTCGAAAGACATGACAATCTCCTCAGGTAGGTCAGTGACCGGCGGTCCGGGAGGGAAATCCAAAAGACCGCTTCGAGGCGCAAAATAGGATTCCGCAGCCCCCACGGCAAGCATGGAAGCTGAAAATAAAATAATTTTTTCCTTATTTTTTTACACGACGCCTAATCGAACGCGCTGCGGACAAGTCTACTGTCGAAATGAAGCGGCATTTCGCCTTCCACGGCGTAAATGTATAGGCCAGCCCTAAGGATCGCGCTCAATGTTGTTATGACCAGCGCCCCGAGCAAAAGCAGGACGACACCTGTAGCGATCAGCGCGCTGCCTGTCATCGGATCGTCGAAATACATGCGTGTTCCGAAGAAAATCAGCGGAAGAGCAATGACAGCAGGGACAAGGTTCAAAAGGCCAATGCCCACATGCGTGACCAAAGCTTCACCCCACGTCTTTCGAACTGCTGCGACCGATCTGCGGATCGCAGTCACTGGACCGACACCATCAACCACCAGGATCGGCACCACGAAATAGGTAGCAACCGCCCAGCCGGTGCCCAGCAGACCGATAAAGAACCGTCCCAGGCCTTTCAGACGGCTCTCCAGCATATTGAGAATCCAGCCGACCGTGGCGGTTACCAGCGCCCACAAAAAAATCTGCGGCAGCTTGCGAACCGATGAACTCAAGCCATCCATGACCGTCGGATCTCCACCGGCGAACCGGATCAGCGCGCAGGTCAGCAGACCGGCGTTGAAGAAGATCATGATGAAGTAGCCGATGAAGGACAGGGCGAACATCAGCGCCCAGAAAACGGGGTTCCGGTCGGGTGGGGTCTCCTGAAAGAGCGCCTGAAAGTGTCCGAGCAATTCGGGACTGGAGTAGACGAACAAGCCGCCGCCGCCGAACACCGCGATCAGTGCGAGTGTGCTCATTATCGGAAAAAGCAGCATTTCCTTGTCCAGAAGCAGGACCTTCCAGCAGGCTGCTGCAAGAGCAAATGATCTTTCGAACTTTTCGATCACGGCACCATTCTCCCAAAAGACCGGCTGATTATGCACGCTGCCAGTTAAGGAACCGCCAAGGTGAGGATCCGTATGGGCCCAGGGACCCTTGACCTAGCGACGGAGCATCTAATTACTTAACCAATTGGTTGACTAAATGCACTCAAGCTGATAATTCACCTTTTGGGTTGAATGAAGCATACCACCAATATCATCTCGGTGCCTGCATCGGACGCCCGCAACGTCGAACCAATCCGGACAAGGAGGCGAATGTGGAGTTTGCAAATGTGAATTGGATAGCCGTCGCAGTGGGAACAATTGCCGCGTTTTTGTTCGGATGGCTGGTTTATTCGCCGCTTCTTTTTGCCAGAACATGGGCGGCAGGTTCCGGTGTTGAGCTTACCGCTGAAAGCCGGCCGCCTATGGGAGCCATGGCCCTGCAGATCGCCGGGCTCTTCTTCCTAGCAACCGTTATCGGCGTTACGGCTACATTTGACGCGCTGATAACCGCCATTCTGGCCATTCTGGCCGCCGCTGCGATGACGGCATCAAACGGTGCGTTTTGCGGAAAATCGGCAGCAGCTCTTTCTGTTGATGCCGGCTACATAGCCGGTGCAGGGATCTTGATGATTGTTGCCCAGGGTATTCTGTGAGCCGACGGTACGGTTCCTAACGGCTGTTCAACGCCAACCGGCTCCGGAGCAACATGCGGAGCCGGACCAAGCGGTTCTTCGAACTCGCAGCGTCCTAATTCGGCAACCAAATGACGTGAAAACCTGCCTCCCGATACCCGGCTTATGCGGTTTGCGCAAAAGGTGCCCCAACAGGAATTGTTAGATACGGCCGGTGCAGGTAGCATTCGCTGAAAGTCCCGCCTGCCACCGCGCCTTCCATCAAGCAATTTCGAGGACCGGATGTCGACCACCGAACGCTCTTTCGTGCCACTAGCGTTTGGCGGGTTGTTATCGCTTGCGGCGGCGATGGGGATCGGCCGGTTCGTCTACACGCCGATCCTTCCTTTCATGTCCGATGCTTTGCATCTGCCCCCCGACGAGGCAGGAATGATCGCGTCCGCCAATTTTCTCGGATACCTGGCCGGGGCGCTTGCCGGAGCCGCGAAATCTCTCCCGGGCAGTCCTCGCCGATGGTTTCTCGCCGGATTGCTCGTCAGTGCGCTCACCAGTGGCGCAATGGCCATGACCACTGCCCTGCCCGCCTTTCTCGCCATCCGTTTCATGAGTGGGATCGCGAGCGCGTTCGTTCTGGTTTTCTCAACAACGCTTGTGCTTGAGCGGCTGAATGCAGCAGGTCGTGGTGGGCTGTCTGCCCTCCACTTTGCAGGTGTTGGCTGCGGCATCGCCTTTTCCGCTGTCCTGATTGCAGCGCTGGTGCAGTTTTCCGCTGATTGGCGGGCGCTTTGGCTTGCCAGCGGTGTTGCGACACTCGTTTTCCTTGCAGCCGCAATCTTCCTTGTCCCCGCTCCTGATCACAAGAGCCAGGCGGCAGCCGGTGGAGCGCCTTCCCAGAAACAGCCGAATGTCCTGTCCGGCAGCCTGATCCGTCTGGTTGCCGCTTATGGATTGTTCGGGTTCGGATACGTGATCACCGCGACCTTTGTGTCAGCAATCGCCCGTTCAGAGCAGGCCCTGCAATCCAGCGAACAATTTGTCTGGCTCGCGGTCGGTCTTTGCGCAGCGCCGTCGATCTACCTCTGGAACAAGGTGGCCGCAAGAACCGGGGCGCGGCGTGCCTTCGCGTTCGCATGCGTCCTTGAAGCGGGAGGCGTCGCGCTGACGGTTCTGAGCACAGCGCCGCTTCTGTTTTTACTGGGCGCCGGTCTCTTAGGCGGCACATTCATGGGCATCACGGCCCTGGGCCTCATGGAGGGCCGCAGGCAGGTAGAAGCAGGCGGTCCGGCCGCAGTACGCCAGATGCTGGCAATTCTGACCGCAAGCTTCGGGCTTGGACAGGTCGTCGGGCCCTGGTTCGCAGGTGAGCTTCACGCGATTACCGGATCTTTCGCAGCGCCGTCACTTTCGGCTGCAGCAGCGTTGCTCGTCGCCGCAGCTCTGGTTGTCCGGGAATAAGTCAGAAAGCCTCAAGCCTCAGGCGTGGGAGAAGTCCCAGTAAAGCTCGCGTGCCCGCGCTGCGATGGGTCCGGGCTGAAGGTCGCGCTCTTCGATGCGTTTGACAGGCGTGACTTTGCTGTAATTGCCGGTCGAGAAGATTTCATCGGCATCGAGAAACTCGTCATAATGCATCGTGCGCTCAAACACGTCGTAGCCGGTTGAGCGCAACAGCTGAATGACGCGTTGGCGGGTGATGCCATTCAGGAACGTGCCATTCGGCGCCGGGGTATGAACCTTGCCTTCCTTGGCCATGAAGATGTTGGCCGACGTAAGCTCCGCGACATTTCCAACCATGTCGCGAACGACTGCATTGTCGAAACCGCGTGACTTGGCTTCCAGCATAGCCCGCGCATTGTTGGGATAAAGGCAGCCGGCCTTCGCATTCACCGGCATGCATTCCATCGTCGGGCGCCTGTAGGGAGAAAGGGTAATGCTCATTGCAGCATCTTTTGGTGCCATTGGAGCGTCGAAGAGGCACAAACAGAAGCGGGTGCTGTCCGGATCACCGGTGATGATCCCGTGCCCATCCGACTCAGCCCAATACATCGGCTTGACGTAAATGTGCTGATCGCTGCTGAACTTTGCGCAGCCTTCGCGCGTCAACTCCACCATCTCGCCGACCTTCATTGTCGGCTTCATGCCCAATGCCACGGCGGAATCGTTCACTCGCTGGCAGTGCAAATCGATATCCGGCATCACGCCTTCGAAGAACCGGCCACCGTCGAAAACGCTCGACCCGAGCCAGGATGCATGAGTGCGTGGGCCCATAATCGGCGGATTGCCTTCATGCCAGGCGCCGTCGATCCAGGTCCAGGTATCACTCCATCCGCTCATGGTTCTTCCCTTTTGTCACTGTCCGTGTTTTGGCCGCTGAGACAACACCGGACATCTCCTCAGGTCAACAGCTTACTCGATCAGTTGGGAAAGTTGCTGCTTTTCTTTCCAGCAAAACCGGATGTGAGAACAAATCAGTTCCGCCAGTCCTGAAATTCGGAAAATTTTCGCAGCTTGCTTCAGGCGATCAGTCCAAAACGAAAAACTGCACGGCCTTCCATGGACTTAGAAAAAATGCGTTCGATGTCTGACCGATCACAATTGACATACCGTCTCATTTGTTCACTATATGTTCTTTTCAGCCCTAGGAGCACCCGATGGAGCAGCGAATCTCGATGACGACACTGGCCGTGCCCGATGTAGCGCAGGCTCGCCAATTCTTTGAAGGTGGATTGGGATGGGAGGTCAACGCCGCCCCTTCCCCCGAAGTGGTCTTTTTCCAGGTAATCGGCGGTGTCTTTGCGCTCTACAGCCGGGATGCCCTGGAAAAGGAGATCGGGCGCGGCGTCACCAGGGATACGACGGGTGCGATCACACTCGCCTGGAATGCCCGATCGGAATCGGAAGTCGACGAAACCTTTGAAAAAGCCGTTTCGGCCGGCGCGAAACCTGTCAAACACCCCGAAAAGGCCTTTTGGGGCGGATACTCCTCCTATGTCGAGGTTCCCGGCGGCCATCTTCTGGAAATCGCCCACAACCCATTTTGGGTGATCGAGACGGACGGTGCCATCACTTTGCCGCCACCGCAGCCGGATTGAGTGCGCATCGGTACAACTTTTGTCGCACGTCACCAGCCTTGACGCACAGGCTACAGCGCTGTTTTCTTCCGCGGTCCTGAAAGACCCGAAAAAGGAAACCCGGTCATGGCGCACGCCGCATTCGTGTTTGATGCATATGGAACTCTTTTCGATGTCCATGCTGCCGTGCGCAAACACGCAGCCAAGCTGGGTCCGGACGCGCAGAGGCTGTCTTCGCTCTGGCGCGAAAAGCAACTGGAGTACTCCTGGGTCAGGGCCCTGATGGGCCAGTACAAGGATTTCTGGGAGTTGACCCAGCAGGGTCTGGACACGGCCTTTGCACTGGTTCCGACAGCAGACAAAGCCATGCGCGACGATCTTCTGAATGCCTATTGGGAGCTCGATTGTTATCCTGAAGTTCCGCAAGTCCTGACAGACTTGAAGGCGTCGGGAGCAAAGATTGCAATCCTCTCGAACGGTTCACCCGCGATGCTGGAAGCGGCCGCCAAGGCTGCCGGGCTGACTGAGCTTTTTGACGAAATTTTCTCGGTTGATGAGTTGAGGACCTTCAAGACGGATCCCCAGGTCTATGAAATGGTCACGACCCATTTTCGTATCTACCCGGAGGAAGTCTCGTTCCAGTCCTCAAACCGCTGGGATATTGCAGGTGCAACCGCCTTCGGTTTCAGAACGGTCTGGATGAACCGGACCGGCATGCCGGATGAATATCTGGATCTTGCTCCCAAGGCGGTTCTTGCGGACCTGACGGGTCTTGCCGCTCTGGGTTAGGACGCCGAAAACACATCAAGAGATCAGATTTCAAATGCTTCTCCTGCCGCACAGGAGGAGCATTTTTTCCTTTTCAAGTGCTGAAGACAGTCGAAGGACGGACGGACACCAGCAACGGTGCCCGCCTCCAGCACATTCTTGTGAGTTATTGTTTTACGATAATTTTTTAATTTAAACTTGCTATTTTTAGTTGCGTAGCAAAAAGAGATGCTCTAAAAGGTCCCTATCTCAACAACCGATGGAGCAACCGATGGATAATGCTACGGAACAGGCTGCACGCGAAATCCGGTTGTCTCGCATCCACCGGCTCTCCAGCACAATGAAATGGTTTGTAACCGTCGTTTTCGTACTGATCGCTGTGCTCGGATCACTTCTCGCTTTAGTGACGTTGCTTCCTGTCATGGCCGGCATCACGGCGAGTATGCTCGATCTGGCAGATGTTGAGCGGAAACTGTCCGATGTGCCGCTTGGTCAAAGGATCGGACTTGTCGCGACGGTCTGTGTGGCCTTCTTTCTGCTCGGAGGCATTTGCTGGCACGCGAGGCAGCTTTTCGACCGGTTCAGCAACGGCGCTTTCTTCGAGCCGGAGACCCAGTCGCGAGTTGTAAAGATCGGCGCGTGGCTGATCGCCTATGGTGTGTTCGACATCCTGAGCAATCCGATTTCCTCAGTGCTGCTGACCTGGGACCGTGCCCCCGGTCAACGCCAACTTGAAATTGCTCTGAATGGCGGTGAGTTTCTTGTTCTCATCTTCGGCGCGCTGATGCTGGTATTCGGCTGGATCATGCGCGAGGCCGCAACACTTGCCGAGGAAAATCGGCAATTCGTATGACCCCCACACCGCCTCGCGCCGCTTCGACCATTTAAAAGACAAAAAATGCCGATCATCGTTGAACTCGACATAATGCTCGCCCGCCGCAAGATGCGTTCCAAGGAACTTGCGGAACGGATCGGCATAACCGAACAGAACGTTTCCCTGTTGAAGTCGGGCAAGGTCAAGGGCGTGCGCTTCGACACATTGGAACGCATCTGCGAGGTGCTGGACTGCCAGCCCGGCGATATTCTGGCTTACAGACCGGACAATACCTAAAGGAAGCGATGCACACTTAGACACCGCCCAAACGTCCAACCTGGGCTCGATCTTGGCTATTCGGCTGCCTCGGCCGGACCGTAGCCAAGCTGTTCGTTGAGCTTGCCGATCAGCCCGATTGCCGCTTCCGCGATGACCGTTCCCGGCGGGAAGATCGCCGAAGCACCGGATTGGTAGAGTTCGTCGTAGTCCTGCGGTGGAACGACCCCGCCAACAACAATCATGATGTCTTCCCGCCCCTCGTCCGCCAGCGCCTTCTTCAGCGCTGGAACCAGGGTCAGGTGACCGGCGGCAAGCGAAGACACGCCGACCACGTGGACATCGTTTTCCACCGCCTGCCGGGCTGCTTCTTCCGGTGTCTGGAACAAGGGTCCGATGTCGACGTCGAACCCGAGATCGGCAAAGGCGGACGCGATCACTTTCTGGCCGCGGTCGTGGCCATCCTGGCCCATCTTGGCGACGAGAATACGTGGACGGCGGCCGTCGTTTTCTTCGAACGCTTCAACAAGCTGCTGAACCTTTTCCATGGTTCCGGACATGGCTCCCGCCTCCCGCTTGTAGACACCGGCTATGGACTTGATTTCGGCCTTGTGCCGGTCGAAGACCTTCTCCATGGCAAGTGAAATCTCACCGACCGTCGCCTTGGCGCGCGCCGCCTTGACGGCGAGATCAAGAAGATTTCCGTCGCCAGTTTCCGCGCATTTGGTCAGCGCGTCCAGAGCTGCCTGCGTTTCCCCTTCGCTGCGCTCTTCCCTGAGACGATTGAGCTTGTCGATCTGGGCCGCACGCACCTGGGCATTGTCGACTTTCAGGACATCGATCGCCTCTTCACTTTCCGGCTTGAACTTGTTGACGCCAACAACCGTCTGCGTGCCGCTGTCGATGCGGGCCTGCGTCTTGGCGGCCGCTTCCTCGATCCTGAGCTTGGGGATGCCCTTTTCAATTGCTTTTGCCATTCCGCCAAGCTCTTCGACTTCACGGATGTGCGACATGGCCTTCTCTGCAAGGTCAGCCGTCAGTTTCTCAACGTAGTAGGACCCGCCCCAGGGGTCGATCACCTGCGTCGTGCCGCTTTCCTGCTGCAGGAACAGCTGGGTGTTGCGGGCAATGCGGGCGGAAAAGTCCGTCGGCAAGGCCAGCGCTTCGTCCAACGCATTGGTATGCAGCGACTGGGTATGCCCCTGGGTTGCCGCCATCGCCTCTACACAGGTGCGGATGACATTGTTGAAGACATCCTGTGCGGTCAGGGACCAGCCGGACGTTTGCGAATGGGTTCTAAGCGACAGTGATTTCGGGTTCTGCGGCTGGAAGTTCTCCTGCATTAGCGTCGCCCAGATGAGACGCGCTGCGCGAAGTTTGGCCACTTCCATGAAGAAATTCATGCCGATCGCCCAGAAGAACGACAGTCGCGGTGCAAACTGGTCGATATCCATGCCCGCGGCAACGCCAGCACGGGCATATTCGATCCCGTCGGCAATTGTGTAGGCAAGTTCCAGGTCAGCCGTCGCGCCCGCTTCCTGCATGTGATAGCCGGAAATCGAGATCGAATTGAATCTCGGCATGTTCTGCGAAGTGAACTTAAAGATATCGGAAATGATCCGCATGGAGTGCTGCGGAGGGTAGATATAAGTGTTGCGAACCATGAACTCTTTCAGAATGTCGTTCTGAATGGTTCCCGACAGGTCCTTCTGCGCAACGCCCTGTTCCTCCGCTGCCACAATATAGAGCGCAAGCACCGGAAGCACCGCCCCGTTCATCGTCATCGAGACGCTCATCTTGTCCAGTGGAATTCCGGAAAAAAGCGTGCGCATGTCGTAAATGGAATCGATGGCAACGCCCGCCATGCCGACATCGCCTGCAACGCGCGGATGGTCGCTGTCATATCCCCTGTGCGTCGCAAGATCGAACGCCACCGACAGACCTTTCTGGCCGGCCGCGAGATTGCGCCGGTAAAAGGCATTGGAATCTTCTGCGGTCGAAAATCCGGCATACTGCCGCACGGTCCAGGGTTGCTGGACATACATGGTCGGGTAAGGACCGCGCAAAAACGGCGGCAAACCGGGCCACGTGTTCAGATGCTTCAGTCCATCCAGATCCTTGTTGCCATAGACCGGTGGCACCTCGATGCCCTCCGGTGTCAGCCAAGTATCACCGGTTCCCGCTTCTGCTTCCTTCAAAACATTCCGGAACGGCTTGTCCGAAAAATTCGGGATCCTGCTCATGATAGGACCTCCAGATCCGATGGGGTAAGGCCTTCCACTTCAGCCAGCCTGGCGTGTGCGTTTCCAAGGACCTCCAGAAGATCGCAGCCGGCATAAACAAACGTCTCGACACCGGCGCTCGTCAGTTCCTGTTCGCGGTCGCCGGGGCGGCCCGCCAGGTACAGAGACCGGGCGCCAGCCGAACGGAGTGCGGTCGCCGCAGGCACAGCCTCGGTTTCATAAACACCGTCCGATGATACCAGACACGCGAGCGAAGCGCCGCTGTCCTTGAAGGCGGAAACCAGCTCCTCAAGGGTCTGGTAGGTAGCCGGGTCCGTCGACTTTACGCCGCCAGCAGCAAAGGCGTTTGCTGTCCAGGTCGCCCGTGCTGTGAACTGGGCCAGGGAACCAAGTGTCGCCAGGAAGATCGTTGGTGCTTTGGATGTCTTTTCCTCAAACCGCTCTGCAGCCGCCCGAAGATTTTCGAATGGCTCGGCCAGTCGGGTTTCCTTCAGTTCCGACCTGTCCGAGTTCTGCTGCCTGGCGACACCCGGAAGGCTTTTTCCGGCAAGCGCAGCGCCTTTCAAGGCCTTGGTCCTTGCACCGTTTCCTGCTTCAGGAAGGTTCTCTTGTGCCACGACATCTGCGCCAGGAGTTTCTCCAAGCGAATTGTCGAGCACCGAAACAGGAGCCTCGGAAAGGTTCGGAAACTCACTCACACCCGTGATCGGGCGTTTCCTGCGCGCAACGTTCTTGCCGAGTTCCGATCTGGCTGCATCGATCCGGCTTTGTACAAGGCCCTGCTGCAAGGCGTGTTCCAGTCCACCAGCAGTCTCGATCTCTTGAAAAAACGCCCAGGCTGCGGCGCAGAGTTTGTCGGTCCGGTCTTCAATCGCGCCCGATCCTGCTGCAGGGTCCATCACTTTGGCCAGACTGCTTTCCTCAAGCAAGATGGATTGCGTGTTCCGCGCAAGCCTGCGCGCAAGTCCGTCTGGCAAACCGACGGCAAGTGTGTGCGGCAGAACGCAGACGCTGTCAGCGCCGCCAACACCGGCTGCAAAGGCAGCAACGGTGTTGCGCAACAGATTGACCCAGGGGTCCCTCACCGTCAGCATTCTGCGCGAGCTGTACATATGCAGCTCCACGGTGGTCTGTGGAAGTTGAGCTTCTTCCAGAACGCAAGCCCAAAGCGCCCGCATTGCCCGAGCCTTGGCAATCGTTCCGAACTGATCCGCGTCGGCCGCAAGGGACAGAGTGACTTGCTCCGCCCAACGCTCTGGGGGCAGCTCTGACGCTTCCAAAGATCTGAGCTGCGCCGTTGCCGAGGCAAGCACGAGACCGAGTTCCTGGGCCGGAGTGGCTCCTGCGTTGTGCCAAACCTGGCCATCGGCACACAAGGCCCGCAGCGGCACTCCGGATTGCGAAGCGGAAACTGCCACATCCACGATCTGGCGAAGCGCCGACGCCGCGTCGAATGTCTCTGACGCGGACGCTGTTTGCCATGCAAACGGGTCAAAGCCGGATGAGACCTGGACGGTCGCAGGCTCGACACTCTGCTTTTCCAGAAAGGCCAGCAGCAGTGCGAGTGCTTCGCAGCTTGCCTCGCCTGCATTGACCCGTGTCCTGATCAGGCCGAGCTGCACACCATTCAAAAGGGTTTCAAGACCAGCCAGATCGGAAACGCCAATGCCGGCCTCACCCGCGCCGGTTGCGCCGGCGAACACCAGATCTATCCCGTCTGCTCCGCCTTCCAGATCTTCAAGGATCTGTTCATTCGCCTTTGCCGGATCCGGAATGTCGATGCGCTGACAGATTGTCCAAGTGCCGTTGCCTGTCCGCAGGCGTCGCGCCTGTGTGTCTTCGCGGCGCGCGTAAAGCGGGGCGATATCTAGACCATCTTCGGTCGATCCGAAAAGTTTCTGTCTCGGAACACCCTTCAGGGCCTTGTCCACGGATGCCCACCACGCCTCTTCATCGGCGGAGTAGAAGCTTTCAGGTCCGGTAAAACTGAGCGGCATTGCAGTCGTCTCCCTTGGGCCAAGTTTTAGTCCCTGGCCGCAAAGCTTGGCAACTCAGCATAAAGGGTAAGGTTCGGACACAATGCTCAGCTCTTGTGTCTGACCAAGACAAGACGGGAACCCGTTCGGAATACATACGACCGATTTCGGACAAAGCTAAAAAGCGCAATTTGTGCACCTTTGCCAATTCAACTACAGGCAGGGCGGTCGTTGCGCTGCAAATCTGCCGCTGAGAATAGCCGTTAGATAATCAATTTATTGGCGTAATTTGCAAACTTTGCCAATTTTCCCTATTGGTACGATCATCAATTGTATTGTAGCGTTATGGCGCTGACGCATGGGAATTTATACCCCCCTATAAGAGTGCGCGGCGGCGGCCCGGCCTTTGCCCGAAAGGGTTAAGTCAGAGCCGATATCTAACCCATCAGCGGTCGCAATTGGATGAATCCCTCGCGTTCGCAAGCCGGCGGCTCAATAAGCCGCAAAGGATGTGCACAATGCTTGATCAAAGCGAATTGAAGAGCAAGCTGAGAGCAATCTCAGAGGCAAATGCCGCCCACCACGTTCTCGACATACTGGAATCGAATCTTCGGCGAATGGGGGCAACCCACATTCTCATCACCGGGCTGCCGATGCCCAACCGCCCGATCGACAATCTCGTCCAGCGGTTCCGGTGGCCGGATCAGCGCAATGACGGTATCGAGAGTACCTCCCTGTCCGCCAATGACAGTGCGCTCATGCTTGGCCTCGGGTCGAATCGTGCGCGGGTTTGGACGATCACTGCCGGCGACATGGAACACTCTGATCTCCTCGCTTCTGCGGGTGAAGGCAGTCAGATTGTGGTCGTGCCGGTGACAGAGCTTTATCCATTCCAGGCTTTCGTGTTCGCCAGCGGCCCTTCGCTTCAGGTCAACAAATATGATCTTGCCAATCTTGAAGTGCTCTCCGCCGCAGCTTTCTCGCGCCTGCGCGAGCTCGGTGTGATTTCCGGTCAGCGTCCAGGTGCACTGTCGACCCGCGAACGGCGTGTTCTGGAGTTGACGGCCTATGGCAAGACAGCCGGTGAAATTGCCGACGTACTGGATATCTCGCAAAGAACCGTGCATGCACATCTGCAAAATGCGAGCGTCAAACTGAACGCGTCGAATAAGACCCACACGGTGGTCGAGGCGCTTCGCTACGGTCAAATCAGCGTCTGAAACTGAAGGACGCCTGCACGTTCAGGCGGATCAGAGGGTAGACAAGGACAAAAAAGGCGGGCCGTCTGGCCCGCCTTTTCCTTTGCAACCGACTTTGTGAAAGCGGCTCAGTAAGTCATCATAGGCGGCAGTTCCTTGGCCTGCTCCACCCACTTGGTGACCTGGCTTTCGCTCGGCACCTGGCGCACCAGGCTTTTTTCGTCGTTCACTTCCTGCATTTTTGCAGCCAGATTGGCCGCATTGCGATGCTTGAGCTCTTTCACCGTATCGACGCCGGCAGCTTCAAGAAGCTCGGAATACTCTTCACCGACACCGCTGATGCGCATCAGGTCGGCCATGTTCGCCCATTTGAGGATCCGCTTGCCTTCAATGCCCGTTTCCTCTTCCAGGGCCTTGCGGCCTTTCGGATCTTTCGCACGCTCAAGATAAGCTTCGGTCGTCTTGATGCCCAATTCACCCAGTTTAGCTGCGTAAGTCGGGCCAATGCCCTCGATTTCATCGATCGAATAAGACATGCGCACTGAACTCCCTAATAAGACCGGCCATCGAACCCTGGGGTAGCTAGATGACTTGGCTCAACGCCGGTATTTGTGAAATCACTTCATCCACAACGTCGTCCCCTGCTTTTTCCTTAGCATAGGAAAGCAGTTCTTTGGCAACACTTTGCACACCCTTCATGTCGAGGCCAGCGCTGGTCAGCTCGTTGAGGGTTGCCATTGCGCCCATGCTGCCGCCCATCATGTTGCCAAGGCCGCCCAAAAGGCCACCGCCGGAACCGGCCTCCCCGCGGGCCGCAACAAGCTCGGCGGCACCAGGTATTGCATCGAAAATCTGCTGCATCTTGTCTTCCGGACCTTCCTTGTTGAGGAATCCGAGAATGATGCCGACGGCGTCTGTCGCCAGCTCCTGGTCGATGCCGGCGGCTGTCATGATCCGGTTGATGAGCTCTTCCATACGGTTCTCCGGGTTCAGTTGAATTTGCAATGCCTTGGTTCAGACACATAGTCGGGCGTCTCTATACATGTATTTTCTAGAAGCCGTCGACGGTCCTTTGCATCGTGAGCGCGCTTTTTTGAAGGGGCTTTGTTAGGCTCGGCGAAGGTCAGAGAGATTCGGGGGAAACCGTGACGGGAAAAGACAACATCTTTATCGGCGCCAGCAGCAAGGACGAAGTTCTGGCGCTGAAGCTTGCCAACCGGCACGGATTGATCGCAGGTGCAACCGGCACCGGCAAAACCGTTTCTCTCCAGATCCTCGCCGAAGGCTTTTCCAAGGCGGGTGTTCCGGTGTTTTGCGCTGATATCAAGGGAGACTTGTCAGGTCTTGCCGCCGAAGGCGTTTCCAAGGACTTTCTGGAAAAGCGCGCCAAGGAAGTCGGGCTGGAAAAGACCTACGAGTACAAGTCCTTTCCAACCGTGTTCTGGGACCTTCTCGGAAAGCAGGGCCACCCGATCCGCACAACCGTTTCGGAAATCGGCCCGCTGTTGCTCGCCCGTCTGCTGGAACTCAACGACACTCAGGAAGGCGTCCTGAATGTCCTTTTCGAGTTGGCAGACGACGAGGGCCTGCTGCTGCTTGACCTGAAGGATTTGCGCTCGATGCTGGCCCACGTGGCCGAGCGTGCCTCGGAACTGTCCACGCTCTACGGCAATGTTTCCAAGGCTTCGATCGGGGCCATCCAGCGCAGGCTCCTTGTACTGGAGCGTCAGGGCGGTGAGAATTTCTTCGGGGAGCCGGCCCTCGACATCAGGGATTTCATCCGCACCGCGCCGGACGGCCGTGGTGTGGTCAGTATTCTGGCCGCCGACAAGCTGATGACGTCACCAAGGCTCTACGCCGTGTTCCTGCTCTGGCTGTTGTCCGAATTGTTTGAAGAACTTCCCGAAGTCGGTGATCCGGAAAAGCCGAAGCTGGTGTTCTTTTTCGACGAAGCGCATCTTCTCTTCAGCGGCGCTCCCAAAGCCCTTGTTGAAAAGGTCGAACAGGTGGTGCGCCTGATACGCTCCAAGGGTGTCGGCGTCTATTTCGTCACCCAGAACCCGCTCGATATTCCGGAAACTGTCCTGGCACAGCTCGGCAACCGGATCCAGCATGCGCTCAGAGCCTTCACACCGCGCGACCAGAAAGCCGTGCGCGCAGCGGCGGAAACCTTCAGGCCCAATCCGGAACTCAATACGGAGCGGGTCATCACGGAACTGGGCGTCGGTGAAGCACTTGTCTCAACGCTGGAAGGCAAAGGCATTCCCTCCATCGTTCAGCGCACGCTGATACGCCCGCCGTCCTCGCGGCTCGGACCGATTACCCAGGCGGAACGGCGTGCCCTCATCCAGTCGAGCCCGGTCTTCGGCGTTTATGACCGCGCCAAGGACAGAAAGTCCGCCTACGAGATCCTGATGGGCCGGGCCGAAGAAGAACAGCGCCAGGAGCAACGCCGCCAGGAAAAGGAAGAAAAACTCGCCCGCAAACACGGGGAACCAAGACGGTCCCGTTCCGGTTTCCAGTTGCCGGATTTCGGTCGCGACGATCGTCCGCGCGCAGATAGCATCAAGCGACGCTCGCGCCGCAGAAGCCAGCGGGACACGGTTTTGGAAGCCGGGCTGAAGTCGGCAGCCAGAAGTCTCGGAACGTCGCTCGGGCGGGCACTGGTGCGCGGATTGATGGGATCGCTCAAACGCGGAAACTGACGCTGCATGTCCGATGAAAAGGATATCGAACGCAAGGCTCTGGCCACTGGCAAATGGGCCAATCTCTTCATGGCCTTTGCAGGTGTTACGACGGCATGGTTGTCGAGGTCCGATGCCATGCTTGTGGACGGGCTCTACTCAGCTGTAAATTTCGTTTCCGCAATCGCCGCTGCGCGCATCGGAGCAAGAGTCGGGTTGCCGCCGACCCGGCGGCGCCCATGGGGACACGATTTCGAAGAGGTGCTCTACGTCACCTTCCGGAGCCTGATCCTCATTGGCATCCTTTTCTTTGCAGCCATTGTATCCGGCATAAAGATCTGGACCTTCTTTACCGGTGGAGACGTTCCCGAGCTTATCTTTGGGCCCATCGTCGTTTATTCGGTTGGAATTGTGCTCATCTGCCTTGCACTTGCTTTCAACTATCACCGTGCCTACCGGAAATCAGGGAAACGAAGCGCACTCCTGAAGACCGAAGCAAGAGCAGCGATCATCGACGGAGTTCTCAGTGTTGGTGCAGGTGCGGCGCTCCTCTCGCTTCCGTTCCTCAAGGACACTCCCCTTGGACCTTATGTCCCGATCGGCGATGCAGTCATCGTGCTGGTTTTGATTCTGGCTTTCATCTGGCAGCCGCTAGCGACATTTCGAAAAACGCTTGCCAATCTTGCCGGCGTCAGCGCTCCCAAGAGCACTTATTCGAAGGCATCGCGCGCGGCTCGTGAGCTCGCTCTGGATAGGGGCTATCGCTTTCAGCGGGCAGCCGTTCTACAGGCCGGGCGGATGCACTATGCCGCGGTTTATGTGGACCCTGGCAAGCCGGTACTGGCCGAAGACGTGGACGCATTCCGGTCGGAAGTTTCCGAGCGTCTGGAGACGTCGATTGGACCGACGCGCGTGGAAGTGATTGTCACCGCACGCGATGAACTTTCGGCTTCTTTAAAAAAGCATTGAAACCAATTGCGCTTCTCGCGGGCTTGTGGCCTGTTAGGGCCTTCCAAACGGCGAGGCATTTCCAGCCTTACCAACCAGTTCCAGAATCAAGGACCCGTTATGAGTTCCATCGACAAGGTCTTGGCGCGCATCGAGACCAATTTCGACTCCAGCCTCGATCGACTGTTTGACCTTCTCAAGATCAAGAGCATTTCCACCGATCCCGAGTATGCGGCTCCTTGCCGCGAGGCTGCCGAGTGGCTCGCGCGCGAACTGACCTCGATTGGTATTGATGCATCGGTGCGCGATACGGAAGGCCACCCGATGGTCGTTGGCCATCGCAAGTCCGGCAAAGCCGGACCCCATGTCCTCTTTTACGGCCATTACGACGTCCAGCCCGTCGATCCTCTGGAACTGTGGGACCAGGATCCCTTCGAGCCGGCCATCAAAACACGGGCTGACGGCAGCAAGATCATTGTCGCGCGCGGGTCTTCCGACGACAAAGGTCAGCTGATGACCTTCGTCGAGGCAGCGCGCGCCTATATCGAAGAGACCGGTGACCTGCCGATCGACGTGACAATCCTGTTCGAGGGCGAGGAAGAATCGGGGTCTCCGTCCCTCGATCCATTCCTTGAGGCCCACAAGGACGAGCTGTCCTGCGATCTCGCGCTCGTGTGCGACACGGGAATGTGGAACCCCGAAACGCCTGCCATCGGCGTCATGCTGCGCGGCATGGTCGGTGACGAGATCATCGTGAAGGCAGCAAGCCGCGACTTGCATTCCGGCTTGTATGGTGGGTCTGCCCAGAACCCGAACCACATCGTTGCCAATATCATCGCAGGCCTCCACGACGAAAACGGCAAGATCACCCTGCCCGGTTTTTATGACGGGGTGATCGAGTTGCCGGACGACGTTAGCAAGATGTGGGACGGTCTCGGCTTTTCGGTCGAGGATTTTCTGGGTGACGTCGGCCTGAAATTCCCGCGCGGCGAAAACGACAGGGAGCCGCTTGAACATCTTTGGTCGCGTCCGACGGCCGAAGTCAACGGGATGTGGGGTGGTTATCAGGGCGCCGGGTCGAAGACGGTAATCCCCGCTGAGGCGCACGCGAAATTCACTTTCCGGCTTGTCGGCGACCAGGACCCGGACAAGATCCGGGATTCTTTCCGTGCCTATGTGCGCTCGAAAATTCCCGCCGACTGTTCTGTCGAGTTCATTTCAAAGGACGGCAGTCCAGCCCTGCGCCTCGATCTCAAAATGCCGGCACTCGAAAAGGGTGAAATCGCGCTGAAGGACGAATGGGGCAAGGAAGCAGCGCTTGTAGGCATGGGCGGGTCCATCCCGATTGTCGGTGATTTCAAACGCCTGTTGGGCATGGACACGTTGTTGATCGGGTTCGGTCTTGAAGACGACCAGATCCATTCTCCGAACGAAAAATACAATCTGACCAGCTTCCACAAGGGTATCCGGTCCTGGGCGCGTGTCCTGGATCAATTGTCTAAGAGCTGACGGACAGTTGAGCGCGCGGAGCTTTCCGTGGCTCCGCCCGTTTGAAAACAGGAAATTGAGATGAAATCCATCTGCGTCTTTTGCGGTTCCAGTTACGGCGCCCTGGAAGTTTATAGCGACGCTGCCCGTCAAACCGGCAAGGCGGTCGCAGACAACGGTTATCGACTGGTCTACGGCGGCGCCAAGGTCGGACTGATGGGGGTCGTCGCCGATGCCGCGCTTGAAGCCGGCGGCGAAGTTGTCGGTGTGCTGCCACGCTCTCTTCAGGAAAAGGAGATCGGGCACGAAGGTCTCAACGAGCTTCATCTGGTCGATTCCATGCACGAGCGCAAAGCACTGATGGCCGACCTATCAGACGGCTTCATCGCCCTGCCGGGGGGCGTTGGAACCCTGGAAGAGATCTTCGAGGTCTGGACCTGGGGCCAGCTGGGCTACCATGAAAAGCCGTGCGGATTTCTCAATATCGAGGGTTACTACGATCACCTGATCACGTTTCTGGATCATCAGACAGAGGAAGGTTTCACCAAAGCGGCCATGCGCAACATGGTCCAGATCGCAGACACACCTGAAGCCATGATAGCGCTCTTCAAGGCTTACGCACCGCCAAGCACCCCGAAATGGATCACCAGGTCGCAAACGTGACGTTTCGCGCAAGAAACCGGGTAGAACCTGTCAAACTTTCCACAAGGGCATTTTGCGGAATTGCAAAAATATCCTGAGTTGCTAAACCCAATGCAGAACCGCGCGTAAAGCGTTGCCACTTAAGAAATGTGTGTGTCCTGTCAATGCGTCTTCGACTGTTGAGCGTCGTTACCCTTGTTGCTGCTGCGAGTGCAGCGTGTTCGCCGGCAGGTGACTTTGACGGCACATCCAGCCGACTTGTTCAGACATCGAACGTGACCCTGGTTCAGATCACGGAAGACAACGTCGGCGGCATCAATTCTCAAACCACTTATGGCTCCAAGGCAATCGAGTCCGCCCTGCCCGGTTTTACCACTGAAGGCATTCAGACAGCCGTAGAAAACAAGACCGAATGGGCACTTGCAGCCTTCAACACGGACGGCTTTCAGGTTCTACAGGTGTTCAAGGGCCAGAACGGCAAGGTTCGCTCTGTCCACGGCGTCACTCACCACCTTCAGGGTCCGAACGGCGAACGTATCGGCATGACCTTTTCCGATATTGGTACCGCTCGCTCCAATTGCCGCGCCGGCAAGAACCTGTGGCGCGGCATGGCCATCTGCAAGTCGCGCGGTCATCCCAATGTCGAGCTTGTCTACGCGATCCCTGGATACCAGGGACCGTTCGACCGGCTTCCTCCGTCCAAGGAACTTAGAGAGGCTCAGCTCCAGAGAATACTCTGGACACCGAAAAGCTGACACACTTCGCCTTCGTGATCCCAAATCCGAATTGTTTGTGACACCGGTCACTGCTTCGCAGAACCGTTTCGCATAAGCTTGCCCAACAGCGAAAAGCCGAGGGCGGAGCAATGATGCGATACGGAGACAAACGCGCCGAACACATCAAGATGATCTGCCCAGCCGTGCGTCCACGTCCACAAAAGCAGGAAGAAGCACAAAAGAAGACTGCAACCAAGCAGAACTGACCCTGCTCCGCAAAAGATGCGAAAGTTTCATGAGCGTTTATTTCAAAAGCTAATCATCAGACTTTTAGCAAACGTGTTAAATCTGCCTTAGGCCCATAGATCTAAAATATTGGCAAAGACTTCATCGGCTCCCAGCCGGTATGACGACTATCAAGGTCACGCCAATGATCAAGTTCCTCTATATCTCACTGATCTGCATGCTTCCCGCCGGCTACGGCGCATACGAGCTGACAAAGGGATCCTGGCCTTCGGAGAACGATACGAAGATTCTCTTCATCGGAAACAGCCTGACCCAACGCAATGATCTGCCGAGCATGGTGAGGAAGATCGCCCAGTCCAAGGAAGACGCTGTTTACTCGAAAATGTATGCCCGCGGCGGCGCCAAACTGTCCCACCATTCAAGGAGCGAGAAGGTCAAACAATTGCTTGACGAAACCGACTGGGACTATGTGGTTCTGCAGGAGCAGAGCCAATTGCCGGCACTGTCCGACCGGTATTTTGCGCAGAAGACCTTACCGTTTGCCGCCAAGCTGAGCGATCGGGCACGTGAAGTCTCCCCCGAGACGAAGGTCGTTTTTTACATGGGGATGGCGCACAAGAACGGCGATCCGTTGAACAAGGACGCTGTTCCCGAAGTCGGCCGTTACGACGGCATGCAGCGCAGGATAAATGCGGCCTACCGGCAGATGGCCCGCCAGAACAGGGCGTCGGTCGTGCCGGTCGGAGAAACATGGGCGCGCATGAGAGCCAAGCATCCCGAGGTCGAGCTCTACGCGGATGACCGGCACCCAAGCGTCGCCGGCACCTATCTCGCGGCCTGTGTTTTTTACACTTCACTGTTTTCCGAGCGATGCCAGGGCGCCTATAGACCCAGCTCCCTCAATGAAGAGACCGCGCTGAAAATTCAGCAGCTTTCCGACGACGTGCTGTCACCGTAGCGCCTATTTGAACAGAGGCCCGCCCGGCATCAGCACAGCACCCAAATGATCCACATGCACGATGGCAGGGTTTCGTTTTCGCCATTCTGTCCGCCTTGCCCCAAAAAGACAGAGTGACCATCGCCGAATCCTGAACTATTGCTGGAGGCATGAAGAAGCAGTCCCAATCAATGGAACCGGTTCAACTCGCGGCGGACTTGAAATCGGGAAAGCGGGCAGCCCTGGCACGGGCGATCACGCTGGTGGAATCGAAAAAAGCCGAGCACAGGCACATGGCGCATCAGTTGATCCAGGACGTGCTGCCGCGCACCGGCAAGGCGTTGCGGGTCGGCATCACCGGTGTTCCGGGCGTTGGCAAGTCGACAACCATAGACACGCTCGGATCAAATCTGACAGCCGCCGGTCACAAGGTGGCAGTGCTTGCGGTTGATCCATCATCCACGCGCACGGGTGGTTCGATCCTTGGTGACAAGACGCGGATGGCGCGTCTTGCAACAGATCCAAACGCCTATATCCGCCCGTCACCGTCTGCAGGGACACTCGGTGGTGTCGCGGCAAAGACACGGGAAACGATGCTCCTGTGCGAGGCCGCCGGCTTCGACGTTATCCTTGTAGAGACCGTCGGGATCGGTCAGTCGGAAACGACCGTCGCCGACATGGTCGATTTCTTTCTCGTCCTCATGTTGCCTGGCGCGGGCGATGAATTGCAGGGGATCAAGAAAGGCGTCCTTGAGATTGCCGACATGATTGCCGTCAACAAGGCCGACGGAGACGGCGCGTTTCGGGCACGCTCGGCAGCTTCCGACTATCGCGCCGCACTTCATATTCTCGCACCCAAGTCACCCAACTGGTCACCGCCCGTGATCACTGTCTCGGGCCTTGCCAATGAAGGCCTCGACAAGCTCTGGCAACAGGTCGAGCTATACGCGGACCGCATGCAGGCGAGCGGCGAATGGCAAGACAAACGCAGCCGTCAACAGGTTGCATGGATGTGGGACATGCTGCAGCAGCGCATGATGGAAGCCCTTAGGACCAACCAGAAAACGGCGGAACGATTGAAGACGCTGGAGGGACGTGTAAGAGACGGAACGACGGCTATTTCCTTTGCTGTCGACGAGCTGGCCGGTTTGATGGGACTGAAGGAATGAAAAACGCTCGAAAGACCATCTTGGTGACAGGTTTCATGCCGTTTCCCGGCGCGCCGGTGAACCCGACCGAGCAACTCATCCGCCGCCTTCCCAAAAGACTTGGCAGCCACCAGTTCGGAGTCGATTTCGTGTTCAAGGTCCTGCCGACAACATGGGCCGGCAGACAAGACGTTACCGCCGGATTGCGCGATCAGATAGCCCCGGATGCAATCGTACATTTCGGCGTCGACGGAACCAGGCGGACGATGAACATCGAGACGCGCGCCGTTAATCGTGCGACCCGCGTACGTCCCGATGCAGCCGGTCGCTCACAAGATAGACCAGAGCTTTCGGCGACAGGTGCGCGCAGCAGACACTCCACTCTTCCATCACGCGCCTTGCGCGATGCAGCACAGATCAGCGGAGCGCCGGCCAAGCTGTCGATCGATGCGGGAAGCTACCTTTGCAACGCAACCTTGTGGGATTCCATTGGCTCCGGGATCCCGAGCATCTTCGTGCATGTCCCGTCCCTTCCCAGAGGCAAACGCGACACAAGACCGTCCTATCCGACGATTGAGGAGGCGGCGGTCAAGCTGCTGCAGGAGACTGCACGGCGCTTGCGGTAATAGCGAAGTTCGTAGCGCGCTGTCCCGGACTTGATCCGGGACCAAATGGAACGCTCAAACCAATCAGGTCTAGCGGGCTCCCTTCATCTACAGCTCGTTAAACCGGGATTGGTCCAATCCTCTGTGAAAAATCAACTGAGCCGTCATTGCCGGACTTGATCCACTGCTGTCCGGTTTTGAATCTTCGATTGAGTGCATGTCGTTAGAACAACGGGAAAAACCGGTCGCCTCTAAGTCAGGATACGGAATAGTTTCACGGATTTGTCGTCCCGGTTTGCCGCATAAGCGGCAAGACCGGGACCCATTACTCCGTGCAACCGGCGACTGAAAGAGACGGTCAGCCAAAAGTTTACTGGATCCCGGCCTTGCGCTCCGCTTCAGCCGGGATGACAAGTCTGAAGTTAACAGGCCGCCCCACAAGACCTGATTTCCACCAACCGGACAGCAGTTGACTCGATCCGGCTATCTTCGCCGCGCCCTCGCCTCCAACTCAATCCCACTATCCAGGAAAGGTCGCGGCATGGGTCCTATGCTCAAGCCATGGGACGACCGGAGCGAGGTTGCCCGTTTGGCGGAGTCCTTCCGGTTTCCAGTGCGTTTGACTGGGATGACAGACAGCATCGCTATTTGGTTTTGGGTTCGCGCCTCAACCTCTCCAAAAGCCACTCAACCTGCCGGATGCAGTCCGCAGCCATTTCCTGTGACAGCCCTGCGCGGCCCAGGACCCTTAGCCCGAAATAGGCCGACAGGATTCCCCTCGCCGTTTCTCTGGCGCTTGTGTCGTCCGGTGGGCCGTCATCCGTGAGCGCCCTGAAAAAGGCATTCTCCAGCCGGTGGACCATTGCCTGAAGCTTCACTTCCGCTTCGCCGCCTTCGGCCGCTTTGTCGATCAGGGCGTTGCAAAGGAAACATCCAAGACGATCTCCGTCCTTGCGAACCGCCTCAGCAACCATGGCAAACAGTCCGAGGATCCGTTCCCTTCCGCTGCCGTTTGCGCTGTCCGTCAGATAGGAAACCGTGCCGCTCACGACCTTGTCGTTGTAGCGGTCGAGTGACGCGAGATAGATCGACTGCTTGTCCAGAAAGGCCTTGTAGAAAGACCCTTTGGTTATCTCCATGGCGGCGAGCAACTCGCTCAAGGAAGCTTCTTCGTAGCCGACATCCCAAAACAGGGCCATCGCCTTGTCCATCGCCTCATCGGCATCGAATTCACGCGGTCTTGCCATTTTTTGTCCTTAGCGACACCTTCACGAACTGATCACCTCCGCCTCACACGCTTGTGTTTTGTACCGATTGGTTCCTAACCGTATGTTCATTTCACCGGCAAGGCGCGGATGACTCTGTTTCATTTGGAACCGAATGGTACCGAAAAACTCCTGTCAGGGCAATCTCAGACTTGCCGGCCCAAATTCAACGCCTGTTTCGGGCAGTCCCCTGGGAGTGTTTTGATATGCTTAAGAACCTGATCCGCGGCTCCGTCGCCGCACTTGTTGTTGTTTCCGGCCTCGTCTCGAGCGCCTTTGCCGGGGGCTTTGACGTGAATGCCACGATTACCGGTCTGGCCCTTCGTGGCGTTGACCCGGTCTCCTACTTCACCAACGGCGCTCCGCAGGACGGCGATTTCTCGATCACCGAGGTCCACAACGGTGCAACCTACCGGTTCGTCTCTGAAGAAAACCGTGATCTCTTCAAGCAGAACCCTGAAAAGTATCTGCCGGCCTACGGTGGCTTCTGCGCCTTTGGCACTGCCATGGGCGTGAAGGTGGATGGTGACCCGGATCTTTGGAAGATCGTTGACGGCAAACTCTACCTGAACCTGTCCGAAAGCATCCAGGAGCGCTGGAACAAGGACATCCCGGGCTTCGTCAAATCCGCTGACGAAAACTGGACCAAGATCGAAGACACCGATCCAAGCACCCTTTAATCGATCCGAGTGCCCCCGAGGATCGGTTACCCAGGCCGGCCGGGACTTGTCCCGGCCGGTTCTCTATTTTGATGATGCACTTTGCCCTCCCGACCCTGCGCCGCGCTCTGCAGCAAACTAGAAGCCGATCCGGGATCTTCGCTGTGAGCGCCCCCTTCATCCTGAAGAGGACCAACAGGTCCGTGTCGAAAGACGGGCCACGTATTCCGAAGTATTCCGCCTACACTTCGAGACGCTGCTTCTGCGGTTCCTCAGGACGATGGGCAGGCGGTTCTTGTTAACCCAGTTTCCGGCCAAATCAGCCGTTTCGGCATGCCCCTTGCTGATTTCAGGGTGAAAACCCGATCCGTTTCCCATCCTGGGACGTTTCAAGCAAATGGCACCGCCGATGACACGTGAAACTTCAAAATTGAACCGCCGGGCGTTTCTTGCCGGGACAGCCCTGTGCCTTTCCGGGACAGCTGCGGCGGCACAAATGAAAGTCGCGGATCTCCGGGGGTCGATCGATTCTGCGGATCTCGGCCTGCTTCCCAATGCCGCCGACGACCAGACGGCCCAGTTCCAGAATGCTGTCAACCGGGCGGTTGAGCGCGGTCGCGCCTTGTTTCTGCCGGCTGGCACCTACCCGGTCGCCAATTTGCGCCTGCCGTCGGGCACTCTGATCGTTGGTGTTCCTGGCCGCACCCGGCTCGTTTACCAGGGCGGCGGCGGCCAACTGATCCGCGCGGAAGGCGTCAGCAACATCGGTCTGCAGGGGATCACATTCGACGGAGCCAACCGCTCCATTGGTGACTTCACCGAAGGCCTGCTCCACTTCGTCGGCGTACGCAACCTGGTGCTCGACAATTGCGATATCGCAGGCTCTTCGAAAATGGGCGTTGTGCTTGACCGCTGTTCTGGCCGTGTCGAGAACTGCCGAATATACGGCGCAGCCGAAGCAGGCCTTCGCTCCAACGAAGCGGATGGGCTTGCGATCACCGGAAACACGGTAACCGACTGTGCAAACGGAGGCATTTGGGTCCACCGCTGGCGCGATGGTGAGGATGGCACCATCGTCTCCGGCAACCGGATCGAACGCATAGGTGCCCGTTACGGCGGCACCGGTCAGTTCGGCAACGGCATCAACGTTTTCCGCGCCCACGGCGTGATGGTTACCAACAACCGCGTCACAGATTGCGCTTTTTCCGCCATCCGGTCGAACAGCGGTTCGAACGTGCAGATTCTCGGCAACTCCTGTCTGAGATCCGGCGAATGTGCGATCTATTCCGAATTCAACTTCCAGGGTGCGATCATCGCCAACAACATTGTTGATGGCGCTACAACCGGCATTTCGATTGCCAACTTCATGGATGGCGGACGCATGTCGGTCTGTTCCGGCAATCTCATTCGCAATATCTCCGAAGACGGCCCCTACCCGCCGGAAGTCGCCGGTTTTGGCATCGGTGTTGCCGCGGAAGCCGACACGACACTGACCGGCAACGTCATCGAAGGCGCGCCGAAATTTGGCATGCTGCTCGGCTGGGGGCCTTATATGCGCAACATCGCGGCATCCCAAAATGTGCTGCGGGACTGCGGAACGGGCATTGCCGTGACGGTGGTTGACGGCGCCGGACCTGCCGCCATTACCAACAATATCGTTCAGGGATCAAAACTCGGAGCCATCAAGGGCTACAGATGGCTGGAAGCAGCCACTGGCGAACTGAACGGAAGTTCGCGCTATGCCAACCTGACCGTATCGGGCAATCAGGTCAGCGCCTGATCTCATCAAGATGGTGTCGCGAAGCGCAGAGAAAGACAGGAGAGCCCTCCATCGAGCTTGCGCGCCTCATGTGTCGGCAAAACGACGGTTGTGAAGCCCGCTGCCTCGATGGCCGCAAGAGTTTTTGGATACCCTTCCGGCACAAGCACCACGTCGTTCACCCGGATGACGTTGGCTGAATACTCTTCCCCTTCCGGAACAATAATGATCGTTCGGTCGCCAAAGAAACCGCTGTCCGCCATCGCCCTCGTCGCCAGAATGACGCCGTCGCCGAGCGTTGAGCACGCGGTCTTGAAGTGTAGAACGCCCTCCGGCGTTTCGCAGACCTTTGCCGAATATCCCCAATCAGCAAGCAACCTGACAAAGGCTTCGGCTCCCGCGAAGTCTGTGCGCGCCGACAACCCCACCAGAATCACATCATCCAGCATCAACACATCACCGCCATCGACGTGGCCAGAGCCCGGCAGCTCAACGACCCTGCCGAACCTTGCCTCGAGCGCGGTGCGGATCGCGTCACCCTCTCCCTTGCGGCTTACCGTCCCGGGCCTTAGCTGGATGGCACCTTCGGGGAGACAAAAAGCAGGGTCCTCGACAAAACAGCTGTCAGGAAATTCTTCGAGCGGTGGCAATATATCGACATGCAGGCCCGCCTCTTGCAGCGCGCGGACATAAAGATCATGTTCTGCCCGGAACGCGGCGCAATCCGGGTCACCACTGTCGACAGCACGGATACCATTTGCGACGCTTTCAGACGGCGAGCGTGTGATCGCATGGGTGAAACGAAACGACAGGCCCGGGCGGTGCGCCATAAGGAAACTCCGATGAAAACAACAAACCAGGCAGCATCCATCCGCAGGGCGAAATTGCAAGATGTGCCTGCCATCAAACACTGTATCGACCAGGCCTATGCACCGGTAAAGAAGCGATTGGCGGATCTTCCGGACGTCTCGGCAGGAGTGGAAGAAGACATTGAAAAGAATGTCGTGCTGGTCGCCGAGACGGGTAGCAAGATCGCCGGATGCGCCATTTTGGAAATGAATGGAGGTGTTGCCCACCTGATGAACATTGCGGTTGATCCTGAATTCAAGGGCTTCGGCCTGGGAAAAATGCTGCTCGCCGCCGTTGAAGACACGGCCATCCGAAACGGCGTTCGCGAACTACACCTCGCGACCCATGTCGGCATGCCGGAAAACGTTTCTCTTTATACGCACTTAGGCTGGAGTGAAACTTCAAGAAATTCAAATAAAGTTTTGATGAAAAAAGAAATTTAAACCTGGAAAATCTAGGGAAGAGACGTTTTCAAGGCCGAAAGGAATTCCTCTCGGGGCCTGATATGCCCCGCTTGGGTGCCACGGCGTGTCAAGACCGGTGGATTGACAAGTTTGTCCAGCAATTCAGCTTCGTCTTCATTGAGGTCGAGCACGGTTTCCAGAACAGTGGCCATCGTCACTTCCGCAGCCCGTGTCGCGCCGTCGTCGCATTTCAGCGCAATACCGAAGCCAAGTTCCGGAATAGCGGCGCAAAAGACACCCTCCGCACCGGTCTTTACAAAAACCCTGCCTTTGAACCCGTCCATCACCTGCGTACAGAAACGGCCTGCCCCGGCAACCATGTAGGGTTCGTTGATGCAGGCATCGTAAATCTGGCGCGCTGCATCGGCGCGAAGCGGTTCCAGCCCTTCCCCGGAGCCAAAAACAGCGAAGGCCCTGGCAAAATTCCGCAGCGGCGAGGCATAGGTCGGAACCGAGCAGCCGTCAATTCCACAGACATCGTCGGTCAATGTGTCCCCGGTCATCTGCTCTATGGCAAGACGCACTTCGCGTTGCACCGGATGTCCGGGCTCAACGTAGCCACGTGTCGCAACGCCCATGGTCTTTGCAAGTCCGAGAAAGCCGGCATGTTTGCCCGAACAGTTGTTGTGCAACCCACAGGGAACTTCGTCTGCCAGGATCAGCTTGGCAGCATCCTCCATGCGTTTCGGCCATTGCGGCCCGCACTCAAGATCATCTTCTGTCAAACCCGCCTTCATGAGCATGACACGCGCGGCGTTTGCATGAATTTCCTCACCATTGTGAGACGCACAGGCCAGCGACAGTTCCGCATCGGAGAGATCGAGTGCGTCGGCCGCGCCGGACTCAACCAGCGGCAACGCCTGGAGGGCTTTGATCGCGGACCTGGGGAAAACCCTGGCCTCGATGTCGCCAATCCCGCAAGCAAGCCGTCCGTTTGCATCAACGATTGCGACGCTGCCACGGTGTGTGCTCTCCGTGAGGCTGCCACGGGTAACATCCACCAGAGCCGGATTGTCCATATAGTTTCTCATTCTGATTGTCAGCGTTGCGTCAAGCTAAGCGGATTCGGCATTTCTTGCGGCCAAAAAAGCCGCGAGGCGCGCCACGGCCTCGTCGATCACCCAGTCCTTCTTGCAGAAGCAGAACCGGATATAGCCAGTGGGCGCATCCCCGCCATAAAACGCAGACACCGGCACAGCCGCGACACCGGCTTCCCGTACGAGTGTTTCGCAAGCCGCGACATCGTTGTTTCCAAGGCCCATCCCGTCGAAACCGCAGGTGAGAAAATAGGTCGCCGCGCAGGGCAACACCGTAAAGCCCACGGATCGCAAACCTCTGGTCATCCTGTCGCGCTTGGCCATCAACTCTTCGGCGAGGTTCTGAAAATAGTCGTCTTCTTTCGTTAGGCCGTAGGCAACGGCCTTTTGCAGATTGGGCGGTGTCGTGAAAGTGACCCACTGATGCGCCTTGGCGATCGGATCGATCAGATTGGCCGGTCCGGTAACATAGCCAACTTTCCAGCCGGTCAGCGAGAACGTCTTGCCGGCAGAGCCGATGCGCACGGTCCGCTCGCGCATGCCATCGAATGTCATGAGCGGCCGATGCTGGGCTCCGTCGAACACCAGATGCTCGTAAACCTCGTCGCAGATCGCATAGGCGTCATGCTGCTTGCAGAGCTCGACGATCAGCTGCAATTCGGACTCCGAAAATACCTTTGCCGTCGGGTTCATCGGATTGTTGATCAAAATTGCCTTGGTGTTTGGCGAAAACGCCGCACGGAGAGCATCGGCGTTCAGATCCCAGTTCGGCGGATTGACGCGCACCCTGACAGGAATGCCGCCGGCGCGGCGAACCAGCGGCAGATAGCAATCGTAGAGCGGTTCGACCAAAACGACTTCGTCTCCGGCCGACACTAGAGCCAGAATGCTGTCCGCAAGGGCTTCGGTTGCGCCGGACGTGATCAGAACTTCGCTTTGCGGGTCAATGTCCAGGCCGTAAAAACGCTTGTTACTGTTCGCAACTGCCTCTCGAAGCTCCGGCAATCCCAGCATCGGAGGATACTGGTTCGGCCCTTCCGTCAACGCATTCGCCGCCGCTTCCAGAATGTCGTCCGGCCCGTCGACATCGGGAAACCCCTGTCCGAGATTGACGGCGTTATGCGCCATGGCGAGACGCGACATGGTTTCAAAGACAGTTGTGTCTATGCCGGTAAAGACCGGGTTGGTCGGCTTCATGAGGTCTCCCTGGAATGACTTCTTTTGGTTCTATTCTTCCAGGCGACACGCGTCGAGTGTTTTTAGCATCACGAGCAGCAACAGGCACCGCACACGCACTTGATCTTCTTCCATAATCCCGATGCGAGAAGATACCTGGTGCAGATCCGAAAACAGGTCTGATCTGTCGCCAGAGCGCGAATTAACAGGTGGAACAGTTGCCTGGCAGATTGCCGATGACGATGTCCTTCGTCTTGCGATTGATGATTTGCTCCATCTCTCCGCTGCTTTTCATTTCCTGAAGGACTTCTGTGATTTTTGGCAGCAGCGCCGCGTTTTTCTCGTGAATGAAGTGGTAGAGATCTACCGGCATGACGGCCTTGTCGAGGGTGACGACACTGTCCAGGTCCAGAGCATGGATCTGGATCCTGCCGGCTGTCTCTTCTGCGATAACGGCGTCCAGTTTTCCGAGCGACAACATCTCAAAGAGTTCCTGAAAGGACTCCGCCTCCCAAACGTGATGGAAATCCTTGGTATAGGTTTCGAGCTGCACAACACCCTGAAGGTGCCCAACCCTGGTATTTTTGAGGTCAATGAACACTTCCCCTGAACTTCTCAATCGGTTCACGAACACAAGGTTTTGCAACCGCAGCAGCGGGACATCGACCTTGAGAAGTTCCGGGAATTTCGCCCCAACGGCACCGACGCGAAGGACCTCTCCGTCAACGACGCCGGTCGAAGACACAATGAGGGACCGCTTTCCCGAGGTGAAATAGATTTCGACCTTGATGCCTAGCTTGGCATAAGCGTGCTTGAGAAGCTCAGATCCGATTTGCCCGTTTGGCACCATCTCGATCGTGGAAAACACCAGCTTTTGCTGCGCCTGGACGCCTGTCGCAGTGCTTAGAAAAAGCACAACCAGCCCAATTTTGACCAGCCAACGCAAGATCAATGTTCCCCCACTTCCCCTAACGGCGCTCCCGCAGCGGAAACACGTCAACCGTAGAATAAATTTACCGAGTTAAGATACAACCGAAAAAACTCTGTAGAAAAACAACCAGATTTCCTTGCGTAAGCGTATTACAACTCTGGATTACTGGAATGTTTCCGGTAGAAACAATCCCAACATCGGAACAATTATTGATACCGGGGCAAGATGCGCTGTCGTGCTTGTGTGCATAGCTGATATTCGCGCCCGCTCTTGCTGCATTGCAGCAAATCGATTAAAAGGGACAGAATTGATCCAGGTCAATGCGTATGTCCCGGCCCGCCTGGGTGACCGTCTCAACCAAATCAGAACTGTCTGGAGCCCGTCTTGTCAGCACGTGCCGAGGCCATTGCGCCTGTACAATCGACCAAAATGGATGCCGCGCGCATCAAAACGGAACTGCTGGCTGGCCTGACGGTCGCGCTGGCGCTTGTTCCTGAAGCTGTCGCTTTCGCATTCGTTGCGGGTGTCAATCCGCTTGTCGGTCTCTATGCAGCATTCTTTGTCGGCCTGATCACGGCCTGCATCGGCGGACGGCCGGGCATGATCTCCGGTGCAACCGGCGCACTTGCCGTTGTCATGGTGTCACTGGTTGCGCAGCACGGCGTTGAATACCTGTTCGCGACCGTTGTTCTGATGGGCATCTTGCAGATTGGCGTCGGTGTTTTGAGGTGGGGTAAATTCATCCGGATGGTGCCGCATCCGGTCATGCTCGGCTTCGTGAACGGCCTCGCCATCGTGATCTTCCTTGCCCAGCTCGGCCAGTTCAAGGTTCCCGACGGTTTGGGTGGTCTGACATGGATGTGGGGCACAGAACTCTATCTGATGCTTGGCCTGGTTGCGCTCACCATGGCGGTGATCTGGTTCCTGCCGAAGATCACAACCGCCTTCCCGGCGCCTCTGGCTGGGATCCTGGTGGTCTCCGGGCTCGTGCTCGGCTTCAACCTGGACACGCGCTCAGTCGGCGATCTTGCTTCCATTGCCGGCGGCCTTCCCGAATTCCACATCCCCATGGTTCCGCTGACGCTTGAAACGCTGCAGATCATCCTGCCCTATGCGGTGATCCTCGCGGCCATCGGTCTGATCGAATCCCTTTTGACGCTTAACCTGGTCGCCGATCTCACCAACACAAAGGGTGGCGCTTCCAAAGAGTGCGTCGCACAGGGCTCGGCAAACATCGTGACCGGCTTTTTCGGTGGCATGGGCGGCTGCGCCATGATCGGGCAGTCGATGATCAACGTGAAATCAGGCGCCAGAACACGGATTTCCGGCATTGCCGCGGCTCTGTTCCTGCTGTCCTTCATCGTGATCGCCTCGCCGCTGATTGAGCAGATCCCGGTCGCCGCACTTGTCGGCGTCATGTTCATGGTCGTGATTGGCACGTTTGCCTGGGCCAGCCTCAAGATCGTTCACAAGATCCCGCTTACCGACGCAGTTGTGATGGTCATCGTCACCGGCGTCACCGTTTACGCCGACCTGGCTGTTGCCGTGGTCGTCGGGGTGATCATCTCCGCACTCGCCTATGCCTGGAACGCGGCCAGCCGCATCAGCGCCCGCATTGGTACCAGCAAGGAAGGCTGGAAAGTCTACCGTTTGACTGGCCCCTTGTTCTTCGGCTCAACAACAGGGTTCGTTGACCTGTTCGACCTTCAGAACGACCCGCAGGACGTCGTCGTCGATTTCATGGACAGCCGCGTTGTAGACCATTCCGGTCTGGAAGCGATCGACGCGCTGGCTACCAAATACGAAAACGCCGGCAAACGCCTGCACCTGCGCCATCTGTCTCCGGACTGCAAGAAGCTTCTCGCCAAGGCCGGAAACATGGTTGAAGTCTCCGTGCTCGAAGACCCGGACTACGAAGTTGCCGTCGACTACGGTCAGACGTTCGAGGAGCCTCAGAAGGCATCCTGACTAGACCGGCCCCTCCCGAAACACCGGCCCCGGAAGCACAGCTTTCGGGGTCTTTTGTTGTTTTCCGTCAAAGGAACAGCGTCAATTGCAAAAAGCCGTCGAACGAGCGCGCTGAAACCGCTATGACACTATTGGCCCTTCGATGATCTCTCCGCGATCCCGGGAATTCACGGTGTTGTTTCGCAATAAACTTTTTATCACGCCAACCCTGGCAACTGTCATCGGGACATTCGTTGTCGTCACTGCTGCCGCGATCCTGATCGTGCAGGCGATCACGTCGGCAAATGTCGTTCGGCAACTGGGTGGCGGCCTTGTTGACCTGGGTATGGACACTGCTGAATCGGCATTCGTCGAACAGCTCCACGCAGTCACCGAAACGGCGAACTATACTCGCGCCAGCTGGGCGCTCGGTGAGCTCACTTTTGACGATCCGGACTTGCTGGTCACCTTCATTTACGGCGCTCTGGCCCCGCAGGACAGGGTCTCGTTCATGGTGATGGTTGACGCGCAAGGGATTGGCGTAGATGTCGACCGAGGCGATGCTGAAGGCGACTTGCTCGGCGGTGAAGTCGATCTCGCGGCGGAAATTCCGAGCCTGGTGCCGGTCACGGAAAAGGCGGCGGGCCAGAAGGAACCGTTCTGGAGCGAACCGCTCTACATGCCAGGCCGCAAGCACACCTATTTTATCTACGCACAGCCTCTGTACGAAGGTGAATCGTATCGCGGCGCTCTCATGATCGGAATGTCCCTGGAACGGATTTCCGACATGACGTGGAACATCTCGACGGACGACATCATCATCTTTCTGATGAAGCAGGACAGCCACGAAATTGTTGCGCATCCGCTTCTTTACGAGAATTTCGAGGACTTGAGCGCGGATAGTCCGCTTCTGCATGTCAGCCAGATATCCGATCTCTTTCTCTCCGATTATGCCGAGATGGAGAAGATCAACAATGCGGATTACGACATTGCCGACAATCTTGACCTTCACACCGGTTATGACAGCGACGGCGAAAAGAGATTCATCATCGTCGATCAGGAAAGCGAAAGCCTGAAGGGCCTGCCTGCCCGCATTGGCGTTCACTTTCCTGCCGAGTTCCTGGACCAGCCACTTCAGACGCTTCTGATCGCCATTGTTGTCGGGCTCGGGCTTCTGCTTGTTTCGCTTCTTGGGGCCATTCTTCTGGCGCGCCGTATCGCCCGTCCCGTTCGCCGGGCGGCACTGGCAGCCAAGGAAGTTGCCGATCTGAAACTGGACGAGGTCGAACCGCTGCCGCCGTCGGTCATTCGCGAACTGGACGATCTGGCGAAAGGCTTCAATGCCATGGTTGGCGGCCTGACGGCGTTCAACCGGTATGTGCCGCGCACATTGGTACAGAAGCTTTTGAGCGAAGGCCGGGCGGAAGCCCCGCCGGAAGATCGGGAAGTCGCCGTGCTCTTTACCGACATTGCCGGCTTCACGGCTGCATCGGAGGGAATGTCAGCCAGTCAGACCGCAGCGTTCGTCAACCATCACCTGTCTCTTCTCGGCGCTGAAATCACCCGGCAAGGCGGCACCATCGACAAGTATATCGGCGATAGCGTCATGGCGTTCTGGGGTGCGCCTGATCATCTGGAAAATCCGGCAGAACAGGCCGCCCGCGCAGCACTCGGCATGGCTGAGGCCATCCAGCGGGACAACGAAACCAGACAGGAACGCGGAGAGCCACCTGTGCGCATCCGCGTCGGCGTGCATATGGGTCCGCTTGTTGTCGGTGACATTGGCGCACCCGAGCGCGTCAACTACACGGTGATCGGCGATACCGTGAACGCAGCAGCACGGCTCGAAAGCCTTGGCAAGGAAATCGACGACAGTGCCGAAGTGATGATCCTGGTGTCGGGAGATGTTGCAAAGAACCTCGGCGCGGATTTCAAACAGGAAGAGATCGGCCCGCAAAAGGTCAAGGGAAAAGCAGAACCGATTGATGTGGTCCGGCTGTTGCCGCCACCCGATCCGGCATCGTGACATTCGCCCTGAACCACCGGACGGCAGAACTGCTACTCACTCATGCCTTTGTGCGAGCTTTCACCAAAGCTCTCCGGCGTGGCCAGGAATAGCAGGTTCAGAAAAATGACGGCGGTGAACCTGAAGGACGACGGAATGCCGTTCCACGTCTCCGATTGCCACATCAAAAACCACTCTCCGCCGATCACCATGAAGCCGGTGAACCAGAGCAATACGCCCAACAACAGCCCCAGCACAGCCCAGGTCTTGGCGTCATGAAACTCTTGGGAACTGCCCCGAAGGTTTTGGAGAAGCTTCAAGGAACCGATCAGCAACAGCACGGCCACGACGAGTTCTACGGCGACGATCAACCAGAATGCAGCCTTATGAAGCGCCGGGTTTTCGACGGCGCGCCAGGCAAAGGTATTATCAGGAAATACCGAATCCATGTTCATCACATGGATGACGAACTGAAGGTTCGTGTCGGGATCGAAGACGTTCGAGAGCCCGGCAACGAAAGCAAACAGGCTGATGCTGGCGGTGATCAGGACTTTGGCAAGCCTGAGGCTGAATTCCGTCGTAAGAAGCATCGTTCGAACAGCCAATCAAGAATGGAAGGAAAGACACGCAAATCAGCGTCCCAGCCTGCCCGATTTGATCTGGCCGTTGCAACCGTGTCTGACACGAAGATCCGGCATCAAGTCAGGCCGCGGAGGATTGTGCAGACGTCTGTTGAGCAGATTGAACCGAGCTTTCGACAGCTCCTGCAAACGCTCCGAACGTCCACTCTCCCTCCATGAGTTCGCCAGCCCTGAAGGCGTCGCTTGGCAGGCAACACCCGAGTTCCCGCTCGACCGCCATGATCAGGCCGATGGCGTCCAGACTGTCGGCACCCAACTTACTTAAAGTAGAATCGGGTGTGACAATCCAGCACGCGAGATTCAGATTCCTGGCAACAATTGCCCTGACTTTTTCAGCAATTTCAGACATTTAAACCCTGATGCATAAGTCTATGCGTACGTTATTTTGTTATAACGACCGAATAGCACCCGGGTTGTATGAAGGCAATCTTTGTATCAGTAGATTTAACAGGTTTCCTTTGTGCGTTGCGCAACGGAATGGATCACCTCACGCGCGCCCTGCGTTTCGACAAGACCCCGGCAAGCCGGTAAGCAGCAGCCGAAGACACAAGAACCGCCAGTAGCCCGATCCCGAGATCCACAAAGGCCGGGTAAGGCAGGCGGAACGCAAACTCGAAAATCTCCATGTAGCTTGCCGTAAAGACAAGAAACAGGACGCCAGCGATCACAAATGTCACGCCGTCTTTGGAAAGCAGTCCGCGCCGGTTTTCCGACTGAAACATGTTTGAAACCAGAAAGTAGCCGAGAACGGCAAAAAAGAAGACGAGGATCGCCACCAGCAGCAACCCGGCATCGAACAGCACACTCATTTTTCAGGCCCGGATAGTTGGTTTGTTTCAAGATTGGACAAGGCCCTGGTGCGCAAGCGCTCGGCTTGCCGCATCAAAAGCCCCAGTCCGTTACGCGGTTCCTTCCACCGCGACGCGTTAGGTAGGCATGAAGGGTGATGCAATCCAGAGATCTGGATGATTTGTAATGATGGGGCCGAACTGGAGCCTTCTCTGCCGGTAAAGTGCCACTCGCTATCTTGTGACGCCTCGGGATCGGAATGTGCATTTCAATGGCCAGCACCCAAGCCAATGTTAGGGCACAGGCCGAACAGCCTTCACCGGACTTCCCCGATGACCCTTTTGGGCAGATTAGGATCACAGACCATGACGAACCGCAGACAGTTCCTTGCACTCACCGCCGGACTGGCGGCCGCAACCGTGTCGGCAGGAAGCCTGCCAGCCCTTGCTGGCAGCGGCGCTCGTTCCGGCAGTTTCTCCGGGCGCAGCAATCACGTAACGACCGGCAAGACCGAACTCAGCAGCAACAATGTCGTTCTACAGAGCAACTTCAGCCTCGACGGCGCACCGGACCCGCGTGTCGGCCTTGGCAAGAACGGAAAATATGACCCGAAGACAGATCTTGGTGCCCTGAAGAAACTGAAGGGTAAGCAGAGCTACAAGATCGGCGGCATCGACACTTCCAAGTACAACGAAGTTTACATCTGGTGCCGTAAGTTCAACGTCCCGCTTGGCGTGGCGAAGCTCGGCAACTGAGACTGATTGGAACATCTGGCCGCCCCGGCCTTGCGCCGGGGCCCATGGCTGAAAGAGGTCCCGGATCATATCCGGGACGGCACGTCTTTCTGCTTACCCTCAGCGCACAAGAATGTTCTTGAACTGCCAGGGATCTTTCTTGTCCAGGTCCTCCTTGAAGAAACCCGGACGGCCATCCAGCGGTGTCCAGTCGGTGTAGTACCCCTTGACCGGCCCGAGATAGGGCAATTGGATTTCAAGACAGCGCTTGTAGTCCATCTCGTCGGTTTCGACGATGCCCGCTTCCGGATTTTCCAGAGCCCAGACCATTCCGGCGATCACGGCGGAGGTTACCTGAAGACCGGTCGCGTTCTGATAAGGTGCCAGCTTGCGTGTCTCCTCGACAGAGAGCTGGGAGCCATACCAGTAGGCATTCTTCTTGTGGCCATAGAGCAGGACTCCAAGCTCATCGATGCCGTCCTGGATTTCGTCTTCTTCCAGTACGTGCAGTTTCTCCTGAACCTTGCCCGCAGCGCCAAAGAGTTCGTGAAGCGACAAGACTGCGTCGTTTGCCGGGTGATAGGCGTAGTGGCAAGTCGGCCGGTAGGTGACCTTCTTGCCGTCCTCCAGCGTGAAGTAATCCGCGATCGAGATCGCTTCGTTGTGCGTTACCAGAAAACCGAACTGGGCACCGGGCGTCGGGCACCAGGTACGTACGCGCGTGTTGGCGCCGGGCTGCTCCAGGTAGATAGCCGCGTTGCATCCCTTCTTGTGGCTCTTTGCGTTGGCCGGCTTCCACTTTTCGTGCGTACCCCAGCCAAGTTCTGACGGCTGGAACCCTTCTGACAGAAACCCTTCCACGGACCATGTATTCCAGAACGTGTTCGGCGGCTTCGGTTCCTTGGCACGTTGTGTGTCCCGCTCGGCGATGTGGATACCCTTGACGCCGACCTTTTTCATCAGCTTGGCCCAGCCCTTGCGGTCCGACGGCTCCTTGAACTTGACGCCGGTTTCGTTAGCAACGTCGACCAGCGCCTTTTTCACGAACCAGGACACCATGCCCGGATTGGCTCCGCAGCACGACACGGCCGTCGTGCCGCCCGGTCTCCTCTTCTTTTCTCTGCGTACGGTTTCACGCAACGCATAATTCGTACGATCGGCTGCCGAGGCGTTTTCATCGAAGTAGAACCCAAGCCACGGTTCAACGACCGTGTCGATGTAAAGGACACCGAGCTTCCGGCAGAGCTTCATCAGGTCGAGAGAAGACGTGTCCACCGAGAGATTGACGACGAAACCCTGCCCCTCTCCTTCCGTCAGAAGCGGTGTCAAAATGTCTTTGTAATTGTCCGGCGTGAGGGCAACCTTCTGAAACTTGTAGCCTCTGTCGGTCACCAGTTTCGCATCCGTGTCGACCGGATCGATCACCGTGAAGCGGCTCTTGTCGTAATTGAAGTGGCGTTCGATCAAGGGCAGCGTTCCCTTGCCGATGGACCCGAGACCGATCATCACCAGCGGTCCGGTAATGGTTCCATGGACCGAATGTTTCGTCGCAGCAGCTTTCGCCGCGGGCTTTGCTGAGGTTTTGGCTGCGGGCCTGGCAGCCGGTTTCGCTGATGTTTTCGTGGCAGGTTTTGCTGCAGCCTTTGCCGGAGCTTTCGCTGCAGGTTTCGCAGGCGTTTTTGCAGCTGGTTTTGCTGCTGCCTTTGCCGCAGGCTTGGCAGCGGCCTTTGCTGTGGGCTTAGCAGCTGGTTTCGCCGGGGCTTTTGCGGCGGCTTTTGCCGCCGGCTTCGCAGCGGATTTCGCAGGCGCCTTCGTTGCCGCAGGTTTTGCTGCGGCTTTCGCAGCAGGCTTTGCTGCCGCCTTTGCCGCGGGCTTGGCTGCTGCCCTTGCTGCAGGTTTCGCCGCCGGCTTCGCAGCGGCCTTCGCGGCGGGTTTGGTCGCAGCTTTCGCAGGCGCCTTGGTTGCAGCTGGTTTTGCTGCGGCTTTCGCAGCAGGCTTCGCAGCCGCTTTTGCCGCGGGCTTGGCAACTGCCTTTGCTGCAGGTTTCGCCGCCGGCTTCGCAGCGGCCTTCGCGGCGGGTTTGGCCGCAGATTTGGCAGGCGCTTTCGTTGCAGCTGGCTTTGCTGCGGCTTTGGCAGCAGGCTTGGCAGCCGCCTTTGCCGCGGGCTTAGCAGCTGGTTTCGCCGGGGCTTTCGCCGCGGGTTTGGCCACGGATTTCGCAAGCGCCTTGGCCGCGGCTGGTTTTGCCGCGGCCTTCGCCGGCGTCTTTGATGCGGCTGATTTTGCAGTGCTCTTTGCTGCAGGCTTAGCAGCGGTCTTTGCGGCTGGTTTCGCTGGGGCTTTCGCAGCGGGTTTGGCCGAGGCTTTCGCTGCCGCCTTCGTGGCGGCCGGCTTTGCTGTGGCTTTCGCTGCTGCCTTCGCCGGGGCTTTCGCAGCAGGTTTAGCTGCCGCTTTCGCGGCGGATTTCGCAGCAGGTTTCGTGGCAGTTTTGGCTGGAGCTTTTGCAGAAGCCTTTGCAGCAGGTTTTGCTGCGGCCGGCTTCGCCGCAGGCTTGCGTTTCGCCGCGGCTCTCGAGGCCGGTTTCTTCGGCGCGCCGCCGTTGGATTCGTCGGTCATGTTGTAAACTCCAATCCTTTTTGCCACCCGGTGAAATTGTGGTCGGGCCGGCTCAATCATGTTCCCCATAGAGAAGCGCACTTGTTGCGCCTTGCCCTACAGGTGACCGGTTTTTGTCCGGATTTCAAGTCTTTGACGAGCAATTTTCTTGACGCCACCAAGCCATCTACGCCGATGTAACAATGAGGTCTTCAGGTATACTTGCACGGTAGGTCGCTCCACCGCGCGGCTCCCCGCAGGCCGCCAGGGCACCTTCAAGCATCGCAAGGTGACCGGGAACAAGATCAACCCCGAGAAACCGCGCATGTGCGACTGGTCCCGGCAAAGTGACCTTGTCGAGCAAACCGGACGAAAACCCGAATCGAGCGTAGTACCCCAGATCACCGACCAGGATGACCGAGCCATGACCGTAAATTGCGGCCTGGGTGAGCGCGTGCCGCATCAGTCGGTCGCCGATCCTCGCACCCCGGAGTCCCGGCGCGACCGCCAACGGTCCGAGCAACAGGCTTTCCGCACCGTTCCGATCAGTGACAGACCACAGCCGGACAGTTCCAACGAAGGTGCCGGCATCATCTAACGCAGCAAAGGCGAGGACCGGCAAACGGCCTTCGCGCAGCCGCTCGGAGGTCTTTGTGAAGCGCTCCTCCCCGAAGCTGAGGTCAAGCAGCGCCTCGCGGGCGCCGGTGTGATCCGGCACCTCGTCGACAATCGCAATCATGTCGGCAATTCCTAGATGACGAAGGATGCCAGAGGCGCAAATCCGTTGAAGCCAACCGACGAATAGGTCGTCGTATAGGCACCGCAGGCTTCGATCAGCACCTTGTCACCGATGGAGAGACTGACCGGCAGCTCGTACGGCGTCTTTTCATATAGAACGTCGACGCTGTCGCAGGTCGGTCCGGCCAGGACGCAGGGAGCGGTCCGGTCGCCATCACGCGGGGTGCGGATTGGATAGCGGATCGCCTCGTCCATGGTTTCGGCCAGCCCGTGGAACTTGCCGATATCCAGATAGACCCAGCGGACTTCTTCCTGAGCGGATTTCTTGGAGATCAGGACGACTTCGGCTTCGATCATGCCCGCGTTGCCGACCATGCCGCGGCCGGGCTCGATGATGGTTGACGGCAGCCGGTTGCCGAAATGTTTGGACAGCGCCTGGAAGATGGCTTCGCCGTAGCGCGGTACGCCCGGAACGTCCTTCAGGTAGCGGGTCGGGAACCCGCCACCCATGTTGACCATCTTCAGCTCGATGCCGCGCAGCGCCATTTCCCGGAAGACGCTTGCCGCCATGGCGAGAGCGAAATCCCAGGCTTCGAGATTGGCTTGCTGGGATCCGACGTGGAAGGAGACACCGTAGGCTTGGAGACCGAGACGGTGCGCGTGTTCCAGGACGTCGGGCGCCATTTCCGGATCGCATCCGAATTTGCGGGAGAGCGGCCACTCGGCACCGACGCCGTCACAAAGGACGCGGCAGAAGACCTTGGAACCGGGAGCGACGCGGGCGATTTTTTCGACTTCCTCGACGCAGTCGACTGCGAAGAGGCGGACGCCGTATTCAAAGGCACGCGCAATGTCCTTCTCCTTCTTGATGGTATTGCCGTAGGAAATCCGGTCGGGATCGGCACCGGTTGCCAAAACCATTTCGATCTCGCCAACGGAAGCACAGTCGAAGGAAGATCCAAGGTTTTCCAGAAGCGACAGGATTTCCGGCGCCGGGTTGGCCTTCACAGCGTAGTAGACAGAGGTGTCCGGCAAGGACCGGGCAAATGCCTCGAAGTTGTCACGGACGATGTCGAGGTCAACAACAACACAGGGACCATCGTCGTCACGTCGTTGCAGGAAGTCACGGATCCGCTCGCTCATGGGGATCTCCCCTTTCAAATCAGGCCGCAGGCGCGCAAATTCCGGTTGGCGCGCTGCAGTTCACGTCGCAGGGTGCCGCAATACGCACCGGGCCTCCCCCGGGATGGAACCGGAGGCCGGGTTGACTGCGGCGACGGTTGGGCGAATGCAGCACCGAAAGTGCACGCAAACGCTTTCCCGCGTCGGGAATGCCGTTGATTGGATCGGAGATACCGAGCCGCACGTCGGGCAAGGATGTAACAAGTGCCTCTTCAGTGACGCCGGAGATTGGAACCCCCGGCAGAGACCAAAAAAGCCCTCTTACGTCGTTGCTTTAAGCCGTACGGATCTGCTGCCCGCCCCTTGGCGGTTTTTGTGGCAGCGGCCCCTTAAGAGATGTTTGGACAACACCCCATGAACGACCTCGGGCACGTGCGAATTTGGGCAGGCGCTATATGCGCTCGTTTGAGTTTCCACGCAAGCGGAAAATTGCAACCCACGCAGTTTTTTTCATGACGCTTTCGTGAGGCTGCCGGGCCAACCCCGGCGGGGTGGTCGGCAACGGGCTCCACACTCTCAAAACGTTTCGAAGTGGATCCTGTTTTCCGCAACACCCCTGGCACTCAGATCAGCTTTGAGCTCGGCGAGAAAACCGGCAGGTCCGCAAAGGTAAAACGCTGCCTTCTTGTCCGGAACCAGGCGCGACAAGAGAGCGCCCGAGACCCGCCCTTCTTCCTGATAGTCCTGCTCCTTCTTGTCTTGTGAAGCGGGACGACTGAAGACTGTGTGGGTCTGGATGTTTGCCCTGCCATCCGTCAGGCGGGCCAGTTCCTCGCGAAAGGGCGCGTTAAGACCATCGCGCGCACCATGGACGAACCAGATGTCGCGGCCGTTTTCCTCCGCAACCAGCTGATGCAGCATACTCAGGACCGGGGTTATCCCGACGCCGGCGCTGACGAGGACAATCGGCCCCTCTCCGTCCTCCACCACAAAGTCGCCGGCAGGTATCCGGCTTTCCAGCATTGCACCGGTATCAAGGTGATCATGGAGAAATCTGGACATCAGCCCCTTTGCTTCCCGTTTCACCGAAATCCGGTACCGGTTTTCACTTGGCGAACCGGAAAGCGAATAGGACCGCTGAACCTTGGCGCCAACCTCAGGGATCATAACTTCAATCGGCAGGTGCTGGCCGGCCTGAAAAGGCGCAAGCGGGCCGCCGTCACGCGCTTCGAAGACGAAAGATGTCACGTCCGCGCTTTCCATTTTCTTTTCGACGAGCCGGAGAGAACGGGCTGTGCTGCCGTCTTGTTGCCAGCGCAATCTCAAGGCCGACGGGAGTTCGACAATCTCGCCGATTTCAAGCGTGACGAGCTGGCGGGCGCCCGGAAAACGGGCAACCTCATCTGAATCGAAGTCAATGGATGCCCTGCCCGTCAGTTGCAACAGGCTTCCCGTCGCAAAATCCAGAAAGAGAAAACCCGCTCTCTCATCAACCAGAATATTGCCCAGAGTGTTGTAGAACCTGTTCCCGGCATAATCCGGGAACCTGATCGTTTGCGGATCGATGACCTCCACGAAGCCGCGTTCCCCACCGCGATGGGAGACATCCATGCCATAGGCCCGGCTATCACCTTCTCCGCGGTGCCCGCTCGCGATGAAAAAGGTGTCGGCGTTCTTTATCCAATCTGCCTGTACCTCCGTCAGAGTGGTTCCTCTACGGGCTGGCCCTGCTGGTTCTTGCGTGTTCCACCAGTAGTCGCGCGAGCGTATGTATTGCGGGCAGTTCCCGAAAGACTGGCCGACCGCGAAACGGATCCCGGTTCCGTCTGACGACACCACTTTGCCGTTGACCCGGTTACGGCGGCG
>Ga0207422_1001538_pt1 | contig 43362 bp, 41 predicted proteins | sample MarCyaLeptolynsp_FD_187757 | JGI IMG/M metagenome (GOLD analysis project Ga0207422, IMG submission 187757) | Marine cyanobacterial communities from Panama - species 1 Leptolyngbya sp. (SPAdes) | ecosystem: Environmental > Aquatic > Marine > Unclassified | place: Panama: Panama City | collected... | reverse complement strand
CCAATTCCGCACGGTTTCCCGCATTTCCGCCTTTGTCCGGCAGATTATCATTCTTCATCCTCCCAGGCCTTCGGTTCCCGCCGATGCCCTGCTTATTTCGCAGGTGCAACATAAGCGGACGAAAGGCAGAGGTCCAGTAACCAAAGAAGGGAGCGCAGACCACCCGTAGGCTGCGTGCAGAAAAGAACGACCTGCCGGCGGTTTGAATCAAGTCTGTTCTTCATGAAAACTGAAACGGATGTTTGACTTGCGCGCGCAAATTCAAGCGCCCTTTGAAAAGCACTCTCGGCTGCTCAATATCTCCGTGTCGCGCTCTCGTAATCCGGCCTCACAGCCGCACGCGATTGCTTTGACGCATAAAAAAAGCAAGTCCTGTCTAAAATGTTATCGCACTGGATATTGATTATTGGAATTTCTGCTCAATGTGATCCTCCAAAGACTCCGAGCATCGCTGGACATGCAACTGGGACTCTTTGAACGAACAAGATGTAGGTCGTCTTGATCTGAGGAGGAATTCGATGGTTTCAAATGGCGTGACAGGTTTATTGAGCCTTTTTTCAAAACGAGTGCCGGCGACGCTGGCCGTGGTACTCACCGCGAGTTTTCTCGCCCCGGCAGCACTGGCGCAAGACCGCAGTGACTGGCCGACCAGCTTTTCCGTAGGCACTGCAAGCCAGGGCGGAACCTATTTCGTCTATGGGTCGGGCTGGACCAATATGGTTGCTGACGCGCTTGGCATTCCAGGTGGCGCTGAAGTAACGGCCGGACCGGTCCAGAACGCGGCGCTGGTGCAAACCGGCGATCTCGATTTCGGCATGGTCACAATGGGTCCCGCCTTTGATGCCATCAATGGTGAAAGTGCGCTCGCCCCCGGTCTGAAGCACGATAACATCCGGGCGATTTTCCCGATGTACAAGACCGCGTTCCATGTGATGACGCTGAAAAGCTCCGGCATCGACAGCCTTGATGCGATACCTGACGGCGCGACGGTGGGCTTCGGCCCGGTTGGCGGCACGCCCGGCACCTACTGGCCCCGTTTCTTTGAAACGCTCGGCAAGAATGTCGACGCCCAGCATGGTGGTGCAGCCGACCTGGCCGGTCAGCTGCAGGACGGCTTGATCGACGTCTATACATGGGCGGCAGGCATTCCCTTCCCGGCCTTCTCGCAGGTAGAAGCCCAGGCGGATGTAAACTTTTTCGGCATGACCGAAGAGCAGGCGAAAAAGATCGCCGAGGACCATCCGGTTTCACTCTTCACCATCCCGGCGGACACCTATCCGTCCCAAGGGGAAGACCATGCAAGCGTTTCCATGTGGAACTTCGCGATTGCCCGCGCCGACCTGCCGGATGATTTCGTTTACGCAGTGGTCGACACCGTGATGAGCAACAATCCGAAGATGCTCGACATTCACAAGGCTGCCATCGAAACGCTTCCTGAAAACTACGACAAGAACGCGTTCATTCCCTGGCATCCAGGCGCCGTGCGCTGGTTCAAGGAAAACGGATTCGAAATCGACCCAGCCCTGGGCGGCTGATTTCCGCTATCCTTTCGCTGATTGGAAAATGCCCGAGCCGCTATCGCGGCTCGGGCTCAGTGCGCGAACCTTTGAGACCCTGCCGCCATGTCAGACCCATCCGAACCCATCTCCGCCAGCGTCGATCGTGACGCGCATACCGGCCTTGAAGGCTGGCAAGGAAAAGTGTTCGGCCTTCTGTGTGTGCTTTACGCCGCCTGGCACCTCTACAGCCTGAACATCGCGCCGCTTGAAACCTGGCTCTTTCGCATTCTCCACATCTTAGGTGCGCTCGTCCTGGGGTTCGCCCTGACAGGTGTGCTGCTTGTGGGCAACGACAAGCGCTGGCGCAACGACAGGCTGGAGTGGATCATCGCCGTTCTCGCCGGACTACCCGTTCTCTACGCACTCGCCCTCACCGCCTATGGCCTAAGCCAGTACTGGAGCAGCGGCACGGTTCAAAATCCCGACACGACTTTCGCGTATTTCGGGATCGCGCTCGGCTCCGGAACAATGCTTGCCATTTTCGCTGGCTGGTTTGTGCGCGGCAAGGATGGGTCGGTTTCACCGATCGACTGGGTGCTCATGCTCGCCAGCATTGCGTCGACCGGCTTCATCGCGCTCAGCCTGGATGCGCTCAATCTTAGACTTCGGGCAGGCACGCCGTTCGCCGATCCGCAAAATGCCTGGGCGGCCTTCGTTGCCATGGCACTCATGCTCGAACTCACGCGGCGTGTCGCTGGCATGGCGCTCGTCGTCATCGCGACCGTATTTGTCACCTACTCCTTTCTCGGCCCCTGGCTTCCCGGCTTTCTGGAACACCGTGGCTACGATGCAAAGCGCTTCTTCAGTTACGTTTTCACGGACAACGGCATTCTCGGCCCGACGACGGCGGTGTCGTCGACCTACATCATCCTCTTCATCATTTTCGCGGCCTTCCTGCAAAGCTCCAAGGTCGGCGACTATTTCGTGAACCTCGCCTTTGCCACGGCAGGCCGTGCGCGCGGAGGCCCCGCCAAGGTCGCGGTGTTTGCATCAGGTCTGATGGGCATGATCAACGGCACCTCGGCGGGCAACGTTGTGTCGACCGGCTCGCTGACGATCCCGCTGATGAAACGTGTCGGCTACCGGCCGCAATCTGCCGGCGCGATTGAAGCCGCCGCGTCGACCGGCGGCCAGATCATGCCGCCTATCATGGGTGCCGGTGCGTTCATCATGGCCGAGATCACAGGCATTCCCTACACCGAGCTCGTGATCGCCGCGCTCATTCCAGCCGTGCTTTATTTCGTATCGATTTACTTCATGGTCGATTTCGAGGCGCGCCGGCTCGGCATGCGCGGCATGACAAATGAAGAGGTGCCGAAGTTCCGGAACCTGGCGAAGCAGGCCTTCCTGTTCCTGCCGATCATCATTCTCGTGGGCTCTTTGTTCCTCGGATATTCGGTGATCCGCGCCGGAACGCTCGCGATTGCATCCGCCGCTGTCGTGAGCTGGCTGACACCTTTCAAGATGGGTCCCCGCGAGATCATCGAGGCGCTGCGCAATGCCTCGCAAATGTCGATCCAGATCATTTCGGTCTGTGCGACCGCAGGCATCATCGTCGGCGTGATCTCACTGACCGGCGTTGGTGCGCGGTTTTCATCCCTTCTTTTCGAACTGGCCGAAACAAGCAAGCTGCTTGCACTCATTTTCGCGATGATCATCTCGATCATTCTGGGCATGGGAATGCCGACCACAGCGGCCTACGCGGTCGCCGCTTCGGTCGTGGCCCCCGGCTTGATCGAACTCGGGATCGAGCCTCTGATAGCGCATTTCTTCGTCTTCTATTTCGCGGTCGTCTCGGCGATCACACCGCCGGTGGCGCTCGCCGCCTATGCGGGCGCGGCGATTGCCGGGGCCGAACCGATGCGCACCTCCGTGACCGCATTCCGTGTCGGTCTTGCCGCTTTCATCGTTCCTTACATGTTCTTCTATAGCCCCGGCCTTCTGATGGAGGCGGGCTGGCTCGAGATCATCCGCAACGCCATAACCGCGATCATTGGTGTCTACTTCCTGTCGGGCGCTGTGCAGGGCTACCTGATGGGTCCGCTTGGACCTATCTGGCGCGTTCTGTTGCTTGGAGCAGCGCTCTGCATGATTTCAGGAGACTGGCGGACCGACGTGATCGGCGTTCTGCTGGGAGCGGGTCTCTGGCTGAAGTCGCGGCGCGAGACGCCGCTTTCGTCCGCAGCCTGACTGCAATAGGGTACGGACACATAAATGAAGTAGGTTTATTTGGATCGTTTCGAAGCGAGGTTGTCATGACAGACCGCATCAATCCCGGCACACTTTACAACAGCGTCCAATGGGGGTTCTCCCATGCCGCGGTCTCCGAACCTGGTCGGCTCCTGCATCTTGCCGGTCAGGTCGCATGGGACAAGGACTGCCAGCTTGTTGGCGGAGACGACCTGAACGCACAAGCCAGGCAGTGCCTTGCCAATCTCAAGGCGGTTCTTGCCGATCAGGGTCTCGGCCCCGAGCACCTGATCCGACTCAGAACCTATGTCGTCAACCACTCTCCGGAGAAGCTCGAACCTGTCGGCATGGCTCTTGGTGAATTCTGGGGGGATGTCACCCCGGCTCCCAACACCTGGCTCGGCGTCCAGGCGCTCGCCCTTCCCGAATTCCTGGTCGAGATCGAAGCCACGGCAGTGATGCCGTAGCGGGCACAAAGACAAGCCATCGTTCTGTTCGTCTCTCGCATCTGTGTCGAGACTGTTCAAACACGCAGCCTAAAACGACCCATCATAGGCGCGGCGCGGGATCCGGCAGGCCAGCATCGTGAAGCCGTCCCGTGCCAGCGCGTCGGCGGTTTCGCGCCTGAGGTCGGCCTCCGTTTCAATCCAGACGCCGTGACCGCCATAGGCGCGGGCAACGGCGGGAAAGTCGGTTTCGCCGAAATCGACACCCACATTCGGGCGCTGGCTGCCGCGCTGTTTCAGCTCGATCAGTGCCAGACTCGTGTCGACAAGAACGCAGATGATGACCGGGATTTTCAGATCACGAAGGGTCGAGAGTTCGCCCAGGCACATTTCCAGCCCGGCGTCACCGACAAAGGCGATGACCGGCGACTTGCCCTCAACCAGCCGGTGTCCCATGGCCAGCGGCACCGCGCAGCCCATGGTGCACAGGGCTGACGACTGCAGCATCTGGCGCGGCATCGGACAGCGCCAGATCTGGCTAACCAGAATCCTGTGGGCTCCGCTGTCGGCGGTTGCGACCGTGTCGGCCGGCATGACATCGCGCAGGGTGTGAAAAACGGTTCCCGGCCCCCAACCGCTTTCTTCCGGGGCGAAGGCCGCGTTGAGATCCTTCCGAACCGCCTTCGGCTCCCCCTCCCGCCATGAGACCTGTTCCGGGTTTCGCGCTTTGCCTAGAATTTCCAGAACCGGTGTCACGGCGCTCCGCAGAGTTGCTGTCACGCTGTGCATGCCGTGCGTTCTCAAGACCGGCGTAATGTCGATGACCGAGGCATCATTCTGCCACGGGTTGCGCCAGTTGATGCGCATTTCAATCGGGTCGTAGCCGAGCAGCAGGATACAGTCGCTCTGATTGATCAACGGCAGAAGATGCCCGTCGGCCTTAGGCGACAGGCCTGCGCCGCCAAGTGCAAGGGGATTGTTCTCGTCAAGAAGCCCCTTGCCCTTGTAGCTCGTTACCAGCGGGATACTGAATTTTTGGCAGAACTCACTGATCGCCTCGGAAGCACCTTCATTGACAGCATCAACACCGGCAATCGCAATCGGCCGCTCCGCTCTTGCAAAGAGCTCAATGGCCGTATCAAGGTCAGCTCCCTTTGCCGGTGCGCTTGCGACAGGTGCCGCTCGAAACGTGTTTGTCCAGGCTTCAGACGTTTCGGTTTCCGCAACCTTGATCGGGACATCGATGTGAACCGGTCCCTGCTGGCCGTCGAGCGCGATTGCGAGCGCCTTTTCCATAATGACATCGAGCGCTCCAAGACGCGCGGAGAAGCTGGCCTTGACGATCGGGCGCAGCAATTGCTGATGATCGAAGACCTGGTGTGTGTAGCTTTCGGCCTCTCCCTGGTCGACGCAACCGGTCAAGAAGATCAGCGGGACCTGGTCCTGCCAGGCATTGGCAACGACGTTTACCGCATTCGCCGCGCCCGGCCCGATCGTCGCAAGAAGGACACCGGGCGCACCGTCCGCATGCCAGCCGCCTTCGGCCATGAAGCCACCGGCGTTCTCGTGTTTGACCAGCACGAAGTTCATGCCTGCCTGGTCCAGCGACTGCATCAGCGCCAGAACCTCGCCTCCGGGAATGCCGAAAGCATGGCGGCAGCCAGCAGCAAAAAGCTTGCCAGCGATAATGTCTGCACCGGTTGTCATTTTCTTGATTGTTCCTTGCTGTTCAACATCGCTCCGAGATCCAGAACGCCCTTGTCGGAGAGGTCCGTCAACGCCTTGTCAGTCAAACCGAGATGACGTTTCAATATATCGGCAGTGTCAGCCCCGAGCATCGGCGGTGCCTTGTCGTAACTGACGGGTGTCTTTTCCAGATTGATGGGTGAGCCGATCAGGTCAACCGATCCGCTCAGTGGATGCGGCATCGTGATCCGCATCCCGCGTTCCAGTACCTGTGGATCGGAGAAAACCTGACCGAGGTCGTTCACCGGACCGCAAGGGACGCCCGCCTCTTCCAGAGCCGCAATCCATTCGTCGGCGCTTCGTTCGATCGTCAGGCGCCGGATAAGCGGGATGAGTTTTTTGCGGTTACGCACACGGTCGGCATTCTTGGCAAATAGCGGGTCATCGGCCAGTTCGGGAGCACTCGCAATCTCGCAGAATTTCCGGAACTGGGTGTCGTTGCCGACTGCAATGATGAAGGACTGGTCGCTCGCCGGGAAGGTCTCGTAGGGAACGATGGTCGGATGGCCGTTGCCGAGCCGCCCGGGCACGTCGCCGGACACCAGGTAGCCGGCGCCCTGGTTGATCAACCAGGACACTTGCGCATCCAGCAGTGAGATGTCGATATGCTGGCCGTCACCGGTCGCGTGGCGGTGATTGAGTGCCGCAAGAATTGAAACGGCCGCGTACATGCCGCACATCACATCGGCGATGCCGACGCCACATTTGGTTTCCGTGCCCCCCTCGTCGTCCGGGAACCCCGTCAGCGACATGATCCCGCCCATGCCCTGGATCAGAAAATCATAGCCGGCGCGGTGGGCATAAGGCCCGGTCTGGCCGAAACCGGAAATCGAGCAGTAGATCAAACCCGGATTGACTGCCTTGAGCGTGTCGTAGTCGAGACCACGGCGCTTCAGGTCTCCAACCTTGAAGTTCTCAAGCAGAATGTCGGCTTTTGCCGCGAGATCGGAGATCAGTTTCTGGCCCTCTACGCTCGCCAGATCGACGGCGACAGAGGATTTGTTGCGGTTGGATGAGAGATAATATGCGCTCTCGGCGGTTTCGTTGCCGTCGGCGTCTTTCAGAAAGGGTGGGCCCCAGCCGCGCGTGTCGTCGCCGCGGCCCGGCCTTTCGATCTTGATCACTTCGGCGCCGAGATCACCAAGCACTTGCGAGCATGTCGGTCCGGCCAGAATGCGCGACAAATCGAGGACAACGAGGCCTGACAAGGCACCGGGTTTGGTGGAAGACTGGGGCACGCAACACCTACTGACTGACGTTTTACCGGGACAAGGACATATAGGCCCTTGCCCGTCAACTCCAGCCGCAGCGCTTGCACAACACCTTGCCTCACATTCCTGTCAGGCTGGGGTGAAGAGTTAGAAGCCGCGCTCGTTCGTTCGGCAGGTTATACCCCCACCCCTAACCCCTCCCCACAAGGGGGAGGGGAATTGAGCCCGTGCCGTTGCTTTAAGCTTGGTTCAAAAAGCCTCCGATCGCAAAAGGCGCGGCGAAATAATGAGGCCAGGTTCCCCTCCCTCTTTTTGGGGGGGGTTAGAGGTGGGCGTCCACAAACGTCAAAGGAAAAACGAAAAGAGCAGTTCCGGCGCCAATCAGGTTTTCCGGTCCCAGCCCTTGATCTCTCCCAGCTCGGTCCAGGCGCGCTTGATCCACTTGGCCTCGATGCTGTGGCCGCCGTCGTGAAGGCAGAGTTCGAACAGCCCGCCTTCCGGTGCCCAGCGTTCGCACTCCAGATTGCCGTCGGTCAGTTTCTCCGGCTGGGCATCGGCAAGACCGTTCTGCCGCCGCCAGACGTCGAAGCTTTCGAAAACGTCGCCCTGCTTCCACTTGCCGCCACCAAGCCATCGGCCTGCAAGGGGCACTACGGTGTCGCTGGTTCCGTGGACATGGAAAAGATAAGGATTCTCCGCGGGGCAGTTATCGGGGAGCGGCTCCCAGAATGCGCCCGCGATCGGAGCATAGCCGGAGAACTTGCCAGAATCCTCACAGGCGACGTACCAGGTCATGAAGCCACCCGATGAGAAACCGGAAAGCATCGTCTTGTCCCGGTCCACATTGAACCGGTCCTCAAGATCGGACAGGACGGTATCGAAAAAAACCGGTTCGTCCCGCAGGTTTCTCGGCGCTGTCGGAAACGACCAGGTGCCGTTGACGCCCTGAACGGCAACGAATGCGACACCCAGATCATCCGCCATCTGCTGGAAGCCCGTGTTGCGGATGGCGTTGACGGCCTTGCCGCGGTGACCATGGAGATAGAAGATCGCGCCGAGCGGTGCGCTTTCGTCGCGATTTTCCGGCAGATGAATGTAATATTCGCCATTGTCGAGAACGCACGGGGTTTCGTCACCGCACGTGTTCTGATCATCCGCCGACACGGGACCGGCCGCCAGCACGGTTGCCAGAACGGCCGCACTCGCGGCGAATGGGAACTTGTAAGCTGTCAAGACCGGCTCCTATCGAACGCGTTCGCCTTCTCCTTGCGGCGAAACAGACAAAAGAGAATGGTTTTCGAAGGTGATTTGTCCAGCGCAATGTCATCACAAGTCGGCGAGATCAGATAGCCTCGGCAACGGTCTAATCCCAAGCGCCCTCTGTCGGGATGTTCAACATGCGCCCGCAATGTTTGCAGTGGATCGCGTCGGTGTCGTGCCGGTTCAGACCACAATCCGGACAAGCGACCTGCGCCTTGGAAGGACGGAAGATCGTCTGCACTAGGCGCAAGAACAACGCGACACCGAAAATCATGATGAGCACGGTCATCAACCGGCCGACGCTGTCGGTCATGGTGATGTCCCCGAAACCGGTCGTGGTCAGCGTCGTTACGGTGAAATAGAGCGCATCGAGGTAGTTGTTGATGTTCTCGTTGCGGTCGTCCTCGACAACAAAGACGATGGCGGTGACGACAAAAATGAACACGACCAGATTGACGGCGGACTGAAGAATGTCCTCGTTCCGCCGGAACCAGCTCGAGGCGTCGCGCAGCTCCTTCAGGAGATGATAGGACCTCAGCAGCCTGAGCATTCTGACAACACGGAGAAAGGCAAAGTTTTCAAAGAAGGCGGGAATGACCAGCGAGACAATCACGACCACATCGGCAATCGAGGTGAAGCTGAAAATGTAGCGCGCCGGGGTCGCGGAGGCGATCAGCCGCGCTAGGTAGTCCAGCGTCAGAACGCCGGCGATGGCATAGTCGAGCGTGTGAAAGTGGCGTTCCGGATCAATGACGGACGACACGATGAAATACCCGATGGTGATCAGATCAAAGCCCAGCAGAACGAACCTGAACACCCGCGCCCTGGTGGAATGACCGAAATAAAGCTGGCGCAGGAAAGTCTGTAGCGCCGGTTTTTCTGCCGCCATCAATCGTGCCCCGCCATGGTTTCGGTCTCCAGATCAGATCGTCAGGAGAAGGTAGCGACCCACAAACCCAGCTTTCAAGCATTCGTGCAGATTTTGCACGAAGTTGCTGCGAACGAGCTGTTTATTCCCCAGCCTTCTGACACTAAGTTGGCGCCGAGTTCAACAGGGACTGCACAGGTCCCCCATAGTCGAGGACGGTATATGTTTGATTTGTCTGGACAAGCAGCCCTGGTAACCGGCGCCAGCCGTGGTATCGGCGAGGCAGCGGCCAGAAGCCTGGCGAAATATGGTGCCAAAGTGGTGCTGGCAGCCCGCTCCGGCGAGCATGTCGACCGGATTGCTTCGGAAATAAATGACGCCGGCGGAGAAGCGGTCGCAATCACTTGCGATGTTGCCGATTACGCCGATGTCGAAAAAGCGATCCGGCACTGTATCGAGAGCTTCGGGGCAATCGATATCCTCGTCAACAATGCCGGGGTCATCGAACCCATCAGCCGGATCGAAAGCTCAGACCCGGAAGACTGGGGCAAGGTTATCGACGTCAACGTCAAGGGCGTCTATCACGGCCTGCGTGCGGCTGCGCCGCACATGATCGAAAATGGTGCAGGGACGGTCATCAACATCAGTTCCGGTGCCGCTACCGGTGCTCTTGAGGGCTGGAGCCATTATTGTTCGTCCAAAGCGGCCGCCCTGTCCCTCACCCGTTGCGGCGAAAAGGAATTCGGCGACAAGGGTGTGCGCGTCATCGGCCTAAGCCCTGGTACGGTCGCAACTCAAATGCAGGTCGACATCAAGGCATCCGGGATTAATCCGGTCAGCCAGCTGGATCCGTCCGTGCACATTCCTGCCGAGTGGGTCGGTGAAGCAATCTGCTGGCTCAGCACGGATGCCGGCGACACATATCGCGGTATAGACTGCTCCTTGCGCGATGAGGACGTGCGCAAGGCTGTGGGACTGATCTGACAGCTTTCAGAATCAAAAGAGGGCCGCACAGGGCGGCCCTCCCATGAGATCGACGTAGACCCAAGGTCCGGATCAGATCCCAGTGAAACCGTTCAATACCAGAGGCTGCTCCAGCACCGTTCCATTCCACCCAGACACCCGGGCCACGTTCCGATACTCACTAGACATGGGCATACCTCCTTTCCGTTGTTAACGACGCAATCAGTGTGGCGCTCGAAATCTTGCATCACAAGCCAAATCGCACATCATGCCTAACGCGTGCACAACAAAGAAAGCGGCGTGTTACTGTGATGCAACAGCCTTGTCGGCGATGGTCTGAAAGACCGCGTCCAGTTCATTGGCCAGTTCCGCGAGCGCATCGCCTCCCTCTTCCATATAAGGTGCAAACACGAACCCCGGCGTCTTCCAGGAGAGCGTGGCCGTGCCGTCACTGTTTTCGGTGACGTAGAACCTGATCGGCGCTTCGATCCCGGCCGCAACTGAAGCTTCCAGCATTCTGATCGCATAGTCGTTGCGATAGACACCCATGACGCGGTTGCCAGGGATCGTAAGTCCGCGGCCTTTCGCACCAGCGGACGCACTTGCTTGGGTGACCAGCAGCATCTTTTCCGCCTTGATTGCCGCTTTCAGGTCATCGACGAGGGTCTGGTACTGCTTGGATGTCGGGACCACCTGCCAGCCCTCCCGGTCGGTGATGCTGTCCGACAGGGCAGGACCGGCTGCAACTGAAACCAGAAAAATGAGCGAAAGCAGAAAACGCATGTGCTTGTCCCCCGTGATCAAACCGTGGAAATGTCGAGACCCTAACCTGTGTGAGGTCACGGAGCGCTCACAAACGAGTGTTCGTTTTGCAGCTGTTCAACCCATTCCGAGGCGCAGTCTGATACGCGTTCCGAGAAGACTGCCCAGAAATCCGAAGAGCAGCCACAGCCAGCCGTGCAGCGATCCGGAAACCAGTCCTCCAAGGTAAGCTCCAATGTTGCAGCCATAGGCAAGACGTGCGCCGTATCCCATGAGCAGACCGCCTGCGATCGCCGTCAGCAGGTCACGCCGGCTCAGGCGCCAGACCGGTGCAAAGCGGCCCGCGAGTGCAGCGGCGATCATGGCACCCAAAATGACGCCGAAATCCATGACCGAGGTCGTGTCCCTCAGAACTGACGCTTCCAGCGCGCCGCCCTGCCACGTCCAATAGGGCCAGGTGTCGACCGGAATTCCGACTGCGTGAAAGATCTTCCCGCCCCAGAGCGCGAAAGCCGAGGTAATCCCCCAGGGGCGGCCGACGACAATGAAGGTCGCTATGCCGACAAGCGCCAGTATGACCGCACCGAGCATGGGAGACCAGGGACCGGTCAGGAAGGACTCCGTTGGGCGCGGCGCAGCAAGCTCACCATGTGCGCGTCGTTCGATCCGGATCGTTGCAAGGGCAAACACCCCCAGCACCAGTGCGGTGACAAGAAAGGCACCATGCGGTCCGAATTCGCGGATTAAAGAGACAGGCGGCAGTTTCGGCAGTTGCCCCCACAGATGCAGGTGCGCGGTCGCGAGCACGGATCCGAGGACAAAGGCCGCCAGTGTGATCATCATCCGGGTCGAGCCGCCACCGGCGGTAAAGAGCGTCCCGGACCCGCAGCCACCGCCAAGCTGCATACCGGCTCCGAACATGAAAGCGCCTATTGCAGCGGCGATGCCGAACGGAAAGACGAAACCGCCGGTCGGCCATCCGAGCTGAGCCCCCCAGGCAATCAAGGGAAAGGACACGGCGCTGGTCAGGAGGATCAGGACAAACTGCGCCCGCAGTCCGGCGCCCCGTTTTTCGGTCACGATCCGGCGCCATGCAGCTGTGAAACCGAAGCTCGCATGGTAGAGCGACAATCCGGCGACACCGCCGATGAGAACTGCGACAGCCTGTCGCGGTCCGGCCTCGCTATAGGCGCCAAGAGCGATCAGTGCCAGCAGGCCCGCCGCCACGGCGATGACCGGACCTTGCGACTTTGCGATGGAAACCGCCATTTAATCCATGTCCCTATCCGGTCCATGACCTCTTCGTTAAGGGTCCGGAAGCTGCTGAAAGATTGAGCATTATCCTCGCATCAACCCCCGTTCGATCACAATTCACGTGTCGTTTTTCGCACTACACATTACCAACACCTTTTTGTGTTTTGCAGTTCATGAGAAGGCTGCGGATTTTTAGCGGTGAGTATTCATTCGGCTGTCTGCCGCCGTTTGCATTTGCAAGAGCGATGCGCGGCTGTGGTCAGCATGGGAAACGAAAAGGCCAGACATGCGTCTAAGTGATCAATTCGGGTACGATCTCACTCTTACCGACAAGGGTGCCCTCGAGGCATGGAATGCGACCGTCCTGGCTTTTTTGGCACACGGAAAAACAACGCCCCAGCATCTTGAAGCCTGCCTGAGCCTCAGTCCCGATTTCGCCCTCGGTCACGCGACGCGCGGACTGTTCTGTCTGCTGCTCGGCCGCAAGGAGCTCGTTGCCACGGCGCGTGAGTGTTGCGCAGTTGCCAAGGAGTCTGCGCACAACACGCCGGTCACCGAACGCGAAACGGCGGTCATCAACGCTCTTGACGCCTGGCTCAAGGGATTTCCGACGCGTTCCGCCGATATTCTGGATGCCGAGCTTGTCAAAGTGCCGCAAGACGGACTGATCATGAAGCTGGTGCATGCCATCCGCTTTGTGCTTGGCGATGCCCCCGGGATGCGTCAATCCATCGAACGTGTTTTCTCCGCCTACGAAGAGTCCCATCCCACTTACGGTTATCTCCTCGGCTGCCGTGCCTTTGCGCTTGAAGAAACCGGTGATTACCGTCTTGCCGAGGCGTCCGGCCGCAGAGGACTGGAATTTGCCCGCGACGATGCCTGGGGCCTTCATGCGGTTGCCCATGTCCACGACATGACAGGCCGCTCCGAGGAAGGCGCAGGCTGGCTCGAGAACCACCCGGACGGCTGGGCTCACTGCAACAACTTCGGCTATCACGTGTGGTGGCACCTTGCGCTGATGTATCTGGATCAGGGTCAGGGCGACAAGGCACTTGCGCTGTACGATGCCGACATCCGCAAGGACAAGACGGACGATTACCGCGACATTTCGAACGCCGCGTCGCTGCTGGTCAGGCTTGAGCTTGAAGGTGTTGACGTCGGTGCGCGCTGGGAGGAAATCGCCCAGCTTTCCGACAAGCGCGCTGAAGACGGATGCAACGTATTTGCCGATCTCCATTACCTGCTGGCGTTGCTGAACGGCGGGCGTCGCATGGGAGCGGACAGGCTGCTTACCGGCCTGAAGGAACGCGCCCAGCACGAAACGGATATCGGCCGGATTTCGGCAGAAGCCGGCCTGCCAACCGGGCTTGGACTGGAGCAATACCGGAAAGGAAACTATGCGTCCGCCTTTTCCCTGCTGACCTCTGCCCGCGACAACCTTTATTCGATCGGCGGTTCCCACGCCCAGCGCGACGTCTTCGAACGGATCACGATCGATGCTGCCCTGAGAGCGGGCTTTTCGACGGAAGCCGAAACCATTATCAAGAGCCGCACCAACAAGCGCGGCGCGCTTGACCGCTTTGCCGAACAGCGCCTTGAAATCTGCGGCAAGATGCAACGTGCCGAGCAGGTGATGGAAGACGAGAAATTGCGTGCGGCCAACTCCGTGTGACCTTCCCCGGCACGGATTGACCGAACTACCCTGGATCTGACGTGAACGCACATACTCAAACGAAACGCCCACGCGACCCGCGTTTGGATTTTTTCCGCGGGATCGGCATGTTCATCATTTTCATCGCCCACGTGCCCTGGAACTGGTGGACGCTCTGGATCCCTGCGCGTTTCGGGTTTTCCGACGCGACGGAGATGTTCGTCTTCTGCTCGGGGATGGCGTCTGCGCTTGCCTTCGGCAAAACCTTCGATGTTTACGGCTGGGGCATTGGAACCGCGCGCATCGTGCAGCGTATGTGGCAGGTTTACTGGGCTTTCATCGGGCAGTTTCTGATCATCGCCGTCGGTCTGGTGATGCTTCACAACAGCGGCTTTTTGAACGACTGCTGCGGTCTGACCCAGGACTACGTCAACTCGCTCAATCTCTGGCATCTTTTCAACAAGACCGAAATCGCGCTTCCCGGCCTGATGACGATGACCTGGGTTCCCAACTACTTCGACATTCTGCCGATGTATGTGGTGATCCTTGCCCTGATGCCGGCAATCATGCTCGTTGCGCGCTACTCGGTACCGGGAGCCTTTGCGCTTTCCATCGGCCTCTGGCTCGCCTCGCAATTCGGTCTGCTCGACCTGAGGGCCGAGCCCTGGCTGAATTCGGAAGGCGAACACCGCAAATGGTTCTTCAATCCGTTCGCATGGCAACTCCTGTTCTTCACCGGGTTTGCGTTCATGCGCGGTTGGATACCCGCGCCGCCGGTTAACCGGAAGCTGATCCTGCTTGCGATCGCCATCATCCTGGTCTCGATCCCGTTCGCCTACTTCCGCGTATATGGCGCCAATCATCTCGATCTGGTCTGGGCGCGGGAAGTCCGCGAGGCCATCAGACCGCTCTGGGTGAAGACCGAGTTCGGCATCCTGCGCTACATCCACTTCCTGGCGCTTGCCTATGTGGCCTGGGTTGCAGCTGGTGAACACGGCAAATATCTGCTTGGGCACGGCGCTCTCTGGGGCGGGTTCGTGCGCGTCGTCCAGAAGGTCGGCCAGCAATCTCTTGCCGTCTTTATGGCAAGCCTCGTGGTTGCCCAGACAGTGGCAATCCTGAGAGACATGGCTTGGGCACGCGGCGAATGGTGGGCTCAGATTTTCACCAATTTCGGCGGTTTCCTTGCGCTGATCGCAGTTGCCTACGTGGTGTCCTGGTACAAGAGCCAACCCTGGCGGAAACCGCCCTCGGTGTCCGGTCCAAGCGCAGGCAACACGCCTGCCAATCCTTCGAAGGAAGGCAGCGCGCAGACCACCGAGCGCAGTGCCTCGGACCCGAAAGCGCCGGTCCTGACCTAGCTGCATGCCAAACTGGTCAGGCACGATCCGGCTGCCGAGATTGCGCTAAAAGCCTAACAGGAATACGGTTTGCCTGAATGGCTCTTGGCGTGAATAGGAGTGCGCCGCTTGTTGTCCCGGCGCACCGGCATTTTCCTTATCATTCTTGGTGCACTGGTCATCTCGCCGGTCGGCGCCATTATCGCCGACCTGGATCATGTCAGTCCGGCAGAGATCCTGTTTCTCAGGTGTGTGGGTGTCGCAGCCTTCTTCTTCCTGATTATCACCGGCACGTCCAACATAGGGGCCATTCGTGCCATACGGCTCTCCGGACTGTCCGGGATCGTCGCAGCCGGATCAATGGCAGCGGCACTTGCCTGTTCCATCTTTGCTTTCCAGCATACCTCTGTTGCAAGAACGCTTTTGCTTTTTGCACTCGCCCCCCTGTTGGCAGCCGTTCTTGCAAGATTTTTCCTCAAGGAGCGGCTTGCAAAGGCAACGTTGGTCGCCCTTGCCATTTCGCTTGTCGGGCTCGTGCTGATCGTCCTTGGCGGGCGCGAATTTGACGGCGGGCACAGCCCATCATCCATTGCAGGCGATTTCGCCGCATTGTGCGGATCGTTTTTCTACGCGTCCTTTGCCGTTGCCCTTCGTGCCGGAAAACTTGTCGACATGCGGCCCGCCATGCTCGTGACCGGCGTCATTGGCGCTGCCTTTGGATCGATCCTGTTTGTGTGGGGAGGTGAGCAGATCAGCTCCAGCGTTGCCGATGCCGGGCTTGTCATCGCGATCGGCTTTGCCCTGACCGGAGGCGCGTTCCTCCTGTTCACTATTGGATCGAAATCCGTGTCCTCGGCTGAATTCACGATGATTTCGCTCTCCGAAATCCTGTTCGGTTCGATCTGGGCCTGGGCATTCCTGGGTCAGGGCATTTCAGGTTTGACCCTGGCCGGCGGTGTTCTCTTCATCACCGCCCTCCTGGTTGATGTGCGATTTGCCGGAAGCGAAAGACCGGACCCTGCGCGCTAGGGTTCAAACCCTGGGGTTAAATGTCGCCTGACGGGCGCCTTGAAATGTCCTGAAAATGCCGTCGCTGCCGCGGATGACCTGCGCCAACAAAAAACACCGGCCGATTGGCCGGTGTCTTTTCGAATTCCACGCGCGGGCCGCTTAGTGAAGCGACGCCATTTCCAGCTCGGCTTCAAAGGCATTGGCGACGGCGGCTTCGCGGCTGTCCGCGAGCAGGATCGGCGTACCATCCGCATTTTGAAGTGCGTAGAGCGTGACGTTGTCGTGCAGGGGCGGGACGTCCGGGAACATTTCCTGAAGATCAACCGCCTTGATCGGCTTGATATAAGCGACATCGCCCGTGCCAAGTTCGGTCAATTCATCTGCCGACATGAATTCGGACAAAATAGATTGGTCTGCCCAGTCCGGGCTCTTGGGATCGTGCATCAGTCTTTCTCCATTATTGTTTTGCCAACGAGGGTCTATTCGCCGCTGGAGATTTCTATTTTTCTTATAACACGTTCCGGTTCCGGACGTGCCAGGTCGATGGACAATAGCCCATCTTTGAGGTCAGCTCCAAGGATCTCTATGCCTTCGGCCAGGACAAACGCGCGCTGGAACTGCCTGGCGGCGATGCCGCGATGCAGATATTCCCGCGATTTGTCGTCGATCTGCCTGCCGCGGATCACCAGTTGGCTTTCCTCCACCGAAACGTCGAGCTGATCGCGCGTGAAGCCTGCGACTGCCAGAGTAATTCGGATGACATCGCCCTGACCTTCCACTTTCGGAAGTCTTTCGATGTTGTAGGGCGGATAGCCGTCATTGGCGGCCTTGGAAACACGATCGAGCACACGCTCTATATCGTCGAACCCGAGCATAAACGGGCTGGAAAACGCTGACATGCGTGACATCCTCAAAGTCCTTGTCGAAGCGACCTTGCACCCGGACCCTTCAAAAGGCATCCGAGCTGGAACCCAAAGGGCCCATTCCTGATTAAATATGGAGCCTAGTTAATATTGATTCAAGGAGGCCCCGGAATTCCGGGATATAGGCATCTGTTTTCGGGGTCATCTAAAATTCGGTTCGCAACATCGGGTCCTTTTTCAGCAGTTTTGCCAAGGCTCCCAATGCCTGACGAACCGCCGGTTCGTGGCGCTCATCCTGGTGCATCACCAGCCACCTTTCCGTTTGAAGGTTTTCGATCGGGTCCGAGAGCCGCTGAAGATCCTTGTAAGCCTCTCCGACAAACATTGGCAGCAGCATGCGTGCGGCGCCTTGCCGGACAAGCGCAAGGGCAAGCGTCGCCCTGTTTACGGTGATGGAGACATCGTCACCGTGGTTTTCCCGGATCCAGTTGCCGCTCGGGAAATGCGCTTCGTCCTCAACGAGACCGACCCAACCTAGATCATTGTCTTCGCTGACTTTTTTAGATTGATAGACGGCGAACCTGACCGTGCCGATTTTGCGCCCAGCGAGCCACTCCTGCTTCGGGCGCCGGCTCCTGATGCCGATGTCGATCTGCCGCCGCGCAACATCCCGGTTGTGCGGATCAGCCAGGAATTCGGGTACCCAGGTGTCCTCCGGCGACCAGAATTCCGAAATGTTGTCCATGAGCAGGCGCGCGGTCCAGTCGCCGGCGGAAATGCGTACGCGCCTGCGGGTCCGGCCGCTCTCGCGCCATTTTGAAATGGACCTGGCAACCTCGTCCATGCCTTCCAGCTGAAGCACGAGTTCGCGTCCGGCTGCCGTCAACTGATACCCGCGCGCCTCGCGCTCTACCAACCTGACATTCAGATCCCGCTCAAGGGCGGAAACACGTCTGCCGAGTGTTGCGGCGCTGACGCCGGTCGCCTCGGCGGCCCCTGCAAGACCGCCCGCCTTGGCGACCGCCAAAAAGAGGCGCAGATCCTCCCAGTCCATAGTTTGTTTCATTTTTGAAATCTCGATTTCACATTGAAAACATGCAGATAACTCTAGTTTATGCGAAATTTTGCAACAAATCTCCCGCAGAAATCAAATATGAGAGGATATTGCAAATGCCAATTCCCTATTCTCTGTTGAATCCGAACGCACCCAAACAGGACGACTTGCACGCCTGGAACGACCCGCGCCGGGATCTTTATCCGCACCACGCGGAATTCTGGCCCGAGGAGACCCCGGAACATGTCCGGTTCGAACTGGAGGCACGTGAGCTCCGCAAGCGCAAGCAAGCGGCCTGGCTTCGCGCTTTCTTCCGTTTCCAGTGGTTTACGGCTTGCAAGGCCTTCTGGAAAAAGCCACTTTGGCGATATTCGATTTTCGAGAATCCCATGGAGCCTGAAAAGCCAAACGATGACTCGCGATGAGTTCGACGCGTTCTGCCGCGCATTGCCTGCAACGACCCACGTCATCCAGTGGGGAAATGCCTCTGTCTGGAAAGTCGGCGGCAAGATCTTTGCCATCTGCTCGCGCTGGGGCGACGGCGACCATCAACGGATCGGCTTCAAGTGCTCGGACATGTCCTACGCGCTCCTGATCCAGCAGGACGGCATGATCCCCGCGCCCTACCTCGCCCGCGCCAAATGGGTGCAGATGGAAAAAGAGCGGGCGCTGAGCGAAGAGGATCTGAAAGCCTATATCGTCGCCGCCCACAAGATCATCGCCGGCAAGCTCACCAAAAAAGCCCGGAAAGAGCTCGGCCTTGCAGAGTGAGTTCACCGGCAAGTGGCGCTCTCTGTCACTGTTGATGATTGCGGAAGTGGCCGGAATGGGCCTGTGGTTCATGTCCGCAGCCATCTTGCCTGACCTGACGCGGGAATTCGACATTTCTGAAACACGTCAGGCGGCGCTCTCAAGCGCGGTTCAAATCGGTTTCGTGTTTGGTGCGCTCACCTCAGCGCTTCTTGGGCTAGCGGACAGGATCGATCCGCGCCGGTTCTTTGCGTTCTGCGCCATTACCGCAGCGCTCTTTAATGCCAGCCTTCTGGTGGTAGAACCCGGCGGCGCGGTCTCCATTTTTGCCCGGTTTGCAACCGGGGCGCTGCTTGCCGGGGTCTATCCGGTCGGCATGAAGATTGCGGTCGGCTGGGGACAGAAGGACCGCGGATTTCTCGTCGGCACTCTGGTCGGGGCGCTCACGCTCGGCTCGGCCGCTCCGCATTTCCTGGCACTTCTGGGCGGTGCGGACTGGCGCTGGAGCCTGATCGTTGCCTCGATTGCCTCCGCGCTTGGCGGCGTGCTTTGCCTTTTTGCCGGCCTCGGCCCCTTTCACGCCAAAGCCCCGCGCATGAAAATCAAGGCGATCTTCACCGCCTGGACCAACCGGAAAATCCGCTACGCCTATGCGGGCTATCTCGGACACATGTGGGAGCTTTACGCCATGTGGGCCTGGATCGGCGTCGCGCTCACCCTCTCGTTCGCAGCGCATTTGCCCGAAAGCGAGGCCATTTCCCTCTCCCGCCTGATTGCGTTTCTGACCATCGCAGCCGGCGGCGTTGCAAGCGTTTTTGCCGGCATCGTTGCCGACCGGGTCGGGAAGGCCAATATCGCGATCCTGGCAATGGCTGTCAGCGGCACGGCCGCCATCGCCTCGGCGCTGACGTTCGGCGGGCCGGTCTGGTTGACAATCTTCTGCGTCCTTGTGTGGGGCGCGGCAATCCTGCCCGATTCCGCCCAGTTCTCCGCACTCGTTGCCGACTATTCCCCACCCGACCAGGCCGGCAGCCTGATGAGCTTCCAGACCGCCCTCGGCTTCGCTCTGACTTTCTTCACCGTCCAGCTGACACCGCTCGGGGCCGATCTGATCGGCTGGCCCGGCATGTTCGCCCTGATGGCCATCGGACCGGCGCTCGGAATTGTCGGGATGGTGCGGTTGAAGCGGATTAGTTGACGTGATCATGCCGCGAAGCACCGATCGTCATCCCGGACGCAGCAAAGCGGAGATCCGGGACCCACTCGTTTCCAGAGCGGTGCGAAGAACGAGCGAGAGCACAAACATCTGGACCGGCAAGCTGACAGGCGAGTAAGCCCCGGATCTGCGCTGACGCTTGTCCGGGGTGACATTTGTAAAAATAAAGCACCTGGGTGAAGGCTTTCGGCCCTAATTGATCCTGTCCTGCCCTCGCCATTCCGGTCAAGCGCAGGGTGCGGCGGAGTTGCCGGGACGATACAGCTGAACCGGACGGTCTGTCGCAAGAACGAAGCGACACGCACGTCCTCATCCTGAGAAAGTGCAAAGCGCCGTCTCGAAGGATGGGCGACATACTCCTGAACAAGCGGGCCATCCCCCGAGACGCGCACAAGCGCGCTCCTCAGGATGAGGTTCGAGCAAAGAGACCCACCGCACCTGGTTTCCCGGTCCAGCACCGAGCGCGTGGAATCGCGGTTGAAGTCGTCAGTTTGAAGCCAGAATGAAGCAACTCGCGCTCCTTCATCCTGAGGAGGACCGTAAGGTCCGTCTCGAAGGATGGGCGGCACGCTCCTGAACAAGCGGCCCATCCTTCGAGACGCGCGCAAGCGCGCTCCTCAGGATGAGGTTCGAGCAAAGAGACCCACCGCACCTGGTTTCCCGGTCCAGCACCGAACGCGTGGAATCGCGGTTGAAGCAGTAAGTTGGAAGCCACAATGAAGCAACGCGCGCTCCTTCATCCTGAGGAGGACCGTAAGGTCCGTCTCGAAGGATGGGCGGCACACTCCTGAACAAGCGGCCCATCCTTCGAGACGCGCGCAAGCGCGCTCCTCAGGATGAAGCTTGAGAGAAATCCTGTTAGGCAGCATCCTTCGAGACGCGTGTAAGCACGCTCCTCAGGATGAAGCTTTGGTGGGAGTTCTCCTAGCGAGTATCCATAACCAGCTCAAACTCTGAATAGCCGAAATCCTTGCCGTTGATCCTGAGGCCGACCGCCTGGGTACCGCCGTAGTGGACGCGCGTGGTGACGGGCTTGACGACGTGCTCGCGGGTCAGGGAAACCGTTTCGCCCGGCGCGAGCGTTAGTTTCGTCCACTTGAACACTTTCGGTGCCAACTTGCCGTTGGCTTTCCTGAAGTGAAGGAGGCAGTCGATCACCAGATCCTGCGGTTCCTTGCCGGTCGAGGTCAGTTTCACGTCAAACGCAAGGGTCTTGCCAAACTGGACGACAGGCGTTTGAACAACCGGTCCCTCGACGCTGATCTCGGGCGGGTTGAGATCGAAAGCTTTCAGCGTTGCCGGGTGACCTTGCTTGATCAGCGAGCGGCAGGCGTGGCGGATCAGTTTTTCCCGGTTCTTGTCCGCATCCTTCAGCCAGCGCGTGGCGATTTCTGCCACCAGATCCGGATGATCCTTGGCAATGTCATTGAGGTGGTTGGCAACGGATCGGCGGACGTATTCTTCCGGATCATCCTTGAGGGCTTCCAGAAGCGGCAGGGTCGGTGAGGGGTCCTCAACGAGGTTTTTCAGGCGTATGCCCCAGGGCAGACGCGGACGCGTTCCTTCCGAAACCAGACGGCGGACATGAACGCTCTCGTCCTCCACCCAAGGTGCCATGATGGCAAGCGCCCTTGTCTGGTCCTTTGCCAGAAACGGGCGGACGTCGAACTCCGCTGTCTGGCGCTTGGTCATTTCCTTCAAGATCGCGAAGGAGTTTTCAAAATCATCCAGTCCGCTGTCGGAAACGATCATCGCAAGCGGCATGATCCCCCAGCCGCGGATGCCCCTTTCGTCGCTTCCCCGGTCGAAGGCAACTTCGATTTCCGGATGAAGAAGCGCTTGAAGAACAGCAAAGCGCTCGGAAAGATCTTCGGGCAGATGTTTGCCTGTGACATCGGCAATGTGCCGCGCCCGCTCCTTCAACTCCAAGTCATCCAGCCGGTCGAGGATCTCGGCTTCGTAGGCAGGTCTGTCGAATGTCTCCAGCTGCCGGGAGAGAAGGTCGGCCAGGCATTTTACGAGGTTGGGAGAAATGTTGTTCTTGAACGGCTCCACGACAAACGCCCTTTCGCGGGTAAAACAGCAGTCTTTTAAGGTCCAAGCCTCCGCACCGGTTGGCCGGCACGGAGGCAGTTCAAAGTGTAATGAGCAGCTTTTTGCTCAAATGTATGTTGCAAGCGACCGATACATTGGCAACTCGGCATCCATGTCCACATCCGACAGATCCATCACCGAAAAGAACTCGGCGCAATCCGGTGACGTCCTTTCGGCCTCGACGACCTTTTCAGCATCGTCCCTGCTTTTGAATTGAACGATATCGAGATATTCACCTTCGGAGGTACGGACAAGCTCCCGGCGTAGGATGCCGTCCTGATGGCTGACGAACTTTTCCTGAAACCGTCTGGAGGCTTCAAGCAGATCCGTTTCGGTCTTTCCATGTGCCAGTTTGATGGGCGCAAGGACGGTGACTGGTTCAGACATATCTTTCTCCTGAAATTGTTGATGCCGGAACCCTATGGCTTAATATGACATTTTATGTCTTATTAATTTCATGCCGAGATCATCGATACACGAACGCATGAAACGCCTCGAGTTGATCAGTGCGCGCCTGAAGTCGGACGACGCCCTGACCGTTGCAGGCCTGTCTGCCGAATTCGGCGTGAGCAGCCGGACCCTGTCACGCGACATAGAGATCCTGAGGGGCCAGGGTCTGCCGATTGAAGCCGACCGAGGGCGGGGCGGCGGTATCCGGCTGCACAGGACCTGGGGCATTGGCAGGGTCAATTTCAGCTATGCAGAAGCAATTGATCTTCTTGTCAGCCTTGCCGTTGCGGAGCAAATGAAATCTCCGTTCTTCATGGCTGAGCTTGCCCCCATTCGCCGCAAGCTGCTCGCCTCTTTTTCACCCAGGCTCAAGACTGAGATATCGGACATCAAATCCAGAGTTCTGGTTGGGGGAGCCGCATCACACATGGTTCTGTCCGCGTTTTCCGCACCTCGCCCGGCCGTTGTCGAGGTTCTTCACCAGGCCTTTGTGACCCGTCACCAGTTGGCCATCACCTACAGGTCAATTGATGGCCAAACCACCAACAGAATCATCGAGCCGCACTATCTGCTCCTCCATAGTCCTGTCTGGTATGTTCTGGCGTTCGATCACCTCCGGAATGACGTCCGAACCTTCCGGTGCGACCGGATCGAAAAGGTCACTCTTGTCGAAGACAGGTTTCAGGTGATCAACATCGACAGGTTCGAAGCGACCCTCAAAAATCTTGACGTGATCGGCCCATAGGTGACCGTTCCTGGACGCAGTCAGGATCCGGATTGTCTCACGCGACTGCCGTCTTCTGAGAAAATCATCTCGTCTTTCGCCTCCCAGGAAAGGCCGCAGCTTTCGCCCTCTTCCGGGATAGGCAAAGCGCCTTCCTGGCGCACAGTGACATCTTCACCATCGAGCAGTTTCAGGTGCACCAGCGTCTCGGCTCCGAGCGGTTCGGAATAGACAACTTTGCCGGCAAAGTCAGTCTCGGTTTGAGGCACGATCCGGATGTGTTCGGGGCGGATGCCGACCTTTGCACCACCCTCAACACGCCGTCCAAGTTGGCCGGCATCCAGGAAATTCGTTGGCGGCGATCCGATGAAACCGGCGACAAATTCCGTAGCGGGATCCGCATAGACATCCAAAGGCTTGCCAATCTGGTCGGCGACGCCGCTGTTCATCACGATCATCCGGTCGGCAAGCGTCATTGCCTCGACCTGGTCGTGAGTCACATAAAGCGATGTCACGCCAAGATCGCGCTGGAGCGCCTTGATCTCCAGGCGCATCTGAACACGCAATTTGGCGTCCAGGTTCGACAGCGGCTCATCGAAAAGGAAGACGGCCGGTTTCCGGACGATCGCGCGCCCCATGGCAACACGCTGGCGCTGTCCGCCGGACAATTCGCGCGGCTTCCGCTTGAGATAAGGCTCCAGCTGCAGGATCTCTGCTGCATTCGCCACGCGCTTTGCAATTTCGTCTTTCGGCACCTTCGCGATCTTCAGGCCGTAGGCCATGTTGTCGAAGACACTCATGTGCGGATAAAGCGCATAGTTCTGAAACACCATCGCGATATCGCGGTCCATCGGTTCGACGGAATTAACGTTCCGGCCATCGATCTGAATGTCGCCCGAAGTGACGGTCTCAAGACCCGCGACCATCCGCAGCAAGGTTGATTTACCGCACCCCGAAGGCCCGACAATCACGATGAACTCTCCATCAGTGATATCGATGTCGACACCATGGATGACCTCTGTCTTGCCGTAAGACTTCCGGAGGTTTTCAAGCGTAACAGTCGCCATTCACTTTTCACTTTCCACTAGGCCGCGCACGAACAGCCTCTGCATTCCGATCACCACCAGCACTGGCGGGATCATGGCCAGGATCGACGTTGCCATGATGACCGGCCAATCGGCGGTGTCGTCGCCTGAGGGGAACATCTGCTTGATGCCCATCACGATCGTGTTCATGGAAGGGTCGGTGGTGATGAGGAGCGGCCAGAGATACTGGTTCCATCCGTAGATGAAGAGGATCACGAAGAGCGCGGCGATATTCGTACGGCTCATCGGCAGAAGGATGTCGAAGAAAAACCGCATCGGCTTGGCACCGTCGACGCGTGCCGCTTCTGCAAGCTCGTCCGGAACAGTCATGAAGAACTGCCGAAACAGAAAGGTTGCCGTTGCCGAGGCGATCAGGGGAAGGATTAGGCCCGAATAGCTGTTCAGCATGCCGAAATTGGCGATCACTTCGTAGGTCGGCACAATCCGCACCTCGACCGGCAGCATGAGCGTCAGGAAGATCAGCCAGAAGAACAGGCGCCGTCCCGGGAACCGGAAATAGACGATCGCAAAAGCGGAAAGCAGCGAGATCGCAATCTTCCCGAGCGCAATACCAAGGGCCATGATGACCGAGTTCATGAGCATCATGCCGACGGGCGCGTTCACACCCGAGGTCAATGCGCGTGTGTAGTTCTCGACGAGTTTGTCACCCGGCAGAAGCGGCATCGGTGGCCGGACAATTGCCTGCTGATCGACGGTCGAGGCGACGAAGGCCAGCCAGATCGGAAAAAAGATGAAGGCGACGCCGATAATCATGCCCAGATGCGTGAGCCAAAGGCCCCCGCTGCGCTTTTCGACCATGCCGTCTTGCTGCGCCATCAGTAGTGGACCCTGCGTTCGATATATTTGAACTGAACCACGGTCAGGATTGAAACAATGACCAGAAGGATCACGGATTGTGCTGCCGAAGATCCCAGATCCTGACCGACGAACCCGTCGGAATAAACCTTGTAAACAAGGATCGTGGTGGCCTGTTGCGGCCCTCCGCCGGTAATCGTGTGAATGACACCGAAGGTCTCGAAGAACGCGTAAATGATGTTGACCACCAAGAGAAAGAACGTCGTCGGCGACAGGAGCGGAAAGACAATCGTGCGGAAACGCGTCCAGAAACGTGCGCCATCAATTGCGGCCGCCTCGATCACCGATTTCGGGATTGCCTGAAGACCGGCAAGGAAAAACAGGAAGTTGTAGCTGATGCGCCCCCAGGCACTGGCAACCACCACAAGACCCATCGCCTCGCTGTCGTTCAGCACGTGGTTCCAGTCGTAGCCTAGAAGCCCGAGATACCAGGTCACCACACCGACGCGCGTGTTGAACATGAAAAGCCAGAGGACACCTGCGACGGCAGGCGCAACAGCATAGGGCCAGATGAGCAGCGTCCTGTAGGTGCCCGACCCCTTGATCAGCCGGTCGGCCAGAACAGCCAGATAAAGAGCGACACCCATCGAGACAACCGTGACAAGGGTCGAAAAGATCGCCGTTGTCACGAAGGAAGCCCGGTAAAAGGGATCCTTCAGCAGGAACTCAAAATTGCCGAGCCCCACCCATTGCATGGAAAGTCCGAACGGATCCGGAATGAAAAGCGACTGCCAGATCGCCTGGCCTGCTGGATAGAAAAAAAAGACTGCCGTTATGACAATCTGCGGGGCGATGAGCAGCAGGGGCAGCCACATGCCTTTGAAGGTGACGCGTTTTTCCATGGCAAAACCGTGTGCCACCCCGGTCTCCCGGGGCGGCACGTTGTCATGATATTACTGTGCGGACTGTTCAAAGCGCCGCAGCAGAGCGTTGCCGCGTTCCACTGCCGAATCGAGCGCTTCCTGTGCGGACTTGTCGCCCGCCCATACACCTTCGAGTTCTTCGTCGATGATGCCGCGGATCTGGTCGAACGAGCCGAGCCGCAGACCTTTCGAGTTCGCCGTCGGCTCTTTCGCGGTCATCTGAATGACCGCAATGTCCGTGCCCGGATTTGCGTCATAGAACCCTTGCGAGCGGGTCAGGTCGCCAGCTTCCGCAGTGATCGGGAGATAGCCGGTGTCCTGGTGCCACTTGGCCTGGATCTCGGGGCTGGAGAGGAAGTCCATGAAGGCTGCGACACCTTCATACTCAGGAGCTTCATGGCCTTCAAGAACCCAAAGCGAGGCACCGCCGATGATCGTGTTTTGCGGTTCGCTGGCAACCGCCGACCAGTAAGGCAGCGGACGCACTTCGAAATCAAACTCGGCTTCCGACTTGATACCGGCATAACCTGCGGAGGATTCTGTAAAGAGGGCGCATTCACCCGCACGGAAGTTCGCGCCACCTTCGTTGCGGCGGCCTGCATAGATGAATTTGCCGTCTTTCGCCCAATCACCCATTGCCGAGATATGAGCAACCTGTGCCGGGCTGTTGAACGCCAGCTCGGTATCGGTCCCGGCAAAGCCGTTGTCCTTGGTGGCAAACGGCGTGTCGTGGTAGGCGGAGAAGTTTTCAAGGTGGATCCAGCTCTGCCAGGCGGTCGTCATCGGGCATTCGACACCGGCTGCTTTCAGCTGATCGAGGACTTCACTCACCTGCTCCCAGGTCGACATATCGGTATCGGGATCGATCCCTGCTTCGGAGAGCTTGTCGCGGTTGACCCAGAGAACCGGCGTCGAGGAGTTGAACGGAAGCGAAAGCATGTTGCCGTCGGGCGAAGTGTAGTAGCCCTTCACCGAGCCGATATATTTCGACTGGTCGAAGCCGTCGCCCATAACCTCGAAAACCGGCTTGATCGCACCCTTGGCACCCATCATGGTCGCGGTACCGACCTCGAACACCATCAGAATGTGAGGCTGCTCGCCGGCACGGAAGGCAGCAATGCCTGCGTTCAGGGTCTCGGAATAGTTGCCCTTGTGGCTGGCAACGATTTTGTAGTCGGACTGGGACCCGTTGAAGGTGTCTACCTGCTCGGCAACCAATTCTCCCAGGCGGCCCGTAAAGGCATGCCAGAAATCGATCTCGGTTTGCGCGAATGCGGAAGAGGTGCCCAGAAGGGCAGCCGCAGCGACAAAACCGGCAACTGTCTTGCGATAAGCCATGTTCATTTGCTCCCACGTTGAAGGGCGATTCGCCCCGATCTGCAGTTGGTTTTCACGGTGCCGAAATGGCTTTGCCGACACCTGAAGCGATAACGCCTGCATTTCGTATTGTTTTCATATGAGCGTTATATGACGCTCATATGAACATTTAAACACGCCTCAGTCGCGTCAGCAATTGAGAACAAATTTATTTTGCTCCGGTCCGCCGGATCGTTGATCGAAGCGGCAATTTTCATTGGCCGCGAGGTGAATATGCCTCGAATTCTGCTCGTCTCTTCGTGCTGGAGAAAATGTGTGTTTTGGGCTCAGCGCACCTCTTGAAGAAAGTGTAAACAGCTTTTGTATTTCTTCGGAGTCGCTTGTGTGAAAGTTTGGTGACGCGCAGATAGCGGCGTGAATTTGCGTCTGCTTTCTCGCCGTCCGGGACCTGCCGGCACGCAGAAGACTGATCCGGTTCAAGCTCAACCCGTAACCGGGACCGTGTTGTGCCTGTGCGGCGGAAAGCTATACTCAATTCATATTTCAGTCAGAACAGTCCGCCGGAAATTCATGTCCCTGCCCTTTGCCACCGCCTATCCGCTGAAACGAGCGCGCGCCCATGAAGTGTGCGGCGACGGCGGGCTGGCCTTTGCCGCCATCACGGCGGGTCAGGCTCCTGGTGCGGTGGTCTGGATCTCGGAACGCTGGCGGCCGGTGGTCAATCCGGAAGGCCTGGCGCCCTATTGCGATCCGGGCAAGCTTCTGGTCACGCGCACCGATAGCCAGCTCAATGCCCTTGCCAGTGCCGAAACGGCTCTGCGGTCCGGTGCCGTTGGCCTTGTCGTTGCGGAAATCACCGGCCCGATCGGCCTGACGGAAGGCAGAAGGTTGCAGCTTGCCGCCGAGACCGGCGGCACGACAGCCCTCCTCCTGATCCCCGATGGCGGCGGCAGCAATGCAGCCGAAACCAGATGGCACTGCACCGGCACCTCCCCCCAAAACGCACCTCGTCAAAATGACCATGACTCGACTCACTGGCAGTGGTCACTTATAAAGAACAAAATAGGAACATTGTCAGAATGGGTGGTCCGTTGGGATGCAGCGGCGCGTCGTGTCATTGTGGTTTCCGAGGCTGGCGGCTGAGCGTTCGCTCCGCGCCAATCCCGTTGACGCGCCCTTTGCCCTGACCCTGTTCGACCGCAATTCGGAACGTATCCACGACCTTTGCCCGCGCGCGGAAGGCACTGGGCTCAACCGGGGCATGACGCTGGTTCATGCCAGGAGCTTCTGTCCGGGTCTTCTGACCCGGCCTGCCGACCCGAAAGCCGACCAGCGCTTCCTGCGCCTGCTCGCCCGGTGGGCGACCCGATACTGTCCCTGGGTCGGGTTCGACGGGCGTGACGGCCTCTTTCTCGATATCACCGGCTCGGCACATCTGATGGGCGGTGAGGAACCGCTTCTGGACGATATGCGCGCGCGCCTTGCCCGGGCTGGTCTCTCTGCCCGGCTGGGTCTTGCCTCCACGCCAGGCACCGCCTGGGCACTTGCCCGTTTTGCCGAGGGCATTGCCCAACCGGGCGAAAATCTTGCGCGCATCGGCCGCCTGCCGCTGGCCGCACTCCGTCTTGCCGATCAGACCTGCACCAGCCTGGAGCGGCTTGGCATTGCCACCGTATCCGAGCTTTACAACCTGCCGCGGGCAACCGTCGCACGGCGCTACGATCCGGAGGTGCTGCGCCGTCTCGACCAGGCGCTCGGTGCCATTCCCGAGCAGATCTCCCCCTTGAAGGAAGATCTCAGCTTCGCCGTGCGCATGACCTTGCCCGAACCAATCGGCCTCGTTGACGATGTCATGGCCGGGGCGGAGCGGCTGATCGGCCATCTGTGCGAACAGCTCGACGCTGCCCAGAAGGGTGCGCGCAGCCTGAAACTGACCTTCCGCCGGGTCGACCAGGAAAGCCAGTCGGTCGAATTGCGCCTGGCCCGGCCAATGCGCGACGGTGACCGGATTCTCGCCCTGTTCGAACGCGGGGTGAGCGCAGTCGATGCGGGTTATGGCATCGACATGATCCGCCTGGAGGCAACACAGGTGGAAGAGCTCGGTCCGCGCCAGCTCACACCATCGCAGACACTGGAAAAGGACAGCCTCGCCGATCTCATCACCCAGCTCGGCAACCGGATCGGGCTGGAGAACATCCAGCGCTTTGCCCCCGTCGACAGCCATATTCCGGAGCGCAGCTTCAAGCTGGTGCCGGCCGCCTACAGCATGCCGGTCCGCTCCTGGCCCAACCGGCGCCCGCGTCCCTTGCGCCTGTTTCCGCCCGAACCGATCACCGGTTCCGGCTCCCGTCCGCCCGGCCGCTTCCGCTGGCGTGGCCGGGCGCTGACGACGCTGACGGCAGAGGGCCCAGAACGGATCACGCCCGCCTGGTGGGAGGGCGACGATGACTGGACCAGGGGTCTGCGCGACTACTGGCGCGTCGCCACCGGCCAGGGCCAGCGCCTGTGGCTATTCCACACGCCGCAGAACCCTGGCTGGTATGTGCAAGGGGAGTTCGGCTGATGCCTGTTTATGCCTCACCGCCCGCACATTGCCGTCCCGGCCCTGAGCCGGGACCATTGCGCGGCCTGCCTGCAAGAGGCCCCGGCTCAGGGCCGGGGCGGCGCGGAGGGAACCGGGCTCCTGCGCGACCGCCTTACAAAACCCTCATCCTGAGGAAGCGCGCAGCGCTGTCTCGAAGGATGGGCAACAGGTTCAGAGCCGTGTGGCCCATCCTTCGAGACGGACCTGACGGTCCTCCTCAGGATGAGGTCTTTCAATTCGGCAGCGGGGGCAGAGCCCGATGACCTCCCATGTCTCGCCGGACAGCCTGCACTGGGACATTCCGCGCTATGCGGAGCTGACCGTGACCTCCAACTTCACCTTCCTGCGCGGGGCCTCTCATCCGGAGGAACTGGTGACCCGGGCTGCCGAACTCGGGCTGGAGGCAATTGCGATCACGGACTGGAATTCACTCGCCGGGGTGGTCCGGGCCTATTCGGCCTTGAAGGAAATCCGGCGTGCGGCCAATGAGGAGGGCGTGCCCGTGCGGTCCCATTCGCAGATCGATGCCTCCTCCCGGCAGCAGACAAACGAGATGCCGCCCCTGCCCATGCCGGAGGTCCTGAAGCTGCCGCGGCTGATCGTCGGCGCACGGCTAGTGCTGACCGACAGCCCGGTCGACTTTGTCGCCCTGCCGACCAACCGGGCCGCCTATGAGCGGCTCAGCCAGCTTCTGACCCTTGGCAAACGGCGCGCGGAAAAAGGCGATTGCCATCTGGAATTTGAAGATGTCCTGAAGTTCTCCGAGGGCCTGATCTTCATCGCCCTGCCCCAGGGCGCTCACGCACAAGACGCTTTTTCCAAGACGGCTAAGCATCACCTGCGCACGCTGCGCCAGGAATGCCCGGGTCATGTTTTTCTGGGGGCTGCGCCGCGCTATGACGGCACCGACCAGGCCTGGTTCCGAATTTGTGCGAAGGCCGCCCATTCGCTCGCCACGCCCATGGTCGCCGTCGGTGACGTCCTGATGCACCATGCCGGGCGGCGGCGGCTTGCCGACGTGCTGACATGCCTGCGGGAAGGCTGCACCATCGACGAGATCGGCACCAAAGCACTGCCCAATGGCGAGCGGCGGCTGAAGCCGGCGACCGACATGACCCGCCTCTACCGCCATCATCCGGCAGCGCTCCGGCGCACGATCGAGATCGCCACGCGCTGCAGCTTCGACCTCTCCGAACTCTCCTATGAATATCCGGACGAGATCACCGACGGAGAAGACCCGCAGGACCGGCTGGAGCGGCTGACCTTCGAAGGCCTTGAGATGCGTTATCCCGCCGGGGTGCCGCAGCACGCGCAAGAGCTGGCGCGAAAGGAACTGAGGCTGATCCGGAAGCTCAAGTTCGCCGCCTATTTCCTGACCGTCCACGACATCATCGGCTTTGCCCGCAGCCGGCATATCCTGTGCCAGGGGCGAGGCTCGGCGGCCAATTCCATCATCTGCTATGCGCTCGGCATCACCGATGTCGGCCCGGAGACGATCACCATGGTCTCGGAGCGTTTCATCTCCGAACACCGGGGCGAGCCGCCGGATATCGATGTCGATTTCGAACATGAGCGGCGCGAGGAGGTGATCCAGTATGTCTATGAGAAATACGGCCGCCACCGGGCCGGGCTTTGCGCAACGGTGATCCATTTCCGCACCCGTGCGGCGATCCGCGAAGTCGGCAAGGTGATGGGCCTCAATGCGGATGTCACCGCCGCGCTTTCCGGCCAGATCTGGGGCAGCTCCAACAGCGGCCCAGAGGACGCGCGCATGAAGGAGCTGGGGCTGGATCTTTCCAACCGGCGGGTGGCCCAGACCATCGAACTCATCCGCGAGATCATCGGTTTTCCGCGCCATCTCAGCCAGCATGTCGGCGGTTTCGTGATCACGCAAGGGCGGCTGGACGCGCTCTGCCCGATCGAGAACGCGGCCATGGAAAACCGCACGGTGATCGAGTGGGACAAAGACGATATCGATGCGCTCGGCATCCTCAAGGTCGACATGCTCAGCCTTGGCATGCTGACCTGCATCCGCAAATGCTTCGACCTGATCGAGGGCCATCACGGTGAGGATCTGACCCTCGGCACCGTGCCCCAGAGCGACACCGACACCTATGACATGCTGTGCAAGGCCGATGCGATCGGCGTCTTTCAGGTGGAGAGCCGGGCGCAGATGAACTTCCTGCCGCGCATGCTCCCGCGCGAATTCTATGATCTCGTCATCGAGGTGGCGATCGTGCGTCCCGGCCCGATCCAGGGCGGTATGGTGCACCCCTATATCAACCGCCGCCAGGGCAAGGAGCCGGTCTCCTTCCCGTCCAAGGAACTGGAGGAGGTGCTCGGCAAGACGCTCGGCGTGCCGCTCTTTCAGGAACAGGCAATGCAGATCGCCGTCGTGGCCGCCGGCTTCACCCCGTCGGAAGCCGACAAGCTGCGCCGGTCCATGGCGACTTTCCGGCGCATGGGCACGATCGGCCAGCTCCGGGAAAAATTCATTTCCGGCATGCTCAAGCGCGGCTACGAGCTGGAGTTTGCCCAGAACTGCTTCGGCCAGATCGAGGGCTTCGGCGAATATGGTTTTCCGGAAAGCCACGCGGCGGCCTTTGCCATGCTTGCCTATGTCTCGGCCTACCTCAAATGCCATTACCCGGCCGAGTTCGCCTGCGCGCTCTTGAATTCCCAGCCGATGGGCTTTTATGCCCCGGCGCAGATCGTGCGCGATGCGCGCGAGCATCAGGTCGAGGTCCGACCGATCTGCGTCAATCAGAGCCTTTGGGACAACACCCTGGAACGGCGCAGTGACGGTGCGCTGGCACTTCGTCTCGGGTTCCGGCAGATCAAGGGCATGCGCGAGGAGGATGCCGACTGGATCGTGGCGGCGCGCGGCAACGGTTACCCGGACACCGAGACACTATGGCTTCGCACCGGCGTGCCACCGGCGACCCTGGAGCGCCTTGCCGAGGCCGATGCCTTTGCCGGCATGGGGCTCGGCCGCCGGGACGCGCTCTGGCAGGTGAAGACCATCCGCAGTCCGAAGCCGCTGCCGCTTTTCAACGACCCGATCGACGGCGAGGCGATCTTCGAGCCGGATGTCCTCCTGCCCGCCATGCATCTCGGTCAGGAGGTGGTGGAGGATTATCTGTCCACCCGGTTGACCCTGCGCGCCCATCCGATGGAGCTGCTGCGCCCGCATATCCCGCATCTCACGCCCCACGACCGGCTGGCGCGGCTCACCCCTTACGAGGCCCGGCGGGTTTCCGTTGCCGGCCTCGTCATCACCCGCCAGCGCCCTGGCACGGCCTCGGGCGTCATCTTCATCACGCTGGAAGACGAGACCGGGGTCTCCAACGTGGTCGTCTGGCCGAAGATGTATGAAAAATACCGCGCCGCCGTCATTGGCGGGCGGCTCCTGAAGGTCACCGGACGGCTGGAGCGCGAGGGCATCGTCGTCCACCTGATCGCCGATCACATTGAAGACTATTCCAACCGCCTCGCCCTTCTCGGCCACCCCAATGACGAGGTGCTCGGCCAGATGACGGGCAAGACCGACGAAGTGCCGGTGCATCTCAAATCAGACGCCCCGAAACCCCGCGCCATGCATCCGCGCGAGCAGGCAAAGAAACTGTTCCCGAGCCGGGACTTTCATTGAGCCCTTACCCCAAAGCCTTCATGTCGTCATGCCGGGGATCTGACGAAAGCCGGTCTCCAGCGCTTCTATGAAGGCAGACAGCCTGCGCGGCTGCCGCCGGGCCGGAAGATAAGCAAGGTTCACGTCAAGCGTCGCAGCTCGCCAATCGGGGAGAAGGTCAACGAGAGTCCCGTTCTCCAGTTCCTCGGCAACGAACCAGCGTGGCAAAACGGCTGCACCGAGGCCTGATTGAACCGCCCGTTTCAAAGACATGATGTTGTTGGTTGCGAGACTTGACGTTGCTGCGAGTTCGCAGCGCTCGTCTTCAGAATGCGTCAAACCGATCTTCGCTCCTTCGAACGGGGTGAGCGTCACAAATGGAAGCTTCTCTGCTGCCTCTGGTGTGTGTGCCTCCAGCCGCGCCGAGATCTGTGGCGTACCGACAATCAGTCTTTCAACTTGTCCCAGACGCCGCACGATCAGGGTTTCGTCAGCGACCGGTCCGACCTTAATCCAGCAATCGCACCCGACCTCGGCAAATCGGATGGCTTCGTCTTCCAGGCGCCAGTTCAGCACGACATTCGGATTTGCCACCTGAAATCCGATGGCTATGTCCGCCAGGTGAAGCTGACCCAAAGCGACAGGCGCAACCACCCTGAGCGGTCCTCTCAACACCTCCGCATCACTCGTATGCCGTTCCTCCAACGCATCCCAGCGGGAGATCAACGCACGCGCATCAGACAAAACGTCCAGCCCTGCTTCCGTCAGAGCCAGAGAGTGGGTCGTACGCCGGATCAACTGAGCACCAAGACGCTCTTCGAGGTCCTTGAGCTGCCGGCTCGCCGATCCCTGGGACATTCCAAGATCGCGGGCAGCGCGGCTTATCGTTCCCCGTTCGGCAATACGAACGAAGGTTTCCAGAAGAGCGAGGCGGTCAAGTGGTTTGCTCATGCGTAATACAAATAACAAATAGCCTTATAAATCGTCTACAGAATATTTGCTGACACGGCCATCTTGATCCCGACGACAACAGTCAAACCCGGAGATCAAAATGACCGACACGACTTACACCCTTGGCAACGAGCTGACAGTGAACCGTCTGGGCTACGGCGCGATGCGCCTGACAGGGCAACCAGGCAATTTCGGCCCTTTCCCGAACTGGGATCAGGGCGTAGCGCTCCTGAGACGGGCCGCCGACCTCGGCATCAATTTCTTCGACAGCGCCTGGGCCTATGGACCGGAATTTGCCGACAGGATCGTCGGTGAAGCGCTCGCAGGCCGTGAGGTCGTCCTGGCCACAAAGGGTGGCGTGGACAAGCCCGAGCCCGGCCGCATTATCGTCGACGGCAGCCGCGACGCGCTGATGCGGCAGATCGATCGCGCGCTCATCAATTTGCGCCGCGACCGCATTGATCTCTTTCAGCTTCACCGGGTGGATCCACAGACACCGATCGAGGCGTCGGTCGCTGCGCTCGCCGAAGCGCAGGCCGATGGTCGCATTGGCCAAATTGGTCTCTCCAACGTCACCCGCTCCCAATTGGAAAGCGCTCTTTCAGTCGCACCAATTGCAAGCGTTCAAAACCGCTTCAACATGCAGGAAACCGAAGCAGAGGATCTGGTCGACTTCACGGCCGAAAAGGGGATCGCCTTCATTCCCTACGGTCCGCTCGGAGCCAATCCGATGCAGCAAGGGGCCAAACTCGCACCCCGTGAGGCAATTGCCTGGCTGCTCGCCCGCTCCCCCAACATCGTCGTTATCCCCGGCACCACCTCCATCAAACATCTTGAGGAGAACTGGAGCGCCTGGGATCTCGTTTGACGCAATCGAAAAAGGAACAGAACAATGACCTCCATCTTGAATGCCGCCCTTGTTGAGCACGTCATGCTCGGGACTGGTGACTATGACGCGACACTTGCCTGGTGGACCGAAAAGCTCGGATTTAAAATCGAAATTGAGTGGACCGTCCCCGCGTTTCCGGGCCTACGCCTCGCCTATCTGACAAAGAACGGATTTCGTCTTGAAGTGGTTGGCAATCCGGATCGTTTTCAGAAAAGAGCAGCGCCCGATGGCATTGAGCAACATCTTGCAGACAGCGGCTTCAGCCACCTTGCGTTCAAGGTTGAAGATGTGGATGCCGTCATGGCCGAGCTTGACGCTAAGGGCGTTGCACCCTTTCTGCCTGCAACGAGCTTTGCAGACGTGGGCCGCCGGGTCGCGTTCGTCCGGGACGATCAGGGCAACGTTATAGAATTTGCCGCCGATCTTGCCCGGGAGGCAGCGTGATATGCCTGGCCCGAGCAAAAACAGAATGGCGCTTCTCACATGGGCCGTCGTCTACCCGTTGATCACTTCTCTGCTTGCGGTTCTGGAGCCGTTTCTTGCCGGTGTGCCCATGCCAATCAGATCGTTTGTGCTGACACTCATAATGGTTCCAACCATGGTCTATCTCATCATGCCCGCGGCAACTTCAAAGCTGCGTGCATGGCTGAACCCGAACTGACTCCGAAGCTGACAAGACAGACCGCTGCAACCTCTGAAATCCCGGTAAGGAAGTTCATTCCAAGCCGGGTTTTTCGTTGAAGAGAAAATGGTAAAGGCAGGTCGAAAAGTTTCTGCCGCTGTTTCCGTGCGACGTCATGAATTGACGTCCGGCAGCGGCCAACGTGCTTCAAATGACCTAAGGTAAAAATTTTTGCATTCGTATGCAAACATGTTACCTTACGCTTGGACAATGCGGTCAACGCACGATCCCTGGGAGGAAACTGAAAAATGAAGAGACGCACATTTCTTGCGGCCGTGGCGGCTGCGGGCCTGGCATGCAGTGCACTTCAGGCGATGGCCGAGGACTTGCCGTACGGCCTGACCGCCGGCAAGCCTTATGAAGGCACCAAGCTGAACATTCTGAGCGTGGTCACACCACAGTTCGACGGACTGATGCTTCGAGACAATGAGTTTACCGACCTCACCGGAATTGAAACGGAATGGACCTTCGTTCCCTTTGGCAGCCTTCAGGAAAAGATCAACGCCGAGGGCATAGCCGCAAACGGCACCTTCGATGTGGTCAATTACCTCGACAGCTGGGGACCGCCGAACGCACACTGGCTGATGCCGATCGACGAACTGATGGCCAAGGACGGCATCTCGATGGATCGCTACCCGGCAGCCTTTGCGCGTTCCGCACAGTTTGAGGGCAAGACGCTTGGCTTCCCGCTGCGCGCCCACCCTCAGCTCATGTTCTACCGCAAAGACCTGATCCCGGAACCGCCCAAGACCTGGGAAGACGTGGTTCGCATCGGCAAGGAGCTGAAAGAAAGCCACCCGGATATCGCGCCGCTCGCGCTTTACTTCAACAATGACGGCAACCGGCAGAACCTGTTCATCTGGCTGAACTTCCTGTGGGCCGCCGGAGGCGATGTCTTCAATGACGACTGCACGCCCGCCTGGACGAGCGAAGAAGCGTTGAAGGCGACAGAGGACTACATCGCGCTTCACACTGTGCATGAAGTCACCAATCCGAACTCGGTCGCCTTCGTGGAACAGGATGCACGCCAGTCGTTCATGCAGGGCAAATCCGCGATGATCCCTGTCTGGTGGTGGGCTTATTCGGGCTTCTATAATCCGGACTCCAGCACGCTGACCAAGGATCAGGTCGCATTCGCCGGTATGCCGTCTTACCAGGGGACAACCAAAACCTACGCGATTTCCATGCCGTTCTCGATTTCCGAATATTCGAAAAACAAGGACGCTGCCTGGGAATTCATGAAGTGGCTGTCGAACCCGGATATGGACAAAGCCAACGCTGTTGAGCGCGAAGTTGCGGGCAAGCCCATCGTCAACAACGTGGTCACACACATTTCCTCATTGCAGGATTCGGACGTGAACGCCGCCAATGACGGCATCCAGGCCGCAGCATGGGATTCGCTAAAAGAATCCGACATCATGCCTCAGATCGCTGAGTGGCCGGAAGTCGGCGACCTGCTTTCGGCGGCGATCGCGGAAGCCGCTTCTGGTGGAGACGTTCGCGAGCTGATGACCGGTGCTGCCGATCAGGCGACGCGGGTTCTTCGCCGCTCAGGCTGCATCCAGTAAGGACCAGGGCCCCTTCCAGTCATTGGAAGGGGCTTTTTCCCATGCGCGACAACACTCTCAAATACGTGCTGGTGCTTCCGGCAGTCATGGTGGTTTTCGCCACCGCAATCTGGCCGCTGATGGAGAGCGCTCGCCTGTCGGCAACCGTTGGCCGGCTGAACCGTCCCGGCTCGCTCGACCAGTATATCGGCCTGGAAAACTACACCTGGGCCTTTTTCGAAGAGCCTGCCTTTTGGAATTCGGTCTGGGTCACAGGCATCTACACCATTCTGACCGTCGGATTGACCACGCTTTTTGCTTTGGGCCTCGCGCTGCTTCTGGCGCCCGGTGGACGGCTGCGTTCCGGTGTCCAAACGCTTTTGATCCTGCCCTTTGCCATGTCGCCCGCGCTTATCGGCGTCTCGTTCCGGTTCATGTTCAACCCGGAATTCGGTCTGTTTGACGCCTTTTTCGGGGCGGTGATGCCACCGCTTGCCGACGTGAGCTGGCTGGCCGATCCAACACTAGCCTTCGCAGTTTGCGTGATGGCGGATGTCTGGGGCTGGATCCCGTTCCTGACACTGGTCCTCATCGGCGGGCTGGCGTCCATTCCGCAGGACACGATTGAAGCCGCTCAGGTGGACGGTGCCTCCGGCTGGCGGGTGTTCAAGGACGTCACGCTGCCGCAGCTGGCGCCGGTGCTGGCGGTCGTGATCATCCTGAAGTCGATCTTCTCGCTCAAGACCTTCGATCAGATCTTCATGCTGACCAACGGCGGACCAGGCACCGCCACGCAAACGCTCAGCCATTACATCTATTTCAATGGGATGAAATACGGCCAGATCGGTTACGCGGCCTCGGTCGCCTGGCTGATGGTCATCCCGATGATCCTCTTGACGTATCTCTACGCCAGGTTCGTGTTCAGGAAGGACTGACATGACGGGAAAGCAACGCAAGCAGATCTGGAACGCGTTTCAGCTGACGCTCATCCTGATCGCGACCTTTATCATGCTGGTTCCGATCGTCTGGATTTTCCTGGCCGCCTTCAAGACGCATGTGGATGTTTATCAGCTGAAGCTGTTCTTCCGTCCGACGCTTGAAAACTTCGGCACCGTTTTCGACGATCCCTACCGGCTCGGCGAAAAGCTCTACAACTCCACCATCGTCGCTCTGGTGACGGTGGTCTTTGCCATCCCGATCGCGACCTGTGCGGCCTATTCCTTCAGCCGATTCCGCTTGCGCGGCGAAACGACGATGCTGGTGATGATCCTCGCCACCCAGTTTGTGCCGGCAGTCGTGATCATCCTGCCGTTCTTCGTCATGTTCCGGGACATCGGGCTCCTGGACACCCGCCTTGGTCTGATCCTGGTAAATCTTGCCATCGTGATGCCGTTCGCCATCTGGATGATCAAGGGGTTCATCGACGGCATTCCGATGGACACGGAAGAAGCCGCCATGGTGGACGGATCCTCACGCGTTCAGGTGATCCGCAACATTGTTCTGCCAATGGCAGCACCCGGCCTGCTGACCGCCGCGATCTTCTGTTTCATCATCGCATGGAACGAGTTTTTGTTCGCGCTGATCCTGACCAACAAGGACGCCGTGACGCTCCCGATCGGGCTTGCGCTCTTCAAGGGAGAAGAAGGAGATCTCTGGAACCTCCTTTCCGCCGCCGGCATCATCATCATGGCGCCCATGTTCGTGCTGGCGCTGATCATCCGAAAATACTTTGTGCAGGGCATGACCATGGGGGCGGTGCGCTAGATGGCTGAAGTCATTCTCAAGAACCTGACGAAGCGCTGGGGCGACTTCGTCGGCGTCGACAATCAGTCCCTGGATATTCACGACAAGGAATTTCTGGTGCTGCTTGGGCCGTCCGGTTGCGGCAAGACAACAACCATGCGGATGATCGCCGGGCTCGAGGAGCCGACCTCAGGGGAGATCTGGATCGGCGAGCGAAAGGTCAATGACGATCTGCCAAAAGACCGGGATGTCGCCATGGTCTTCCAGAACTACGGCCTTTATCCGCATATGACGATCTTCGACAACATCGCCTATCCGCTAAAAGTGCGCGGAACACCGAAAGCGGACATTCGTCCCCGGGTGGAGCGGGCAGCGGAGCAGGTGGAACTGACCCAGTTTCTTGGCCGCAAACCCAAGGCGCTCTCGGGCGGACAGCGCCAGCGCGTTGCCTTGGCACGAGCCATTGTGCGCACACCCAAGGTCTTCCTGATGGACGAGCCACTGTCGAACCTCGACGCCAAGCTGCGGGTGACGATGCGGGCGGAACTCAAACACCTCAGCCGCGAACTCAAGGTCACGACAGTCTATGTGACCCACGACCAGATCGAAGCTATGACCCTTGCTGACCGGGTTGCCGTGATGAAGAACGGCGTCATCCAGCAGCTCGGTACGCCGGACGAAATCTACAACGATCCTGCAAATCTCTTCGTCGCAGGTTTCATCGGCTCGCCCGCCATGAATTTGGTGCGCGGCAGCGTCAAGGACGGCCATTTCATCACGGTGGACGGTGTGCGCCTGTCCACGATTGCATCCGATGACCGCACAGAAGTCATTCTCGGCGTAAGGGCAGACGACATCAACGTGCACGAAGCGGGCGCCGGCGACATAGACACACCCATCTACGCCTTTGAAAACACGGGGGAAGCCTCTTTCCTGACCGTTGTATGGGGCGATCAGCGCGTGATCGCGCGCGGGGACCGCCATCTGCGCAAGGAACAGGATGACGTTGTCGGCCTGACGCTTAACCCCGATCATCTCTATCTTTTCGATCCAGCGACAGAGAAGCGTATTCACCTCTAGGGAAAGGCCCCTGGCGCGGCTCAAGTCGCTTTGCGGCAGTGTCGTCGCCGACGTCAGTCCCGCTGAGAAGCTGACTACAAACCGGCCCATTCATTCATGCCTTTGCCGGTCGACCTTAATCGGCACTCCCCTATACTGTCGGGCATGGGTCAGATCACGGCATTGTTCGTTCAAAAAGTTATTGATGTGGCAACGTCCGCAGAGCCTTCCGGCAGCGGCCGCCGACATGAGTTGTTCCGCTCGGTGGGCATTGATCCGGACGCACCTGTTGACCCCAAGCAGATGGTACAGGACACGGATTACTACGCGCTGTGCGAGCGGGTGACACGAGAGGACGCGCACGGGGTCTCCGTGCCGGTCCGCGTCGGCTCATCCATGCGCTGTGACGACTATGGTGCTTTCGGCCTCGCCTGGAAATCGGCGATCGACCTGCGCGGTTCCTACCAGCGGTCCGAACGCTATGCCCGCGTGCTGACGAGCGTTGCCACTTATGAATGCGTCGAGGAAGACGGCCGCTTTTTCATGACGCTCAACCGTACCGGCGAACGTCATCTCGGAATGCGCTTGTCGAATGAACAGACGATTGTTGCCGTCACGCAGATCAGTCGGGAGGTGTCGACGGAGCAGTTTTCGCCCGACGCCGTTTATTTCAAACATTCCGGACCGGAAGATCTCTCCGCACACGAAACCTATTTTGGTTGCCCGATCTACTATGACGCCGACCGCGATGCCATCCAGGTGTCGAAGGAACACCTCGTTGCGCCGAACAAACTCGGTGACCCAAGCATCTCGGCCTTTTTCGATACTCACATGGAACGGGAGATTGCGGACCTGCCCGAGGCGCAGGAGCTGGACGGGCGCGTGCGCAGTCTCGTGTCGCGCGCCTTGAGCGAAGGTGTGCCGAATGTTGCCGATGTTGCCGCCCGCCTGGGCTTGAGCGGCCGCACACTCCAGCGGCGGCTTGCGGCGCAAGGTCACGCCTTCCAGGACCTTGTTGACGAAGCGCGCAAGGAGCTGGCTCTCCGGCTGCTCAGGCGCACCGACTACGCGCTTGCAGAAGTGGCCTTCCTGACGGGTTTTGCCGAGCAAAGCGCGTTCACGCGGGCCTTCAAACGCTGGCAAGGCGAAACACCCGCATCGTTCCGGCGCGCCGCCCAGGTCTGATTGGCGCGGCGGATCAAAACTGTGGCACGCGCAGTCAATACCCCCGGCGCTGCCTGACTTATCCCTTGGTCATCGCTTCAACCAAGGAGACATCCGATGCAAACCAGACCTACGCTTATCATTGGTGCCACCGGCAAAACCGGTTCGCGCGTTGCAAATATCCTCGACCAGAAGGGCATCCCCGTCCGGCGCGGCTCGCGTGGGGCCGCCATTCCGTTCGACTGGGACAACGAAGAGACCTGGGGACCCGCTCTTGAAGGTGCCGTCAGCGCGTATGTCACTTACTTTCCCGACATCGCGATTCCAGGCGCGGTCGCGAAAGTCGAAGCACTGAGCGCTGCTGCCAAGTCGGCCGGTATCGAGCGTCTTGTTCTGCTGACGGGCCGCGGCGAGCATCATGCCCGAATGGGCGAAGAGGTCGTCCGCGCGTCCGGTGTTGACTACACACTGGTTCGTTCCGCCTGGTTCGCCCAGAACTTTTCCGAAGGATATCTGCGCGACCCCATTCTGGGCGGCGTTCTGCCCATGCCCGGCGGCGACGTGCTGGAGCCGATCATCGACATCGACGACATCGCGGATGTCGCGGTCGCCGCACTGACAGAAGACGGCCACTCAGGTGAACTTTATGAGGTCACCGGTCCACGCCTGATGACTTTTGCGCAGATGGCAGAGGAACTTGGAAGTGCCATCGGTCGACCAATCCAGCACATCCCGATCAGTTTCGAAGACTTCAGGGCCGGTGTTGCCGAAGCAGCCGGGCCGGACATCGCCGATGTCTTTGAAGCCATCGCGCGAGAAACGCTTGACGGGCGGAACGCTCATTTGACCGATGGTGTGGAACGCGCAACCGGACGTAAACCGCGGGACTTCCAGGCTTTTGCGGCAAATGCTGCCAAGGCCGGTGCATGGTCCAACGCAGCCTGAGCGCGCCAGCAAGGACCTTCAAATGGCACACACACTCAAACGACTGTTTCTCGGTCTCGCCGGCGCGATCGCCATCGGGATCGGCGCGACCATCACCTTTGCGCCACACGTATTTTATGCCCAGTACGGGATCACTCTTCCCACCGGCCCGGATCTGATCAGTGAGCTGCGGGCGCCCGGTGCAAATCTTGCCGTTCTCGGCGTCTGGATCATGATCGGTGCGTTTCGCTCCGCCTGGACTCAACAGGCCCTTCTTCTTGGAAGCACCGTTTTCCTGGCCTACGCGGCGGGACGTGGGATCAGCATTGTGTTCGACGGAATGCCTTCCGACGCCCTTTTCCAGGCAATGCTGTTCGAAATCGTCATCGGCGGCATTTTCGCGACGCTGCTCCTGGGACAGAACAGGCAGGCAAAAGATCCTGTTCCACTTGAAAGCCTAACCTGACGGCATCATTCACTTTGAAAAACAAGCGCGCTCGCGAAGGCCTTCGTGAGCGCGCCTGAATTCGATTTATGTTGCACCAGATAGGATGATATCGTCCGGCAACATCGCACTGACACGGAGTGAGCATGCCCGCTCTCAGACTACCCCCACCGCTCAGGTTTCTCGAACGGCT
>Ga0207422_1001535_pt1 | contig 43454 bp, 31 predicted proteins | sample MarCyaLeptolynsp_FD_187757 | JGI IMG/M metagenome (GOLD analysis project Ga0207422, IMG submission 187757) | Marine cyanobacterial communities from Panama - species 1 Leptolyngbya sp. (SPAdes) | ecosystem: Environmental > Aquatic > Marine > Unclassified | place: Panama: Panama City | collected... | reverse complement strand
CTTGACAACTCCTTTGACCATCATGGGAACTTCTGCACCACCAGGAACTACAGTCAACATTTTGCCCACAGGATCCTCATCTCCGAAGTATTTCTTTGCCGCAGTTTCCGTTAACACTAAAGCATCAGGATCATTGAGGGCAGTTTCTCTGTCACCGCTGATCATTTGCCAATCGAAGATCTTTAACCAGGCAGGGTTGGCCCAATACAATCTATCTTCATTAAAGGCTTTATCTCCATTCTTCAAGAGCATTCGACCAAAATGCCTCGCCATGGCGTAGTCCTCTATTTCCGAGAACTCTTCTTTTGCCAGTTTACCGGCTGCCGGATAACACTGTGCATCGGCAACTTGAAAATCCTCACCATTATAGATGTCGACAGTGATTCTATATATATCGTCAGCGCGACTATGAAACTTGTCATAACTCATTTCATATCGAGCATAAGTCAGGATGAGCAAACACACTGTCATGCCTACTGTAAGGCCCAAGATATTGATAAAAGTGAAGGACTTTCTCTTTTGAAAATTCCTTAAGGCTACGAAGAGGTGATTTCTAAACATGATATTTTGAGTTTTATCTGATAGACAATTTACAATACCTATACCAAAATCACATCTAATTGATTATCAGCAATATAGCTTGTCATGAAAAGAAAAAAGCGTATCATGATGATACACTTTTGTTTCATCATGACACGAATCAACTATTCATACCTAAGTGATTCTACTGGGTTCTTAAGCCCAGTTCTGATAGAAAGTATTGATGTGGTGGTCAATGTTAGTAACACTATCATGACAATCGGAAGCACAAATACCATTGGCCCCAGTCTAGTAGCAAACGTATAATTCTGAAGCCACAGCTCAGCCAGATAATAAGTGATCGGTATACTCATAACCACTGCAATGAGAATGGGATAAATAAGTTTGCGGGAAATCAATACAACAACATCTAAGAGGTTTGCACCCAGAACCTTTCTAATACCGATTTCTTTACTTCTTTGAGACACTGCATGAAGCGTTAGTCCCATCAACCCCAAACAGGATATCCAAATACCCAAGATGGTGAACAGATTAAAGGTTTTTGCAAAAGTTCTGTCTTCCTCAAATTGCCTTTGAAAGAATTCATCCAAAAAGAAATACTCAAATGGGTTACCCATAAAGTGTTCTTGGTAAAGACGCTCAAGCGATTGGATAGCTTCCTGCGCATTGCCACTAGAAATTTTAAGACTAAAGTAATTATTGGCCCAAGGGGCCAGGAGGTATGCGGTAGCATTGTATCCTTTCTTGAATGACTCTTGCATATAGTCATCAACTACTCCAACAACACGCCTCTCTCCAAAAGTGATCACCTTTTGATTGATAGCTTCTTCTGGCGAAGTGAAGCCCAACGCCTTTAGAGCCGAACGGCTCAGTAGAATACTACCCGTATCACTTACAATTTCTTTGTCAAAGTTTCTTCCAGCCAGAAGCTTCAAGTCCAGGGTATTTAAATAACGATCGCTTATACCGACAAAATGGATAGAAGCGTACTCAGTTTCAGGTGCTCCTTCCCTCCTTACGTCATTGTTAATCCAAGACAACTCCTTACCCGGGACCACGGTAGAGTGAGAAGCCTCAATTACTTGAGGGGTCGATGCTAATCTAGCCATGAAGCTGCTCAGCCTTGTATCTAAGTTGCTATTGCCCCCAGCGGCAGGACCTTTCAACACCAAGACCTGGTTTGGATTAAAGCCTAAATCGGCTTTCAACATATATTGTATCTGTTCTCTTACAGTGAGACTACCAATCAAGAGGAAACAGAGAATACTAAATTGAAGCACCACCAGGCTTTTTCTGAGAAAACCTGATCTGCCGCGAACATTCGTTTTACCCCTAAGCACTTCAGCAGTCTTAAGTCTGGAGAGCATCCATGCCGGATAGAAACCAGAGCATATTGTACCCAAAACAAGAATAATCAAGATTGTCAGCAATTGGTGACTGCCAAAGGAAGAATTATTCGGAAATCCCTTTCCTATAACTTCTGCAAAGAAAGGCTTCGTTATCTGCATTAATGTAAATCCAACTGCCAGGCTCAATAGATTAAACATCAATGACTCCACCATAAACTGTGTAAATAAGTGGGCCTTACCTGCTCCGGCTGCCTTTCTCACACCAACTTCTTTCGCTCTTTCCAAAGCCTGGGAGGTGGTTATATTGATGTAGTTAAAATAGGCTAGAATGATTATAAAAAGGGAAATTCCAGCGAGTATCTGGAGCATCTGATAACTACCCGTTGGACCGACCTCAAACCTTACATTAGAATGCAAATAAATATCCTTTAAAGGTCTCAGTTTATAGACGGGTTGAATACCTTGACTGATTGCACTTTGATAGTGTGTCGCTATAAAATCTGGAAATTTTGCTTCGAGCGATGATGGATCAACACCATCCTTGAGCAGCAGATAGGTCTGAAAGGCATTCCAGCCAAAAGAATATGCGGCCGTTTCCGTTGCACTGACAAGTGATTCAAATGATACCAGAACTTCAAAATCAAAATGTGTATTGGCAGGTAAATCTTTCAGAACTCCGGTTATCTCGACAGTCACATTGGTCATACCATTCTGCAGATAAACCGTCTCATTTAACACATCTTTTCTACCAAAGAACCTCTCTGCAGCGCTTTCGGTAAGCACCATTGAATTCACATCGTCAAGGGCAGTCGCTCTGTTACCAGACAGAAATTCAAAGTCAAACAATTCAAAAAAGCTACTATCTGCATAAAAAAGACGCTCAGACTCAAAGGGCTCATCATCTACCTTTATCAGGTTCACCATGTGATCCGTTCCCCACATTTTACTAAAAGCCTCAATTTCAGGGAAAGTGGCTTTCAATGCCGGCCCACCACCGGCAGCCAGCCCCGCACTTTTGTCATGTTTATCGGCACTAATTTTTTCATACTGAACACGATAGATTTGATCTCCCTTTGTGTGAAAGTCATCAAAGCTATTTTCTGATGAAATAAATTCTAGAATCAACAAGAAGGCACAAACTCCTATGGCCAAACCACTAACGTTGATAAACGTGAAGACTTTCTTCTTCTTCAGGCTTCTTAAGACTATGGAAATATAATTCTTGATCATGAGGAAGGTTTGATAAGTGTCCAAAAACAGTTTAGCATGGTATTACTCGTACCTCAGTGAATCAGCAGGATTCGTAAATGCTGCCTTAACTACTTGATACAAAATGGTGATCAAGGTCAAGGCAGAAACGATCAGAACCGGGAGGAGAAACAGCACAATGGTCAAGCTCATTCTACTGGCAAAACCAGCTAACCATTGGTCTACAAAGTAGTATCCGATGGGAAGTGCTATTGCTGATGCAAGAAGCATCAATAGCAAATACTCTCTTGTCAACAAATAGAATATATTATTCACTGAGGCTCCCAAGACCTTTCTTATACTGACTTCTTTGGAACGTTGGGCAATATTATACAGTGACAAACCAAAAAGGCCCAATGAAGTGATCACTATCGCCAAGAGCGAGAAGAAAGTGAATATTTGACCAAATAATCTATCTGCTTTGTATTGCCTATCAAAGTATGAGTCTAAAAAGAAATAGTCGAAATGACTGGTTGCGAAACTTGCATTAAAGGCTTCTTGCACCCGTGCGATTGTAGTTTGTAAATCGCTATCACTGACTTTTATAGAATAGAATTTATCCCTATTGCGATAGGTATAAATATGAGGTTCTGCTTCTGTCTTTAATGACTGTTGACTGATATCATCAACAATGCCCACCAAACGATAAGGGGCCGTTTCGTAATAAATAGTTTGGTTAATCCATTGATCAAGATTCTTCATTCCCAACAAGTCTTGAGCTGCCGACAAGCTCAAGATCAAAGAATTCGAGTCGGCAAATTCCTTAGAGAAATTACGCCCATAAAGAATCTCTATTTCATATAAACCAATGAATGACTCATCAATTGCTACCTCTTTAGCATACAAGGCTTTATCCTCCGATCCTGGCCCCAGGGCTACCCACCGCATATAGGATATTTCATAACCAGGGATTTCAGAAGAAGCACTTACAGCGGTTACATCACTCATTTGTCTTACACTGTTCATAAAGGCTGATTTACTCGATGCCCGAGATTCTTCAGAGACAAAAGGTTTTTTCACAACCAATGTCCTGTCAATATTCATTCCCAGCGACTCATTTTGGATAAACTCTAACTGTGCTTTGACGACTACCGTCCCCAAAATAAGCACAACTGCTATGACATACTGAAATAGAGTCAAACCTCTTCTCAATTGAAGTCCCGACTTGGACACCCTTGACTTCCCTTTTAAAACACTGGATATCTTTTGACGCGAAAACAGAACTGCTGGATAGAGTCCGAAGAGTAAGGAGCCCAATGTAAAAACTATGGCAAAGCCCAATGTCACTATAAGGTTACTACCGGTGAAATAATTGACTTCAATACCAATCAAAGACTCAAAGAAATTCCTACTCATTTGAAGTACGGTCAATGCAAAGGCTAGTGCGAACAGATTAACCAATAGTGATTCTAATAGAAACTGTCCAACCAACTGACTTCGGTATCCGCCCATGACCTTTCGGATGCCCGCTTCCTTTGCCCGATCAACCAGTTTTGAGGTACTAAGGTTAATGTAATTAACCCAGGCGATCACCATAATGAAAACTCCAATTATACTTAGGAACACCACAGTGGATTTATTGCCATTTGCTTCCAACTCAAAGCTATGATGTGAATTCAAATGGATATCAGTGATATTCTGAAACTTGAAATAGATGCCTTCCTCTTTATACCAAGCCTCACCATGTTGACCTATTAAGTCGTTCATTTTCGGTTCTAGAGCTGCCAAATCAGTATGATGTATCAGCTTAGTGTAGGTGTAAAAATTACCCCATCCAAAGCTTGTATCCAGTTCCCATTCCTTTGGTAAGGAACTAAACGAGCATAGGACATCAAATTTGAAGTGGCTATTGTCAGGTACATCCTCGAATACACCGGTTACCAGGTAATCCACTTCCATATTCTTAAACCTCAATATCTTACCCTCAGCCTCTTCCTCTCCAAAAAATCGGTTAGCAAATGACTTTGAGATAACCAGTTCATTTGGGTTAGCCAAGGAGCGGGTGTTCTCTCCTTCTAGCCAGTTCAAAGTAAATATGTCCAAGGCATCGTGATCAGCAAAGAATGCTTTGGGGATGTTAAAAGTATTGGCCTCCCCTTCCTGCGAAAAGTGCGTAAAAGCAAAAGATTGGAATATTTTATCGGATCCAATGACTCTGGTAACATGCTTGAATTCGGGAATTTCTCTCTTGAGCAATGGAGTAATTCCAGGAAAGACAGAGGCTACTCCATCATCAGGATCCTCACCATCAGCAATTCGATAAATCCTGAATATATCTTCTGCCTGTTCATGGTATATGTCATAGCTTTTTTCAAAACTGACGTACTTAAAGATCAAGAGACAGGCAACCATTGAAAGTGCTAGTCCTACTACGTTAACCATGGTAAAAACCTTATGCTTATTCAGCTGTCTAAATGCGAAACGTATATTAGATATTATCATGATTCTGAATTTAGATTTAGTCTTGTCTGAGTGACTTTACTGGATTGGCCTGCGCAGTTTTAATACTCTGCCCAACGATGATACTTGCAGCTACAAAGAGCACGATCAATACAGGTAGTAGAAAGAACAGCGTACCTATTTTGGTTTGATACTCGTAACCCGCTAACCAGGCTCTGGCTCCAAGAAAAATCAAAGGCAGTCCGATGAAACTTGCTAAGAGGATTAACAGGAAAAATTCTCTGGAAAGCATGTGCAAAATATTGCCTATTGAAGCACCTAACACCTTTCTGATGCCAATTTCTTTGGTTTTTTGGATAGCAGTATAACCCGCTAGTCCAAATAGGCCTAAGCATGCAATAGCAATAGCTAACAATGAGAAGAGGTTGAAAATTTTCCCAAATTGTTGATCGGCTTTGTACAAGTTATCAAATCGAGCATCCATGAAGTTGTACTCGAATAGATCGTTGGGAAAGAACTCATCAAAGGTCTTTTCAATATAACCAATGGTTTCCGGTAAGTTAGAGCCATCAACCCGGATGTGGTAGGTATCATCACCTCCATTATAAAAAGGTGAAATCATCAGAGGTTCTATTGAAGACTTGAGCGATCTATGGTGGAAATCGGCAGTCACCCCTATTATTTCCCATTCTCGTCCAAAAAACAGGAGCTTCTTATTGATGGCGTCCTGGGCACTTTCAAAGCCTAACAACTTTACAGCCTTCTCATTGAGAATTGTTCCTTTAATTTTATCAAAATCCCTATTGTGATCCGTTGGCACAAAGTTTCTACCTGCCAAAAGTTCTACCTCATAGACATCTAGAAAGCCAAAGTTGGCATTGAGTCTGTTAAGCATATTGCCCTCTCCTTCCGGAGTAGTTCTTACATTAAAAGTTCTAGGCAGTCGACTTCCAAAAACAGACATTGAAGTTCCCACTTTGTCGATTCTGGCATTTCTTTCCAAAGTGTTTATGAATTGCTGAATACGCTCTACAAAAGTGGTATCCATATTAGTCAGAGCTGGTGCTTCAACAGTTAGTACTCTGTCCATATTAACACCTAGGTCCTGACTTTTCATAAACCTGGTTTGCTGATAAACCAGTATAGTACCTGCTATTAGAGCAATGGATAATGAAAACTGAAATACAACCAATGTCTTTCTTAACATCTGCCCTTTGGAGCTCTTAGCAAATTGTCCCTTAAGAGATTCTGAAGGATTAAAGGCTGCAAGAATAAATGCAGGATACACGCCTGAAAGAAAAGACCCCAAAAACAATATGCCTAATACCCAGATCACAACGGATGTACCGAAGAGTTCAGACGATAAAAACGCCATTAGATCAAGTTCTCTCTCCACCAACATGTTGAAAAAAGACTGGAAGAATTGTACCAATGTAATGGCCAGCACAAATGCCAGAAAATTCAGTATCAAGGATTCTGTCAAAAATTGAATGACCAGCTGACCTTTTGATGCACCCACAACTTTTCTCACACCCACTTCCTTTGCACGTTGTAATGACTTTGAAGTGGTCAAGTTGATATAATTGATCCAGGCCATGGTAAGTATGAACACTGCAATGAGTACCAAAATCCAGACCGTACTACCTTCTGAAGTGTCATGATTCTCATATTCGTAATCAGAGTACAGATAGACATCTTCCAAAGGCTGTAAATGAAATTTTTCAAATGTGCCCGTTACCTCATCGCCTTTGAAATACTTATTGCTAAAGTCTTCAAACTTCGCTACCAGCGCCTCAGGATCAGTATTCTCATCTAGTTGTATATAATGGAAATAATCAGAACCCAACCATCCAAACTCGGCCTGGTCCCACCAATCAAAAGTCGTAGCACGCGATAAGATCACCTCATATTGAAGACTCGAATTCGATGGAGCATCTTCAATGACACCCACCAACTCATATTCTAACTTACTCGATCCCATGCGGACAATTTCGCCTATGTACTGGTCCCAATCCCCCTCATCTGACTTGAATAACCTTTCCGCTACACGCTCCGATAAGATCATTTTGCGCTTCTGATCAAATACCTCCTTCGGATTTCCAGCTAATACCCGGAATGAGAACATGTCGAAAAAGCTCGGTTCTACTAAAATTGAGAAAGGGATTTTTACAGGGTTTTGATTATGCTCAATGACATTTTGACCAAAAGTGCTGAGCGTGAAATAATCCACTATCTCAGGGTAGTCTTCAAACATCTGCTTACCTACAGCAGAATAAGTAATCTGACCTCGCTGGATCATCCGCTCCCCTTCAAATCTCTCGTTCATTACGCGATAGATATTCGAAGACTTCTGGTGAAAACGATCGAAATTCAATTCAAAAAAGGCGTATTGAAGTATAAATACAGAAGCAGTAATGCCTATGGCCAGGCCAAAAATATTGATCAGAGAAAACAATCTGTTCTTTCTGAGTGACCTGAGGGTTGTTTTGAAATAGTTTTTTAACATTTCTGTTTATTTAAATAGTTATTATTGACCTTCTAATTCTCCGTCCTCAATACTTCGGAAGGGTTCTTAGATATTGCTTTATAAATTTGTGTTATGCTTGCTAATGCAGTGATTATCAAACAAATCACCAAGGCAAAACCGAAGAACCACCAGTGGATCTGGGTCTTGTACACAAAGTCATTCAACCATTGAGAAATACCCCAATAGCCTATTGGACTTGCTATGATCATGGCGATAGCCAGTAAAACGGCATATTCGGATGATAACAAGAGCGTCAGAGACTTAGAACTAGCGCCAAGTACCTTTCTGATCCCAAGTTCTTTCACACGCTTTTGGATCGCGGCATTGACTAAAGCAAACAATCCAATAAAAGCGATGAATACGGCTATCGAAGACATTGCAATAAATAGGCTACTTCGTTTCGCATCTTCTTCATAATACCTAGCAACCTTGTCATCCAAAAAATTATAGTCAAAGGGGCTCGGGTCATACAACTTCATTACCTCTTTGAGCTGGATCATGGTTTCTGACGGATTAGCAGATTGAAGCTTGGCAGTGAAATAATCTATGTTCTGCAGAACATTCCTTTTGAAGCCCAGAACCATAGGTGGTATTCTTTCTCTAAGGGATTGAAAGTGAAAGTCTTTGACTATTCCAGCCACCTCGTATACGGGATTTGCCGCTAAACCAAGCTCCTGAGCGCCCATTTTAATTCCGCTAAGGGTGAGTTTCTGATTTTCTATTTCATCAATACCCAGTTGCCTAGCCAATGTTTCATTAATCAGAACTTTTAGGGAGTCTCTACTATCCGACCTAAAATTTCTCCCCGAGACTAAATTGATATCAAAAAGGCTAAGAAAATTTTCATCTACAGTCATAAATGGAATTCTGGGAACAACCTCTCCCTTTTCGTTAGTCAGTTCAACTTCATAATATTGTTTCCATTCTGCCGGAACTCGACTAACCGCTGAAACTGCCTTAACCTCAGGAATACGCTGAAATCCATTTAATATCTGTTGTTGGTTTTCTCTGGCCAGATTGCTATTAATTTCAATTAGAGCAATACTTTCCTTTTCAAACCCTAAGTCTTTATTATTGATATAGTTAAGTTGACTATAGACAACTATAGTAGACAAAACCATTGTAATAGAAACTACAAACTGTATTAGTGTAACTCCTTTGAAGAAAGTCTGCCTGTTCATTCCGAGCGTTTGATTCTTCAAAGCAGCTGTCATCTTACTTTTTAAAACAATAAGTGCTGGATAGTATCCTGCCACAAGTCCCAGTGTCAGAACAACACCAATGATCAGGACAATTGCCGCTGGATGTACCAGGTAGGTAACGATATCTGTACCAAATAGTGAGGCCAGGTATGGCCTTATTAATTGAATTAGAGTAAACCCAAGAACAAGTGAGAACATGGCAAAGAAGGCAGACTCGGTCATAAATTGAAAAATCAATTGCCTCCTACTCGCTCCAACTACTCTTCTTAAACCAATTTCTCTGATTCTGTCAGTGGCCTTAATGGTTGACAAATTGATATAGTTAACCAAGGCAATGGTGAGTAGAACAAGCCCCACAATGGAAAATATATAAACATAATCACTGCTGCTTTCTCTGTAATTGAGATCCCCTTCCAACAACTCTGACTTAAAATGAATATCAGTCAGGGGTTGCAGAGAGTAAGAAAATTGTCGACTCTCACTTTTGGGTCTATTGACTGAGACAAGCTCATTTAACTGATCCGTAACTACAGACTTGCTCGTTGGCGTCTCCAACTTGAGATAAGTGGTGAAATTACTGTACTCCCAGTTGTTATTAAATGAGGCCAAGAAATCATTGAACATCTCATTAGGCAGACTATGCGGAAATACCATATCGAAATGCAAGTGTGAATTCTCTGGCATGTCTTTCATCAGCCCAGATACCATCAGCGTGAAATCACCATTATTAGTTCGTGCCTCAAGTGACTTACCTATTGGGTTTTCATCTCCAAAGTATTTTTTTGCCGCTGATTCAGAAAGAACGACTCCCATTAACTCATTCATTACAGTCAAAGAGCTTCCTGATATCAATTCGTAATCAAAAAATGAAAAGAAGTTGGGATCAACACTGTAGAAAGCTTCTCCAAACTCTTTCTCACCATTTCTAATGTTGAGAACACCCAGTTCAAAAATTCTCAGATACTCTTGAACCCCAGCAATATTTCTGTGAGATTCCGGCCCTATGGCCCCAGGGACATTGGCATTTAGCCTTAGTCCTAACTCACCCCCCTCAACTTGTTCTATGACACGATAGGTTCTGTGTGAATCGGAATGAAAATGATCGAAGGAAGTCTCGCTTAAAATAAATGCTGAAATCACTATACACGCAGCAAGACCAGTTGACAACCCAGCCAAGTTGACTAAGGAGAACACTTTCTTCCTCATCACTGACCTTAATGTTGTTTTGAAATAGTTCTTTAGCATAGCACCCTATTTATTCATTGCGCAGTACTTCTGCGGGATTGGTTCTTACGGATTTTACAGAATGAAATAGCACTGTGACCATGGCAATACCCAGTAAAACCAATACTGAGATGACAAAAATATCTGCAGATACGTCAGTACTATAGGCAAATGAGTTGAGCCACTTAGTCGTCAACCGATAAGCAATGGGTATTGAAATGACGGCAGATATCAAGATCAAAACCAATGTTTGTCTGTTCAATAGATAGGCTATTTGATTGAAGTCTGCGCCAAGTACCTTTCTAATGCTGATCTCTTTAATCCTATTTCCCAGGTTGATTCCAGTAAGGCCAAATAGTCCGATACTGGCTATAAGAATTCCCAGTGTGGTGGATGCATTAATGATACGCTGCCATCGCTGGCTATCCTTATAGCGTGTCGCCAGGAAAGTGTCCATAAAACGCACCTCATTCAGCGGGTCTCCTGTTACCTTTTCATAAGCCGCTTTTACATCACTAATTCCCTGCTCTATCATTCCAGCTTCTAGTTTTACAAAGAGCGTAGACAGCACTTCAGGTTTTGCCAACTCAAAGACTATAGGGTATATAGCTGTCTGAAGCGACTCAAAGTGAAAATCTCTAACAACTCCACCAATTTCATCTCTATAGGCATTGAAAATGGATGAGTCCCTTACAATCAAATCGAAATAGGTCTCACTGATGTATCTCTTACCTTCCTTCATTTCTGGCTGCCCAGGTGCTGGAAAACCCTCACGATCAACAAAAGACACGTCTAAAGTTTCAAGGAACTCCTTACCTACCCTGACGCGCCTAATCCTATGCTGAATACCATCAATAACCATTGACCCAAAACCGCTACCTCCTATGAAGATTCCTGTGCTGGTGCCAACGCTCTTAATGGATGGTGACTTAGTGAGTTCTTGCTTAACTAGCTCAGCCTGCCCCCAAAGCCCGCCTACCATTACCATTTGATCTTTATCAAATCCCAGATCCTTTTGACTGATATAACTGAATTGCTTTTGCATCACTATGCTAATAGAAATGAAGACAAGGCATAGCGTAAACTGAAAAACCATCATTCCTCTAATCAAGCCCGGATTGACGCGACTGGTTGTTTGGCCTTTTAGGCCGGATAAAACTTTGAACCTGGCCAGAATTTGGGCTGGATAACCACCGGCAACAAAAGAAATAAACAAGCCAAATAGGAAACCATAACCCAACAATACCATATTTTCACCTGTGCTCGGCAATAATGCCTTGCCAGCCATTTCGTTGAAAGTTGGCAATAAAGCCTGCATCAAGGTGAAACCACCAAGAACGGCCAATAATGTCAGGGTTAATGCTTCTAAATAGAATTGCATTCTCAATTGTGGACGATTAGCTCCTACCACTTTTCGTACCGCTATTTCTTTTCTCCTAACTGCCGAAGAAGCAATGCTAATGGATAGGTAGTTTATGCTGGCGATAAGCAATATGACAAGAGCAATGGCAATGAGTATATAAGAGTATAGCGGAGAAGAGCTCTTATTATACTGGATCATAGGATCTAGATATACATCAGCTACATTTTCTAAATCGAACTCATAAACTGGATTATCTTCAGAAAGCTTCAGGTTTTCACGAACGCGTGCTAATCTTTCTTCTCCGTAACGGCTCATAAACAAGTCACGAACCTTCGAATTCACCTGACCAACACTCGCCTTGTTCTTTAACTTAAAAAAGGCAGAGATGGCAAAATAATTCCAATCGTCTTGATGCTCTTTGTAGTAATAAGAGTTTTCTACTGGCACTATGATGTTAAGGTCTAGCATAGTGTTATGAGGTAAGTCAATGACACCCTTAACCTTATAAATAGGATCCTCCGAATTGGAAGTTCTCAAATCCTGATTCAATACGTCAACAGTACCAAAATGCTTAATAGCGAAGCTCTTAGTGATCACTACATCACTGATCGTTTCCAGTCCCACTTCCGGACTCCCTTTTATGAATGAAAATGAAAAATTCTCGAAGAAATTTCGGTCCACATAATGTGCTGTTTCTTGAGACTCTTTTCCATCCTTAACCACCGTCACTCCATTTTCCTGCACTCTGATTATGCTCTCGATCTCTGGTATGTTGGTTTCAATCTGCCTTAGAAATGGCAAATTGGTTGTATAGGCTTTTTGCACTCCCTTTAAAGGTTCGGTATCCCAGAAACCAGCCTCCAACTGAGGGTTATCCATTTTGTAGTTTACCTGATGAAACAGAAATAACCTATCACCGTCCTCATGAAAATTATCATAGCTGAATTCGTCCTGGACAAACAAGTAGACGAGAAAGCATAACATCAATGCAATGGACAGCCCTACAAAATTGATAAATGAGTAAAGCCTATTCTTTACATGAATTCTGAAAGCAGTTTTAAAGTAATTTCTGAACATCTTCTTTAATCTTCTTTAAGGTGATCAATTGGATTTTGGATCAGTGATCTGTAAGAAACCAACCATAGTACAGCTCCCAATACAGACACAGTTACAATCACTGGAATCAATAATTTGTGGGCTGACAAGTCTATTCGATTGGCAAATTTTTCCAGCCACCTACCTAGAAATATATAGCTTAATGGAAATGCGATTAGAGCCGCCACGAAAAACCTCGTAATATTGCCCTTTGCTATTTGCAGATATAAGGACTTTAGATTTGCTCCAAGAACCTTTCTGATACTCAAAGCCTTCATTTGCTTAATAAGATCCAGTACCGTCAAAGCGCATATTCCGATCAAACTGAGCAATACAGCAATGATCGAGAAGCCTCCTAAAAGCAGAGTAGCATGTCTTTCTTGTTCAAACTGTCGATCATAGAAATCATCTAAAAAGAATGAATGAAAGATGTTTCCTGGAAATACTTCCTCAAAACGGCTTTTGACCAAAGTCATCATATTAGCCATTTGCTCTCCTTCAAATGCAATTGAGTAGTAGCCACGACTTTCACTATCAAACACGAAATTGATGGGTATTTGAGGCTCGGCCGGAGAGAGTTGATAATAGTCTTCGACTACACCAATTACTGTTCTAACATACTCGTTCTCAGGACTAGTAATTCGCCTGCCCAAAGCTTTTTCAGGGTCAATACTTCCGAATATTGCTTCCATTGCAGAAACGTTGAGAATAGCTCCCTGCTCGTCTGAGCTAAATTGGCTGGAGAAGTTTCTTCCTGCCAAAAACTTATTTCCATAGAGGGGTAAAAAAGACTGATCTACCTGGTGTTCATAAATTGGCACATTGTCAGATATTGGGGCATTTAACTCTCTTATCTCATAGGCAGATGGTCTACTACCTGGAATAGCATATGAAGAAGCTACAGACTTAACCCCGGGAATAGTGAGCCATCTATCTTTAATTCGGTCAGGATTACTGGCAAATTCTTCATAATCGAAATCCCTTGGTTGTTGCACTATATAAATGCCTGAAGTCCTAACTCCCCGATCAATTCCGTGTAAGTAGTTTGATTGTGACCAAATAGTAGATACGGCAAGGATCAAGCAGATAGATGCGACCCACTGAAAGGTAATTAAACCCTTTCTTATCAACTTTGTACCCAAATGGCTGCCTACCGTAGCACCTTTCAATGCATCAGCTATTTTTGTTCTACTTAAAATACTCAATGGCACCAATATGCTCAATATTGCTCCTGTGAACACTACAAACAGGATTATCAGGTAAAAGCTCATTCCAGGCTTATAGGAAGAAGGAATTCCAGCAATCTGGTTGATTAGAGGCTGGGCCAATTGCCAAATGCTCAGTGCCAGCACAAGTCCAATACCATTCATAAGGAAAGCATCGAACAATTGTCTATAAAGCAGATAATTCGAACTGGCGCCAAATGTCCTTTGAACTCCCAAAGTCCTAATACTTTCCAGAGCTCCTGCCATTGAGAAGTTCATGAAATTAATCCAGGCAAGTATCATTATGATGATACCTACCGCCAAAAGACCGTAAACCTGGCTTGTAGTTTTGCTGAACATCTGATCTTGTTCAAAATCAGACCTCAAGTGAATATCACTTACACTTTGAAGAAAAAGCTCTTCTCTCAGGTCAAGACCACTTTGTTGAGGTTTGTGATCTGCAATGATGCTTTTTATTTGATCATTTACCAAAGTTCTATCTACACCCTCTTCAAGAAGTACATAGGTTTTCATTCTGCCCCAGGTCCATGAATCATGATGATCCGTTGACTGATGCCTGGCACCAATACTTTCAAAAGACCTAATCAGGTCGTAGTCCAAGTGAGAGTTCTCTTCCCATTTTTTATAAACACCAAGAATTAGGTATTCATGTCCGTCATCCTCGATCCATGTCTTACCAATTGGATTGCCAGTCCCAAATATGGTACTGGCCATCTCATTGGAGATTAAACCTGTAAAAGGTTCATCCAACCTTGTAAAGTCACCTTCTAACAACTCTAAATCGAATAAATTAAAAAAACCAGCTGAGGTACTTAAGACCTTGAGGTCATCCCTAAGTAACCGATCATCATTATTGAATTTTATTAAGGTTCCACCTCTGGAACTATATAGAATAGGTTCAACAGCCTCAATGCCAGTAATTTCATTTTCTAATACCGCTGTTAGTGCTGGGTAGTTATCAGGCCTTATGCTCATCAATTCTCCATTTACATTACGAGACATTATGACCCTATAGAGACGATCGTCCTTAGAATGGAAACTATCAAAACTGTTTTCGTATTTCACATAATAAAGTATGCTCACAAACGCCACTAAGCCTATACTTAGACCCAATAGGTTCACAACAGACAAGCTTCTATGCTTGAAAGCCATTCTAATACTGAAAGTGACCAAGTGTTTTAGCATCTTGGCACATTATAGCCCAATACTATACCAATTATTCTATAACACTATATATCAACCACTTACCAATAAAAATGAGGCTCTTATAAAGAATTTCGTATCAAATTGACACGAGTACTTGTATCAGTTTGACACAATAAATACCTTAAGGGACAATTAGGTAATAGCACTAGTAATAATGGACAAAGCTGACGCCAAAATTCTCGTTCTCGATGATGATCAGGGAGTATTATACACTGCCAAAATGATCTTGAAGCAGCATTTTGAAACTGTTATCACTGAAAAGGATCCATTGAAATTGGACTTCCTACTGAATCAACATAAGTATGATGTTATTGTCCTTGACATGAACTTTTCCTATGGGCTGACAAGTGGCCAGGAAGGCATTAAACTACTCAAAAAAATTCTGAAAAAGGATCCTGATGCTCACGTATTGATGAACACAGCCTATGGCGAAGTCGATATTGCTGTAGAGGCCATGAAAGAAGGTGCGGTTGATTTCTTAGTTAAGCCTTGGCAGAAAGAAAAACTTCTGGCTACTGTACAGTCTATCTATACCTTAAGTAAGACCAAGAAACAGGTCAAAGAGTTAAAAACTAGTCAGAAAATTGTTGTCAGAGACCAGCAACGAGAATTCGATGACATCATCAGCGTAAGTCCTACTATGAAGCCCGTCTTTGATGCCATTGATAAGGTCGCTGTGACAGATGCTAATGTGCTTATACTAGGTGAGAATGGCACCGGCAAGGAACTCATTGCCAGAGCCATCCACAATAGGTCTGAGCGCGCAGATGAGAACTTTATTAAGGTAGACCTGGGTGCTGTTTCTGAGTCTCTTTTTGAATCTGAGTTATTTGGTCATGCTAAGGGTGCCTTTACTGATGCCAAAGAGGATCGGCCGGGAAGATTCGAAATGGCGAATGATGGCACCTTGTTTCTGGATGAAATTGGCAACCTCTCGCTTTCGATGCAAGCTAAATTGTTGACTGCTATTCAATTCAAGCAGATATCAAGAGTTGGATCAAATAAAGTGACACCATTAGATACGCGTCTTATTTGTGCCACTAATATGCCGCTATATGATATGATCGTGGATAATGAGTTTAGACAAGACCTACTCTATAGAATCAATACAGTTGAGATTAAGCTTCCTCCCCTCAGGGAACGCATTGAAGATATTGAGCCCATCGCTCTACACTTTTTGAAAATGTATGGCAAGAAGTACCGCAAGGAAAAGATGCGCCTCAATGAGACCACACTTAACAAATTGAAGCGATATTCCTGGCCAGGCAATGTACGTGAATTGCAGCATGCGATCGAAAGAGCAGTCATCATGGCAAATTCACACCTTCTTGCCCCAGAAGATTTCTTACTGATTGAAAGGCCGACTCAAAATGTGATTGCCAGTGACAATTACAACATTGAGGAAATGGAAAAACAGGCCATTCAAAATGCCGTAAGAAACGCTGAAGGCAATCTAACTAAAGCCGCTCAGGCGCTAGGACTTGGTCGTAGTACCCTTTATCGAAAGATGTCGAAATACGGATTGTAGTCTAAGATTTTAGGAAAGTATTTACTAGATTAGTCTTGACTAACTCAATCTCTCAACCTGGATGAAAAGCCTCATTGCCTTCCTTATCCTCATGCTGTGGATCCAGCCCGTTTTGGGTCAAGAATCCATTGATGATGCAGCCAATCTCATTCGTGAAAGTCAAATGAAAGATGAAACCACTGACTGGGTTCACTTTGGCACTTTCGACTACACGCTCAAGGGTGTTAATAATAAAACCACCAGCTATCTACGTGTTGAGGGCAATACAACGGTGAGAATGTATTTATTGGCAAAAACTGACTGCTATATGTTTTTCGATGTCCGGGATCAAAAGGAAGCTTACATTTTCGGTTCAAATGACGACATTAGCCTGGAGACCGAGCTGATGGGCTATAAAGCTGCTACATCCATTTATACTACTCCTGACGAATTCATGATGAATATCAATTATGGTCTGCGTTGGGGCTGTCAGAAAATGATCGATACAGAATTTCGCCTATTAGTCTTCTATGTGAATAAAACCGCTGATGATTAATGGAGTATAAATACTTCCGATGGAATGTAATCATCAGAATTTCCCTTATCATTCTCTTCGGCTATGGGACAGTTTATGTAATCACACAGACTCACTTTTGGCTCGTTTCCTTTTGGCTGATTCTCGCACTGATTATAACACTGATCAACCTGATCCGTTATGTAGAACGCTCAAGACGAGAACTAGCCAATTTCTTACTAGCCATAAAACAACAAGACTTTAGTAATACATACCATTATAAAAGAGAGCAGGATCTCAACTATGCTTTTCATGAGATTAATCAAGTACTCAAGACACTTCGAAATGAAAAGGCCTCTAACCTCATCTACCTTCAAACCATTGTAGAGCACGTACGCGTGGCACTAGTTTGTTTTGACGACCAAATGAGGGTTGAATTAGTGAACCATGCCGCTAAAGAACTATTCGACAAGAACCTTATTACCTCTATTAGGTCTTTAAAACATCTCTCAGCAGAGCTTCTGGATACGATAACAAACATTAAGAATGGTGAACGCGAACTCGTGAAGTTGAGCTTAGGCGGAAAGCTAATGAACCTTTCCATTCTTGCCACAGAGTTTAAGCTTCAAGATGAAGCTTTTAAACTGGTATCCTTCCAGGATATAAAAAGTGAATTAGAAGCCAATGAAATTGAATCTTGGCAAAAACTTATCAGAGTGTTAACTCATGAAATCAAGAACTCCGTAATTCCTATCTCCACACTTTCAGATGTCATTCTACAAATGATCAAAGATGAATCAGGACAACCAGATTTATCAAAATTAGACAATGAGGGCATCGAGGATCTGGTCGGTGGTCTTGAAACCATAGAGTCGCGTAGTAAAGGCCTAGCCAATTTTGTCAAAACCTACGATCAACTGACCAAAGTACCCAAACCTGATATTCAGGTTGTCAAAGTAGAGGAACTGATCGGCAGACTTGTCAATTTATTCAAAGCGGACATTGACCAAAACCTTATTCAACTCGCACTCAAAGTTGAGCAGAACTTGACAATTGAAATTGACCCTGATCTGATAGACCAGGTATTGATTAACTTGTTCAAAAATGCTATTGAAGCCTTACAAGGCCTAAAAAATCCAACGATAAGCTTGCATGCCCATCATGATGAAGAAGGAACAACAATCATGGTCTCAGACAATGGGCCGGGTATACCAGATGAGATCGTAGAAAATATCTTCGTTCCGTTCTATACCACAAAGACCTCAGGCTCCGGTATTGGACTGTCTCTTTCCCGACAAATTATGCGCTTGCACAAGGGCAGTCTTGAAGTACGCTCCACTAAAGATAGAGGCACCTCTTTCCTACTCAAGTTTTAAAAATCAGTTTGGATCAATATTCGGACCGTAGATGACACCATTCGGATTGTTTAATATATCAAACTGCATGATCCGCCTTGAAGTCCCTGTGGTCAAGTCATATTCATTGACTGAATTATTTTGCCAATCACACAGGTACAGCGCATTGTCCCTTCCAAATAGAAAGCCCTCAACCCTTTGCATCCCTGAAACCAGGTTAGCCTTAAAACTACCGGTCGTTAAATCAAACTCCTTCACCTGCCCTACTGACCAGTCAACTACAAAAAGTCCGTTTCTGCTTTCGTCTACCCATACATTGACTGGGCCTTGGAGAAGGCCTTCACCAATCTTAGCTATTTCATTGCCCTCACTATCATATTTAATGATCGAAGGACTCCCGAACAAGGCTAAGTAATAATTACCTTCACTGTCCCAGGCATGTCCCATGGCTCGATCCACTCCAGTGATATACTCATCCACATATTCGCCCGTCTCATAATTAAATCTGGCCACATTGTTTATGTTATTTGCCCACTGGCTAACGTAAAGTAAGTTATCGGGTCCAATGGAGGTTTTGGTTGGGGCCCCCAGTACATAACCGGAAGTAAAATCACGGATAAATGCTCCTGTCGTTCCATCAAATAGTTTCACTGCAGTATTGTCTACCCCTGTTACCAGAAAATTACCTTCCCTGTTGATGATCATCTCCTGAGTGTTTCCAAGTCCGCCAATCCCGGGCGAAATGAAGTTTCCTATCAGCTCTCCTGTTACTTCGTCAATGACCACTACGGAGTTACCCCTGCTATTGCTGATGTAGAGGTCTTTAAGCTCTGTTGTCATTAGCGCAACAGACCGGTTGCTCACTAAAAACTTGCTGTCAGCCTGGCTGGTCTTGTGAATAGATGCTACAGCCACAGTATAGGCGGTACCATTACTAATATCATTACCATCCAAATCTTTCAGTGAAGCATTCAATGTCAACTTAATTTCTCCTTGTTGAACTGCGATAATTTGCACCCGATCGTTAGCCATAAAAAATGAAGAACTACTCACTTCTGGCTCTTTGCCTTCGGGTACTAATATTATTCTGAATTCTTTAACATACTGAATGGACTGAGAGAACTCAAAGAAAAGACGAATGTCCGAAGCATTGCCCCGATTATTTATATCAAACAGCTCAATGCCGTTGGGTGCAAATATGGTTGGCACTAACGCTTCACCATCTGACGAATCACATGCGATGAGTGCAAATATGATTGCCAAAGAAAGGAACTTCAATTTCATACGTATTTGTTCTTTTTCTTAAGAACGTGGATTGATAATTAGGAAACCACTTACATAATTTTAACCTCACTTGATTCGACCCTAACGGCCTTTCCTATAAAAATTTCACATGTTCATGTGGTCTCAATAGTAGCAATTAGGTTGGGAAATGAAGCCAACACCTGCCTCATGATTAGCAAAAGACACCAGCTCTTTTTCATGGGTCTAATATGTCCGCAGAGCATATTGTGTTATGTTTGGCCCCAGAATTGAAAAGGTATTAAGCTAAAGGCCTCAAATGCCATCAAAAAACAACGTTTAAAGAGAATCCTATGTATAAATCAAAATTGCTTGTGCTGTTAATAGGCTTATTCCTATCGACTTCACTGCGGGCAGCAAATCCATATAAGTACACTGTTGACTTGACCAAGGTAGTAGATGACAAAGTCTACGTGGAGTTGTCTACCCCCAAAATCAAACAGAAAGAAATCACCTTTTACATGCCCAAAATCATTCCGGGCACCTATGCCATTGCCGACTATGGCCGAATGATTTCAGAATTTAAAGCCTTCGACAAGAAAGGACGTGAAATCAAAGTAGATCGTTTGGATGACAACTCCTGGATGATCAAAAATGCCAAAAAGCTAAGAAAGATCACCTACTGGGTGGAAGATACATTTGACACTCAGAAAGAAGGCCCTTCCATCTTCCAGCCTGCCGGTACCAATATTGAAGCTGAGAAGAACATCATTGTGAACCCAAGTGGCTTCTTTGGCTATTTCGAGGGCATGAAAAAAGAACCTTTTGTGTTAAATTTCCTTAGGGGACAAGATTTTTATGGTGCTACCGGATTGAAGACCGATATGGTCGGCTCAATATCTACGATGTCTCTTAAAAATGAAGAGATTCGTCAAGGAAACGAGGATAAATTTTTCGATCGATTTATTGTTGAAGACTATGATCGTTTGGTAGACTCTCCTTTAATGTATAGCAAAGCCGACACTGCTATAATCAAGGTAGCAAATACCGAGGTTCTGGTGGCTAGCTATTCACCGAACCAGAAGGTAACAGCCAAAGAAATAGCTGAGAGCATTGGTGAGGTTTTAGATGCACAAAGCAAGTTTTTGGGTGGAGAACTCCCAGTAGACAAATATGCATTCATCTTCTATTTCACAGAAGAACCTGTACAATCATTTGGTGCATTAGAACACTCTTATAGCTCGTTTTATTTCATGCCTGAAAGTACTATTGGGCCTATGAACCAGCAGTTGAGAGACTTTGCAGCCCATGAATTCTTTCACATTGTTACTCCTCTGAATATTCACTCCGAAGAAATTGGAAGCTTCGATTTTAATGACCCAAAAATGTCTCGACACCTATGGATGTATGAAGGAATGACAGAGTACTTTGCTGGAAGTGTACAAGTTAAATACGGCCTTGTATCACCACAGGAGTACTTAGGAATGCTGGGGCAAAAAATGGTAATCGCACAGCAGTTCAAAGACACTCTGGCTTTCACTGATCTGAGCCTTGGTGCGCTTGATCAGCATGCCGATCAATATTATAATGTTTATCAAAAAGGTGCACTGATTGGTGCCGCACTAGACATCAAACTTAGGAAGCTTTCAGATGGTGCTTATGGTGTACAGAATATGATGGCAGACCTGTCCAAGAAGTATGGAAAGGATGTTTCTTTCAAGGATGAAGAACTGTTTGATGAAATCGTTGCACTTACCTACCCCGAGATTAGAGATTTCTTAAATACTTACGTGGCAGGAAACACTCCCATTGCTTATAAAGAGGTGTTTGATCAGGTCGGTGTTGATGTTATACTCAATGGTACAACCAAACAGTACAGCATTGTTTTGAACCAATCCAACATTCAGGTAATTCAGCATGAAGGGAAGCCTTACCTTTCGATTGGTAATGATCAGGCCATGGATGATATGGGTAGAGCATTAAAGCTTCAAAACGGAGACATTCTGATTAAAATGAACGGAGAGCAGTTTCCTCCTTTAGGACCAGAAATTAACACCTTCATTACAGACCAATTTTCAAAAATCCCTCAACTCGAGACATTCACCTTCACAGTCCTTAGAGATATTGATGGAGAGAAAAAAGAAATCGTATTGAGTGCGCCTAATCAACAAGTAGAGGTACCAACACCTCTTGCACTTGAGTTTAACTTGGGTGCAACTCCTGAGCAGTTAAAGCTTAGAAGGTATTGGTTGGAGGTAGCTTCGAACTAATTTCAATCTGAGAGCTATAAAAAGGGGCTGGATGTTTTTCAGCCCCTTTTTTGTTCTTTATGCCTGAATTTGTCTTTCGCAAACTTGACATATCCTTTTTTGAGAAAAATCTGTTTAATAAAGGATGATCAAGCGCTTTTGCATCCTGGCCATACTGGGAGTTATGCTCTCCCCCATTCAAACTGCCGCCCAATCTGTTGAAAACCTCGATCACCTGCTGGCTGATTATAATAAGTTCTTACATGAAAACCCTCAAGTCACGCTGCGCATAGACTTCAAAGCCTATATCAATGAACTTCTTGACGAAGTAAACGTGAATAACCAACTGGTATTTTTTGAATCGATCAAGGAGCGGTTCAAGTCTATCGACACACTTAAACTAAGTAATGAAGAACAGTTTGATTATAAGTTCTTATCATTCGAATCAGCACTGCAAATAGAAAAGTGTAGACTCATAGTCTCAGCTGGTAAAAAGAAACTAGACACTGAATCCAAAATCTTTGAATTCGAACAAGGCCATGCTTGGTATCAATATCTGGTTAAAAGATGGACGGGAAGTGACCTGACAGTGAATCAAATTTACGATCTCGGTTTGGCTGAAATTGCGAGAGTAAAAGGTCACATTCAGCAGCTCAACATAAAGGAGGACATACCAAGGTCCCATTTCACCAACCACCAAGCTACTATCGAAAAATCAATCCAAAGGAAGCTAGTCAAAATTCAAGCTGACTACGACAGATTGTTACCCAAGTTCTCGGGAATACCATCTTTAAATGTATCCAGAGGAAGAAATAGAGCACTCGCACAAACACCAGCTTACTATTCAAACAATACCTTTTATTACAACCTCTTTAAGAAACCATTCAACCTTTCAGATGTTGACTTCTTACTTATTCATGAAGGCATTCCCGGACACCATTATCAAAGAAATTACCATTGGCAGTTAGACATTCCTGAGCACATCGCCTTGTCTTCGTCAATGGGCTTTGTTGAGGGTTGGGCCGCATATACGGAGAATCTAGGTTGGGAACTAGGGCTCTATGAAACCCCTTTTGAAGAGCTCAGCAAGTGGAATTGGGATCTCATACGTTCCGCTCGAGTTGTCATGGATGTAGGTCTCAATTTTCATGGGTGGTCCGATGATAAAGCTCTTTCTTTTTGGCAAGAGCATATCAAGGGACAGGACGACATTGCCTTAAGAGAGATCAACAGAATGAAAAGATGGCCAGCTCAAGTGCTCACCTATAAACTAGGAGATGTAGCCATAAGAAAGGCCCTGGATATTGCCAAAACATCCAATGACTTTGATTACCTCGTCTTTCACCGCCAACTGCTTTCAAAGGGTCCAATTCCGGTTCATTTAATTCCTACTTTAATGAAGGACGTCATATGAAAAAGTATTTCACTTTAATTTTTATAGTCTCAATTGGTCAATTGAGAGCTCAGGAGGTTAGCATAATTAGAGACCTACCTTATTATGAAGAAGCTCCGAATAACCTAAAACAAATGCTTGATCTCTATCTGTCAGATGAAAAGAACTCTCCTATTTTATTATGGATTCATGGTGGTGCATGGGCCTTTGGTGATAAGAAGGATGAGGTCTCATTGGCAAAACTCTTAGCCAATCAAGGTATTTCAGTGGCTGTGATAAACTATCGTTTGAGTCCAGCTTTGTGGGCAGATCCAAAATTCAACACCGGCATTAGACATCCAGAGCATATTAAAGATGTAGCCAGTGCCTTCAAGTGGATATATACCAATGCCGAGATGTATGGCTTTGACAGGCGTAGAATATTTATTTCAGGATACTCATCAGGTGGTCATCTATCTGCATTGTTGGCTACTGATCCAAAATACCTAGAAGATGAAGGACTCAATCTGAGGCATATTAGCGGGGTAATTCCCATTGCAGGAGCCTATGATATACCAGCATATTATGATACACACCTGAAATACAATGGTATAGACTTAGCGGAAAATCATGTTAAAGGTGTTTTTGGAGATACTAGAGAAGCACTTTACGAAGCCTCACCCACAACACACCTTGAAAACTTGCGCACACCGATGCTACTCATTTCTGAAAGTCAAAGTTATCGCTATACAGTCATTCTAGAAAATGCCTTAGAAGAAACATCTAATACCGACTTTAAAGTGATGCATGCCAATGAGTTCAATCACAAGGATTTTTACCGGCACTTATCCAGTGACGCTTCAAGCAAATACCGAACAGCCATTATCGAGTTCATTAAAGGAAAATCGGTCTCGAAACTCCGATAATCACATGGTCATTATCCTGTGAATCGTTAAATTAAAGCTCAACCTTATGAAGTATGAGCTCTATATCTAATGATCCCTCTAGAAGAAAATTCCTGAAAAACCTTGGCTTTGCGGGTGCCGCATTCTCTATAGTACCACGACACGTATTAGGCAAAGGCTTTACCGCCCCTTCCGACACCCTCTATATTGCAGGAATTGGTGCTGGTGGCAAAGGGTATTCTGACTTGGCCGAGTGTGCCAAAAGTCCAAGTGCTAAAGTAGTCTCTCTATGCGATGTGGATGACAGACAGTCTGCAAGAGCTAGAAGGGATCATAAAGGAGCATCCTACTACAAAGACTATAGGGAAATGTTGGATAAAGAGACTGGCATCGATGCAGTTACCATTTCAACTCCCGATCACATGCATGCCATTCAGGCAATGAATGCTATGGAACGTGGCAAGCATGTTTATGTGCAAAAACCACTTACACATGACATTGCTGAAGCAAGGCAATTGACTGAGGCTGCAAGAAAATATGAGGTGGTTACGCAAATGGGGAATCAAGGGGCCTCTGGAGACGGAGTACGTAAAATGAAAGAGTACTATGATGCGGGTTTAATTGGCGAGGTCCACAGCGTACAGTGTTGGACGAATCGAGCCATATGGCCAATGGCATTAGAAACACCTACGGTGAAAGACCCAATTCCGAACGGACTAGATTGGGATTTATGGTTGGGAACAGCCGAAAAAAGAGACTATAATGACGCATACCTACCTTTTGATTGGAGAGGTTGGTCAGATTTTGGCACGGGAGCCTTAGGTGACATGGCCTGTCATATTATGGATCCGGTATACAGAATTCTTCCCATCTTATATCCCGATCGTGTAGAGTGTAGTGTGGCTGATGCCTTCAAGGCCAATTTTGAAACAAAGAGTTACCCTAAGAGCTTTCCTACGGCAAGTAAAATACACCTGAGATATCCCAGAACAGATGGAAATGGTACAATCAAAGTATCCTGGATGGATGGTGGCCTAATGCCAGAGAGGCCCGAAGAACTAGGCGATGATGAAGCCTTTGGCAACTGGGATGGTGGCGTCCTGTTTATTGGGACAAAAGGAAAACTCTTGGCTGATTGTTATGGTGCCAACCCAAGGCTTTTACCACTATCTCTGAATGAGCAAGTATCGGTAAAAGAAACCGTTCCAAGAGTCCCTGAAGGACATTATATACAATGGGTTAATGCCTGTATTGCTGGTTATGGCAATGCCTACACCAGTTCTTCTTTTGACTATGCAGGTCCGTTTACAGAAAGTTTATTAATCGGTAACCTGGCACTCAAAGCTTATTTTGAAGTTGATCCAAAAGCCAAAAATCAAGGTTTCTGGGGTGGCACCAAATACCATGGCAGAAAGCGCTTACTCTGGGATGCTGAAAATATGAAAGTCACCAACTTTGATGAGGCCAATCAATACGTTAGGCGTGAATACAGAACTGGCTGGTAATGCTCTTAGTTAATAATCAAACACACCCTATAAATCTATGGACTTAACAACAATTGGCATAATATGCGCCATACTCCTCTTAGGCATAATGGTAGTGCTTAAAAAGGGATTTAACGAAATCATTAAAGGGATGGAGTCGATCAATGAAAGACTCAAAAAACTTGAAAAGAGGTCTGATAGCTGATAGTTAAATATCCTTAATCATCAGAATAGTCATCTCCGTAGTACTTGCTAGTGATGCGCGTATGAAAAGTCTCAGCATTAATGGGCTCATACTTTGGTGTTCCACAACAAGGAAGTACTTCAAGCATCTCTTCCTCCCAGACATATACAGCCATTGGAACACTGATTCTGGGTTTTTGATATAGGCCTTTTGAAGTCGGCTTAGATACCCTGTGCGTAGTAGACGGTAATCTGTCATTTGTGATTCGTTGCATATAATCTCCTGTGTTTAGGATTATACTTCCCTTAGGCGGATTTAGACGAATCCATTTCATGTTCTTCCGATTCAATACCTGAAGCCCTTCAACCGCCGAAGAAGGAAGAATTGTAAACAAATCAACATCTTCATGCCCTAACATACGTCCGGCTCCAGAAGCATCATCTTCGTTAGACACTGGCGGATAGTAGTTAAGTCGAAAACCGAAATTCGTATTGGTCAATTTTTGATCATAGGTGTGCGGATCACAACCCAAATACCTCAAAATGCTCTGCATTATGGGTAATATCAACTTCTCATGTTCAAGGCAAAGCGATCTAAAAAAGGGTTCATAGCCAGGTTTTGGCCAAAAATCCGATTCTTTATAGTCTGGGTTTCTATTCCCAGGCATATTGAAGGCCCTTCTACAAAATACCCATCCTTCAACCAGATCGGGATGGATAATTGTGGTCTCTTTGATGGGAAAATAACCTTGATTCACCGACCCATGTCGTTGAGCCTCAAATGGCAATCGATCTTCGAGACTAATCTCTTCAAAGATCTCTCTGGTTTTTTCTTCAGCCTCATCATATAAGCTAGTATCAATACCGTGGCCTGTTAAGACAACAAAACCAATACCCTCCATGGCCTTGCCCAGCTTTTCTGCAAAAGCCTCTTTTCCTTCATCCCCTCCATCATAAAATTCAGTCAAGTCACAAGTTTCAATGACATAGTCATTGTCAAATTGATCTTCAGATTCGTTCTCTGCCAGGTTATAGGTCTGATCCTTTTCTACTTGTTCGTATTTTTTGAACTCTTGATTAACAGCTTCAATGCCGTGTTCCTTAGAGGGTTTGCTCATGAGAATATGGATGAATAGATATAGCTAATTAGTATAAGTAACAATATGGCAGGAATTACCCATTTGATCAATAAGAAGTATATAGTGGGTACTATTCCCTGAGACTGCTCTCCAAAAACTTGCAGAAGAGCTTTCCTTCTTTTTACAAACCAGGCAAGACCTATAATAGATATAACACTTCCGAAAGTTTGCATTCCCGAGCCAAAGATCAAATCCAGATGACCTATTAGTTCAGGCTTTAGCGCACTAGGAATGATTAGCAAGGCCTCGATCCCTCCCAATAGCCAGATAATTTGATTCTTTGAAATTTTGATCTTGGTTTGTTCCCTTAAAGCATTGGCAAACACTTCCAAAGCAGCAATGTTCGACAGAAAGGCTATTCCCGTTAGGGCTAAAAGAAACAGACTTCCAGAAAACCTTCCCATAGGCATTTGACTGAACAACTCCGGAAGTGTATTAAAGAGCAAGCTAGGACCTGAAGTCATATCAAGGTTGAAAACCAGAATAGCCGGAATGATAAAGAGCGAGGCCAATACAGCAGCAGCCATATCGCCAAGACCAGTAGAAATGGCCACTCCCACTATCTTCTGATTCTCTTTCATATAACTACCGTATAAGAGCAAAAAGGTACCCCCTAAGCCGAGTGAGAAGAAGGTTTGTCCTAAACCTGCAAAAATTACATCTATGGTAATGGCCGATATATCCGGCCTAATGAAAGCGTTTAACTGCTCACCCACTCCCTCCAAATTGAGCGTTTGAATGGTCAGGTATATAATTACAATTAAGAAAAAGGGCACCAGTACCTTGCTCACGCGTTCAATACCCCGCTTCAACCCTAAACGAATTACGAGCATGCTCAGTAGCAGTACGATAAAAGTGATGAGAAGCTGAAGCCCTCCGTTAGTTAATCCCTGCTGATATGCCTCGTTGGTCTCTGCCGAAAAGCCTTGAGCCAAAGAGAAATATGCACTGAAAGCGACATTGCCAATAACTACTAGGTAATAAGAATCAGCGACCAATACGGTGAGTAATAGTAAGTAACCCACCCACTTACCAATTCGTGCACCAAAAATGGAAGTAAATGTACCTAAGGGACCTTTGCGTGTCTCTCTGCCTAATGCCAGTTCACTCACTAGTGCAGGAACTGCAAAGAGTAGTGTGAAAATTAGGTAGATGAATAAGAATGCGCTCCCCCCATTCTGTCCCATCATATATGGAAAGCGCCATACATTGCCCAAACCGACAGAAACTCCTATCATGGTAAGGATTGCGGCAATTTTTGAAGTAAAGCGCGGAGTATTATTCAAAGAGAAAGCGTTGAGCTTGACTGATCATCTATGATCTAAATTAGTCAAAACCCAACGCCTACAACAATCTAATCTGAATTTGATTTATATATCAATATTTTAACATATATTAATTTATTAATATATACATAAATTTATTTATTGATTTTTCATTCAACTAGAATACCCTCGAGATATTAAAGCCAAAGTGGATATCTCCACCAAAGAAATCTCCTGTAGTTTCCGTAATAAACGCTCTTTCGGCCATAGAACGAGCATTCGTGAAGTTAAGGTGGAAAACATGACCTCCGGTTTCTATCTCTAACCCTATTCCTAAGGCATCCTTGAAGTTACTATTCAACTCCTCTGTGAGTCGATAAAAGTACTCGGCATTTATCGCTATGCGCGATGACAACTTCATTCTTCCACCAATCCCAAGGGCCATAATATCATTTTCCTGATTCTCCAAAACCTTGTTTCTATGCACATAAGTTGGTGACAATTGAACCGAAAACTTTTCATTCAGTTTTCTCGCAATTAGAAGTTGATGCGTATAAGACACTTTTGAGGCAAAATCATCGTCAGCAAAATCAAAATTGTCCGCTGTACGTATAGCAATACTGCTCAATCCAGTTATTGTCACCGGATTATTTACCTTTCCTGTAGATTGCCTCATCAAGTTGTATTTGACAAACCCATCATAAACCTTCTCCAGTGAGTTTCTGCCTATTCCAGCGGTGATATTATTGCTGATACCATATTCCAAAGAGAAACGCACATTGGCGGCATCCAGCCCAAAAAACTCGTCAATACCACTATTGATTCTACCAAACCTGTGTGAAATGAGGAATTCGAGTTCAGCTTTCTTTCTGGTAACAACCGTGTGACCATTGATTAAACGTTGTCCCTTGAATGTGGCGGAAGTGAAGTTTGTCTCTTCAGTTTGTTCTTCATTCAACAAATCTAAAAGGTCGTCTTGAGCACTGAGGCTTACTGTAACCAAACATAGAAGTGCTAAAAATATACTGATCCGTTTCATATTCAATTAGTTATAGGGTTCAAAATCAAATGTGGCTGTGACTTCTACTTCATCAGCTATATTCCTGACTACCACTTTGGGAATCTTTATATCATGATCTTTCACTTTTACCTTAAATACAAGCCCCCCGGAGAGCTTACCTCCCGCTACTGTCAAAGTAGCTTTGGTATTCAAAGGTTTGGTTACGCCATGAACCGAAAGATCACCGGTGACATCTACCTCATAAGAACCGTCTTCCATAGACTTCAGTCCTGCCGGAACATCAAATGTACCTTTAAAAGTGGACTTAGGGTGCTTATCCGACTCCATATAGTTCTCATTGAAATGCTCTTGCATTAACTTCTTTTCAAATTCAAATGCCTTGATGAGCATGTCCACAGCTACCTGACCTTTGGCCAAATCTACGATACTGAGCACCTTATTATTATGTGCTTCTATATCTTCCAATGGTGCATGTGAGAAAAATTTAATATGACCCGTTCTGGTCAAATATCTGTCTTGACCTTGTACTGCCATGGCAGTCAACAATAAGGTCAGTGTAAAAAGTGTTTTTATAGTTTTCATTGTCTTAGGTTTCAATTACTAGTTCGATTCAATAATTATAGCGCGGTTCAGTAGTACGTCCAAAAGCATACCTATACACTCTGCTTTAATAGTTACTACCGCGTTTTCCTCAATACCAGAGAGTTCCTCTTGATCTAAATCAGATTCCATGGTGCACTTGATTACTCCAAAGCCATCAGTCTTAAGGCTTATCACTGGCCTACTGTTTTCAGTTACTTCAATGTCAACCACTTCTCCAGTTACTTGGACAATCTTGTTTAGATATTTCGCATTTGCAGTTCCTTCATTGCTGTCAAACTCATTATAAAAGGGTATCGCTTCTACCTGGTATTCAGCGTCCAACCTCTTCATAGAAGGTGCTGTCTTCAAAAAATTCGCCCAAACAAAGTATGCTGCTATAGCACCTATGATTGCGACTGCGATTAAAAGTCTTTTCTTTTTCATAGTTTCTTAATTTCCTGATGCACCATCATTTACCCAGCAGACTATGTTGGCAATCTCTTCATTAGATAAAGACCTGCCACTTGTCGCTGGAGGCATAGTTCTAGCACTGGTCCTTGCCTGAATCCTTGATGCCCTTCCAAGAATGTTAGCATCATTTCTAAAGTCAGGAGAGATATTGCCATTGTGGCAGCCCGAAACGGCACAGTTGGTTTGTATAATGCTTCTGATCTCTGCAAATACTACTGTGGAACCAACCTGAGCTTGAAGTTCCACTTCACAGCCATTTGCATCTCTGACTGTCACAGCGTATGCTCCTGGTGCTAAGTCACTGAAGTTAGCTGAAGCTTGGAAGGCACCATCATCCACCTTGTATTGATAAGGTTGTACCCCATCAGAAGCTGTAATTTGTATGGTACCGCCAGGTACATTACAGTCACTTTCAGTGGTTGCCAGAGTGGCATTAACACCATCTTGGTTTCTGACCTGAAGCTCAATTTCCGCTGTACAACCCAAATCTGTATCTGTTGCTACCACCGTATAAACACCGGCTTCCAAGTTTGCAAATACGGGAGATGCCTGGCTTGCACTGGAAGCAATTTGATAGGTATAGTTTCCAGATCCGCCTGTCACCGCCACTGTGAAGCCCCCATCACTTTGACCACAATTCGAGTCAACCTGGCTTGTAGTAGTTATTGTTAATACATTGGTACAGTCAGTGGTATCCGGAAGAGGTTCTTTATCATTGGTACAAGCCCATGTAAGCAGCGTTAACATGGAAAGTATTAAGTAGGGTCTAATCTTTTTCATGGGGAGAGTTTTAGCGTTTGTAGTCATTACCGCTATCAGATTCAAAAGGCTGCGTAAGCCCTCCTAAATTCTGAAAACGTCATTTTTTGTGTTTTATCAACACAAAATTATCTCATCAGCGTAAGCGTCACTAGCACAAATCCGGTGAATTCATTAACATTTCCGACAAATCGAGGAAGGTTTTGATCAGCTAGGACATTTCCGACAAGGCCAGTTGGAAGTTTACCTCAATAGTTCCGAAGGGCTAGAGCCGAACTCTTTTTTGAACACTTTAGAGAAATAAGATGGATTAGAAAAGCCTGCCTGAAAAGCGATTTCTGATACGTTCAGGGTATTATCAAACAACAATTCCTTCGCGCGGTGTAGTCTTACTGATGATATCAACTGGTTAGGAGATTTATTGGTTATCGCTTTTAACTTTCGTTGGACCTGACGCTCACTAATACCAATTTCCTTACAGAGCTTATCCACTCCAAAAAACTCATCACTCAAATTCTTTTCTATGACTTGTAGCACATTTTCTAAGAAGGAGTCATTTTGAGGAGGAGACTTTTGGTCATTATCAGAAGGAGAGGTTCCGGATTCCAGATAATCTGTAACCCGAAATAACGGAAGAGATTCTCTTGTAATGGGATCAACAATGGTCTTATGCTCTCTTAAATTTAGTCCTGCTCCAGAAAGCAAGAATTTCACAGGTTGTGTAATTAAAATTTGGTTAACTCCGGCTGGTTTCAGAATTGATTCAATGAGCAACTTTGTTTTGTCGTTGATAAAATGAGTCTCATTCGTCAAACTCTCCTTGATATGAACCCCTATGGAAAGATGAGTATTCAGCCGTGACATTGTACTAATTAAATCAATGCCACAATGAACGGCTTTGCTAGGTCCATCAAAAATAGCTGTAAAGGCCTCTTGGTTATACTGAACAATTTGACCCCTATATTGTATAACAAGGTTTCTAATAATTTCTTGTGGGTTTGGGCCAACCTCACTTGACTGTATCACACTTGCAGCTAAAAGGGTATAAAGTCGCTCTCCATAGATCTTTGCTGGCTGAACATTTGTGATGAACGCTTTCATCTCATTCAAAACTACAGCGGTATCGCCCACCCAAAACAAGTGATCACTGCCATCTAGTTCGACAAACTTTGAATCTTTAATCCGTTCAGCAATAAATCTTCCTTCCTCTATCTTAACATCAATATCTTGTTTTCGCTGCATGATTAAAGTAGGTACCTTGATAGAGCTTAAAATATTAATGATATCGACCTCAGTGTTCATTTTGGTCAGTACCATGGCAGCACTGGGACTAGCACCGGAACGAAAATAGTTAGCTAGCCAACTCATGAACACATCATCATTAGCTTTAGAGGGAGCAAGAGATTCCAAGTTCATTCTACCACTACCCCATCCATTTTCAATCATGTCATAAACCTCTTGCCGTTCCTCATCTGTGGGTGCCCAGGGGTATTCAGGAGCATACCTGCGCTTAGCGAATATTCCAAAAGTAATTAAGGAGATTACTCTATTCGGATAGGTGGCGGCAAACAAAGCCGATACACACCCGCCTTCAGAATGTCCAAACAGCACGGCTTTTTCCGAATCAATGGCATCCATAACTGCTCTAATATCGTCCATCCGTTCTTCCAAAGTGGACAGTTCAACTACCCTATCAGACAAACCTGTTCCTCGCTTATCAAAAAGAACAACCCTGCATATTTTACCAATTTCTTGGAGAAAACTAACCAATTCAGGACAAGACCACATCCAATCAATATTGGACACCCAGCCGGGTATGTACACCAAGTCAATTGACCCTGTACCAAAGACCTGATAGGCAATATTGATTCGACCGCTTTTTGTATATCGGGTTACAGGCTTTTGAGACATTATTAGATGCTTACAAATTCAAAAACTAAGCCGCATGAAACAGCTTAACAAAATATACAAATTGATGCCTAAAATAGTAAGGCAGTAGTCACAGAATCTCTCATTGGTTTCAATGGAACTCTTAGAAGATATTGGTAAAGAAAATCCAGGCCATCCAACCAGAGGCTATTAACTTGATCAGAACCCCTACGGCAAAACCAACGAAAGCACCAAAAGCTGCTCTTAGGGCTTCTTTATTAGTCGACTTACCTGTACTCATCTCACCTAAAAAAGCCCCAATAAAAGGTCCAAGAATTATTCCTAATGGGCCAAAGAAAAGACCTACAATCAAACCAATTGTACTACCCCAAACACCCCTCTTTGTACCTCCAAACTTCTTTGTACCGTAAACAGGAACTACGTAATCCAATGCAGTAACTCCTGCGGCAATGAGACCCCATAACCATAAAGTGTCGGAATCAAAGGGAGACTTTTCCGTCCATTCAAGGAGTAATATACCTATGAAGCTTACAGGAGGACCAGGAATGATAGGAAGAAAACATCCAAGAATACCCACAATCATACAGATTGATCCTAAGATGATAAGAATAATATCCATTTAATATTGCTTTGACCGAAATTAAAGATGCCTAAATTTCAGTGATTTAAAAATATGGATCTCAGAAAACAACTATTAAAAGAACACTCCAAAGAGAATACGGTACTGATTGTATCATACATCGAAGACCATCCCAAGAAGGTTGAGGATTTAATGAATATATTTCTGAATGAATCATACCGTCTTATTCAAAGGTCTGCATGGGTAGTTGGTGATTTGGGACGATCCAAGCCAGAATGGATCAAGCCCTACATTCCTCGGATGATTCAGAATCTAAAAAAGACTGATATTCATGTGGCTGCCAAACGCAACACCATGCGCTACTTAGAAGAAATCGAACTCGAAGAGGAAGTTTGGGGTGACCTACTGGATATCGCCATGAAGTTCCTATCTAAAAATGACGAGTCAGTTGCGGTGAAAGTATTCTCGATGACGGTAGCCTATAACATCATTAAACACATTCCTGAGCTTAAGGATGAATTACGGATTGTGATAGAAGATCAGCTCCCTTACGGGACAGCGGGATTTAAAAACAGAGGGCAGAAAATTATTTCTGCCCTAAATAAACTCTGAATTATTTCTCCACCTTATACTTAGGCTTTACCTTATCGGGGAAGTACTTCTTTAATTTCTTGACTTTCGGAATAGCTACCTGAATGATGTACGGGTTGCCAGGGTTTAATTCATAATAGTCTTGATGATAATCTTCGGCCATCCAAAATTTCTCATAGGGTTCAACTGTCGTAGCTATTTTGTCTCTATACTTACCTGAACTAGCCAGTTTCTGAATGGTCGATTCAGCAGCTTGTTTTTGAGCTTCATCATGATAGAATACAGCAGCCCTATATTGAGCACCGCGATCTGGACCCTGACCATTTACCTGAGTTGGGTAATGACTAATAAAGAAGATGTCTAGCAACTCTTGATAGCTTATGATCTCAGGGTCATAAATGATCTGAATAGCCTCAGTATGGGTTGTCTTACCATAACTGACCTGCCGGTAAGTAGGATTTTCTTCTTTGCCACCAGTGTAGCCAGAATAGACATCTTTAACCCCTACTACCCTTTCAAATACGGCCTCAGTACACCAGAAACAGCCTCCTGCAAAAGTGGCAATTGCATCACCCTCCTGGGCTTCTAAAGCCACAAGTTTTGTCTGTCCATCTTGAGCACAAGAGCTCATAGATAGATTTAAGGCAACTGATATTAATATTGAATAAATTCCCTGCATTTCTTTCCTATAATCGTTTCAGGTTCCCTAACGATCTGCACAGGCCAAAAGTTTTCAGAGATGGTCAGCTAAAATGCTTTTCAGATCAGCAGGTGAGTAATTAACTGACTTCAGTGTTTTATTATCCCCCTTCCTATATACTAAAAAATGACCGTCAGACGCTTCAATATAGCTTTCAGTACCATCCTTTTGCTCATAATGGGCTCTGGTTGCTTCTGCTTCTTCCATGGTCTTGCAAGTCTTGCTCATGTTTGATCTTTGTACTTCATCAAACAGGGTCTTGAACTTATCTCCCAACCCAAATTCCAGGATAGCACCTGAAAGCACATATTGTATATCTGCCAATGCGTCTGCCACTTCTACCAAGTCATTATCGGCAATTGCATCTTCCAACTCTTTGAGTTCTTCGGCAATCAAAGAGACTCTAAGTTTGCATCTGTCTGCAGAGGGAATTTGTGGTGATGATAAAATAGGGTGTTTAAACGTTTTGTGAAATTCAGCTACGCTGTTGAGTGCTTTTGGTTCTTCCATAAGTCAAATAAAAAAGGCCTGATAAATCAGGCCAATGTTAATCAAATATTTTGTTCTGCTGAATTAGTTCTCAGGTTTTTTAAACTTTGGAGGCTCTTCTCCCTCTGGCACAAAAATAAGTGCTGCCGAGTTAAGACAATATCGTTTTCCTGTAGGTTCAGGACCATCATCAAAAACGTGTCCCAAATGGGAACCACTTTTACTGTCTACCACTTCCCATCTCACCATTCCAAAAGTGGTATCCTTTACCAATTTGATTGCACCATCATTTATTGGCTTCCAAAAACTTGGCCATCCAGAGTAAGAGTTGTACTTCGTCTCAGAACTAAAAACAGGCTGAAGAGAAGCAGCAGAGTAATAGGTTCCTTTCTCATAGAACTTATTGAGCTTTCCAGTGAAAGCACGTTCAGTACCCTGCTCCCTAAGGATATGATATTGTTCTGGTGTCAACCTTTTCTTCCATTCTTCTTCTGACAACTGGATTTCGTATTTCCCTGACTGATCCTTTTGTTTATCTGGAGACACGCCCTCTTGTCCCTTTAAGGCAAAAAAGCTAGTTGCCAGTATGATAACAAGTCCTGACAACAAGATTACTTTAGACTTCATATTGATAATTTTAAACTGCTAACCTTATATACGAATAAAAGGTTTGTCTCGGATTGAGTTATTGGGAAAATTGTCCGCCAAGAGAAGTCTTGCTGACAATTTCATTGGAGTTTGCTCCGACTGGAACTGGCTTTACTCCTTCGAAGTAAATTTTAGGGAGTTTAGACTTTTTCCACGGCATTACTACGCTTCGGGCTGTTTTCGCTAATTTATCAACTCCTGAAAATAGCTTAGCATGCAGCGGTTTGTCATCCTCAAAGAGCACCGTGGAAATTGCTCCCTGGTTCAAGACTCTTTTGAAGTCATCATAGATGAACTTCTGATCACCTTTAGTATACTTATTAATGGGATCGAAAGAAAACATTGCGTCTATCGACCCATCTCCAAATGGCAACTTGCCATTATCTGCCAGAATTAAAACAGTGTTTTCTTTCAACTCTGCTTTGACAGACTTCAGTTTTCTTAGGTTATACTCCACATGAATGTAACGCTTGTACCTAGTCTCGAAAACCAAATTGTAAATAGCATCAATATCATTTGCACATATTGAAACGAAGTTTTCTCCAGTTTTGGAGTAATTGGCTCTTATTGAAGTTACCCGATCAGGGCTTAACATTTCAAGTTTATGTGACGAACCCCTGATTGCTTTTTCATTCACTGAGTTGAGATCAAACTTCATCTCAAATTCATCAATTACAGCTTGACTCACTCTTTTGAGGTAATTCTCCGTACGATTCTTCGCAACTATTGCGGTTTCTCGTTTGAGATAAAAGATGTCATTAAATACTGGATAGATATAGGTCTGATGCTCAGTGACCAATGCTCGCGTGAGCTTTGAACTCACTAGAATTCCGGGGTAGAAATACAATTCTCCTCTACCAATTCGTTCGTTTACATTTTCCAATTCCTCTTCGGAAAGGAAACGTAACTTTCGACCGGTAAACGGACAGTTTAGATAGGAATAGTAGTCAGTGTCTTGTAGCATAAATGCCTTAATTGATATTAGTACGGTTACGTAGTCAATAACCCTACCAATTCATCAAAGCTTAAAATTAACTGTTCACATGCAAAAAAACGAATTTCACATTCTCTTTTTGAGACAATAGTCTAAAATCGGAACAGATTTTTAAAGAATCCCTAGTCGGAGATCTTCATTTTCTTATGGATGGCCATCAGCGAACTAGCAAGCATCAACTCCTTGCTCACATCACTCACATTATCCACATACTTTCTAATACGCTTGCTTGTTTTCAGAGACCTTTGTTGGATGCTCTCTTCAGCATACTTCAACAATTTGCCCCCAATTTCTTTAGTCTTTTTCATAGGTGTTTTATCTAACGTAATAATAACATCTTCCAGCTCTTAGATGTTTACTAAAAGATACTCTCTATCCAATATTTATTCCAACGGAAAATTATATCTACGGTTGGTATCTTGTTCCATAAATTAAACAACCAAGCTAGCGCTCACCCTACTTTTCATTGTCATCAAAATGTCAAGACTTGTCGTTTTTCTTTGAATTGATTAATAATACGATGCACTTCTGGATTGTCTGGATAAACTTTAACAATTGACCTCAAATCATCCAATGAATCTCCCTTAAAGTCGTTATCAAAAAAACCAAAACCTTTATAGGCACCTTGTTCTACAAGAACCACACTCCTTTCTCCTATGGTTCTGCCCTCTCCGAATAAGCAATAGGTCTGTTTTGCATCATCCAGTGAGGCTATTGCAACCTTGAATCGTTCTTTGAGCTCATCTTTGTCAGAGTCTTTGAAAGAATAGCCAAAATACTTCATCATTGAAGCTGGAAGACTGCATAATTCAGGGTCAAGGTTGTGTTCCTTTACAAATTGAATCAGGAAGGTTCTTGCCTTATCAAAAGATGTAAAAGCCTTGACCGGTACATGTCCCTTTTGCACTTTCCCTATAGATAATCTGTGAAAGCCTCTTACGTCTTCATAATGATACAATCCATACTTGGCAGAAGGATACTTTTGTGCCTTGTTGAAAGGAGGAAACAGTCTTTTTATTTCGAAAGATTCTAGGAGAAAAGCGATTAATTCATCACCACACAGTTCATAAGAAATATCATAAATCTGATCTTTTAAACCTTGCTTGTAAACTACGTCAGTAGCCGAAAAATGATTTCTAATTCGCGCCTTAATCTTATTTGCCTTGCCTACGTAGAGAACCTTTCCATGTTCGTCATGGAAATAATAAACCCCAGTTAATTCCGGAAGCTCCTCAAATATTTTCTTAGGTAGGTTTGGAGGTAAATCGGCCTCCTTGGAGTTTCGCTTTAAAAACTGATCTATATGACCCCTATCGTTTTGGATTAAAAGGTCCATAAGTTCGACTGTCGCACGTGCATCGCCCATAGCCCTATGCCGCGCACCATTTTCAATACCAAAGTGATCACTTAGCCTTCCCAGACTATACGATTTTAAACCTGGGAATATCTTACGACTCAGTCTTACCGTACAGAGTTTGTTCAAGTTAAGATTCCCACCAAGTTCCTGAAATTCTTTCTTGATGAAGGAGTAATCGAAATTAACATTGTGCGCTACAAATATGTTGCCTTCCAACAGTTGATGAACTTCCTTGGCGATCTCATAAAATTTAGGAGCGTCATATACCATCTCATTGGAGATACCCGTAAGGGAAGTGATCCCTATGGGAATTCCACATTCAGGATTCACTAGTGATTGAAATTCATCGACTACTCGCTTGCCATCATGGATGAGAATAGCTATCTCCGTGATCTTGCCATATGCTGCAGAGCTACCGGTAGTTTCTATGTCGACAATTGCGTACATAGAATGAAATTTAGGGAAGATTTTTTGCTTTCACTACTTTGTGCAAGCAGGAAAACCAAGTTGATAAAAAAGTCTTCTGTTCAACTTATTTGGGTTCTCAACCTTGCGGTTTGGACAGTATCTCTTTTCGTTCTGATACCAAGCTCAAGTACATCAAAAAACCATAGATATGGTACTAATTGTTCACTCAAACCTATCACCTATCAGTCAGCACCCTATACCTATGAAGTTCGATTACCTATCTCTGAATATTTTTATGATAAAGCTGAAGACTATCACCAGAATACAACCCAGTGCATTGTACCACAAAAAGCCCATTGTAAAGACCCCTGCAATGCCTTCGGTATTCAGGTAATGGATAACAATAATTGCTATTTGACTGAGTATAGCCCCGATAAAGACTGCATTAGACTTAATGGATTTAAAGAAAAAGGCGACAATAAAAATACCCAATACGGTTGGGTAGAATAGAGATCCAATAAGGTTAACCGCTTGAATTAAATTCTCAAACAAGGACAATGTTGAAGCCACTATAATGGCTAGAATACCCCAAGCCAGGGTAAACATTTTCGAAGACTTAAGGTAATGCAAATCATCTCCATCTTGTTTGACTCGTCTCTTGTAAAAATCAATGGTTGTGGTTCCGCCCAGAGCATTGAGTTCTGAAGACGTAGATGACATGGCAGCAGAGAAGATAACAGCAAAGAGCAGTCCTACAATGCCCACTGGCAGTACATTCATCACGAAGGTCATGAAAATATAATCCTTATCGTTGATTTCAGCACCAGGCACAGCCTCCTCTATCATGGCCTTGGCTTCATTCCTTAATTCATCTGATTGTGCCTGAATACTATTGACTAAAGCTTGTGCCTGCTCAATCTTCTGAGGATTATCAGTTTTCATGGCGGCATTTAACTGATTTACTGCCTCCAGCTTTTCATTAAATATTGAAGCGTATTCAGACTCCAGCCCCTTGAAATCATCGCCATAATCTGTAGCATATACCTGCTCCTTTACGGTATCATTGAAGAAAACAGGTGGTTGATTGTATTGGTAATAAACAAAAACCATTACCCCGATAAACAGAATAATAAACTGCATGGGCACTTTTAACAAGCCATTCATCATCAGGCCTAAACGGCTTTCTGACAGCGATTTGCCAGACAGGTATCGTTGCACTTGAGACTGGTCTGTACCAAAATATGACAGAAACAGAAAAACAGCTCCTGTAATTCCTGACCAAAAAGTGTATCTCTTTTGCAAGAAGTCTTCACCCACACCAAAATCAACAACATTGAGTTTCCCCATTTTACCTGCAACATTCAGTGCATCGCCAAAACCAACACCGGTAGGCAAAGAGGTAATGACCAAAATGCCGGCTACGATCATTCCCCCCATCATCACGGCCATCTGTGTCTTTTGGGTTTGGGTAACCGCTTTTGTTCCCCCAGAAACAGTGTAAATAATTACTAATACACCGATCAGAACATTGGTAATCTTCAAATCCCAACCTAAAAGAGATGATAAAATAATAGATGGCGCATAGATTGTAATACCTGCCCCTAAACCTCTCTGAATCAAGAAGATAAATGCAGCTAACATTCTCGTCTTCATGTCGAAACGAGTCTCTAAGTATTCATAAGCCGTATAGACCTTGAGTTTATAATAGATAGGCAGAAAGAATACCGCAATGATGATCATGGCGATCGGCAGACCAAAGTAGAATTGTACGAAGCCCATTCCGTCATTGAAAGCCTGACCTGGAGTAGACAAAAATGTAATTGCACTGGCCTGGGTAGCCATAATAGATAGGCCGATGGCCCACCATTTTACATCACCCCCGCCACGGAGGTAACCATCCATATCTTTGGTACCGCGAGATTTCCAAACACCGTAGACTACAATTGAGACAAGCGTACCGAAGAGTACAATCCAATCAATGTTACTCATGAATAATGCTGTGTAAAGAGATAGAAAAAGAGGATTAAAAAGCCTAGTACAGCTATCACAAGCCAGTACATTTTGGACCAGGAATCAAAAAATGGAGGCTTATCTTCTTTCACCTCATCTGCACTTTTGGTCATTTCTTATTGTTTTCCACTGAGTTCAAGGTAGTATTTTTTGGTTTCTCCTGACCCAGTGAAATCATATTAGTAAAAATTCTGAATGCACCAGGTACCCCGGCAGGTAACTCTCTGAACCAAGAATAACCAGTATAGACGAAGTATCCTTCACCGTATTCCGCTACGAGCAGTCCTCCATTCTTTGGTGATTCTCCCGGGTCATTGCTTGAAAGTATAGGTGTATACTTTGAATCCCACTGATTTGGGAAGTACAAGCCTCTTTCTTGCACCCAACCTTCAAAGTCTTTCTTTGTAATCTTATTCGGACCATTGATGATTGGATGATCAGGTGCCAAAATAGTCACTTCAGCTTCTTCGACAGTAACGCGATCTCTAGAGATACTGAAAGGATACGGTCCAATGGCAGGCTGATTGCGCATACTGGTATTGTACTGCGTAATGACCGTTCCCCCATCATTTACATATTCCATGAGTCTTGGCTGCACCACACTCATTCGCTCGATTGTATTGTAGGCTCTTACACCGACAATAACCGCATCGAAGGCTTCAAGGCTTTCGGTGGTGATGTTATTTGGATCCAGAATGGTCACATTATAACCCACTTGCTCCAAACTCTCAGGAATGGCATCTCCCGAACCCATGATATACCCGACATACTGTGATGTTCTTTTGATGTCTACCCGTACCACTTTGGTTCTACTCTTTGGAAAAATGGTCTGAATAGGAATATGATCGTAATCCAATACTTTAAGGCCTCTGTCATAGGTTTTTCCATTATAAGTTGCCTCGACTCCGATATAAGCCTCTTCGGAAGAAGCCGGTGGTAATACACTAAATGCAACAGACAGCTCTTCATTTTTGCCTTTAAGATCATAATCAACTGATGCCGGGTTAGACTTCCATCCTGCCGGTAGATTAAGCTTCACTGTTCCTTTGACATCGGACCTACCTGACTTTACGACTACATTAACAGTCTTAGGTTCATTATCCGGAAATACTAAAACACTCTCGCTGATACTTGCCATTACAGGGGGCGTTATCACAAAGGGCCTATAGAACTCCCCTTTCACACGATCATTTCGTTTGTAAACAATATCCGTTTCATATGTATAAGGAATTCCATCAATAATCAATTCGAAGACTGCCTGAAGTGCTCCTTTATTCTCGGCCCTCCCTATCAGTTCTTGCTGATTAACTTTATACATTCCCAGACTCGCCTCATCTTCCAACCAATAAGGCTGAGAGTAAGGTATATTATCATTTAAGGTTAAAGAAATCGATTCATTCAACTTCTGATTATAATCCAAATCCTTGTTAATCGTCTTCGCTTTGCCCAAAGCAGGCAATTCTATAGTAGCCAAGGTCACAGCTATATCTGATCGGTTAATGGCTTCAAAAGAAATATTAATCTCTTCTCCTGGAACAGCACTGAAGCTACTAGACAAAGCCTCGAGATAAAGACCCATCAATGATTTAATTACCATATCCAGCTCCTTAAGTTTTACTTCCTTCCAGTATTCATCATTTAGGCCTAACAAGGCTTTCCTGGCTTTCATCAGCTCCGGCACAATGGCCGAAGGGTTTTCTATGTCATAATTCTCGTTTGCCCGAGCAATCATTGAACCTATTGCTGCACCACCTTTTACCCTCGACCAGCTCTGATCAATACCAGCAAATACATCTCCTTCTGGGGCTTTACCCTTCCAAATCTTTAAGTATTCTCTCAAAGAACCTCTTCGGCCCGTGCTGCCAAAGCCCTGTGATTTGTGCTGGCTTCGGCTAATGGCAGAAATTTCATCGTAAGACTTTCCTAAAAGTCTATTGTAAGCCCCTAAATCCAACTCATAGTAACCAGGTCTACCTGCAAATGAACCATTGTTATTTCCGCCAAAATTGTAAGTGTTCCAGTACAGGCCCTTGGGTTGCCAAGGTTTTACATAATCTAGTTGTTCCGGATAAACGTTTGGATCATTGGCTATATCAAAAGCTTCCATTGCCAAAAGAGCGGATGCTGTATGATGACCATGCATTCTACCTCCAGGTACCCTGGCCGTATCGAATCTTGCTATAATAATGTCTGGCCTGAACCTCCTGATACTCCAAACCACATCGGCCAAAGCATCGTCCCTGTCCCAAGTGTTAAAGGTTTCATCAGGGTCTTTTGAAAAGCCAAAATCGTTGGTTCTAGTAAAAAATTGTTCGCCTCCGTCTTTTCTTCTGGCAGCCAGTAGCTCTTGCGTTCTAAT